>Ga0307979_1000476_pt1 | contig 27308 bp, 23 predicted proteins | sample OrgLakmetage1058_FD_201833 | JGI IMG/M metagenome (GOLD analysis project Ga0307979, IMG submission 201833) | Saline water microbial communities from Organic Lake, Antarctica - #1058 | ecosystem: Environmental > Aquatic > Non-marine Saline and Alkaline > Saline | place: Antarctica: Organic Lake...
ATACAAACCCAAATGACACAGAAGCCAATGCTGCGGGCAGAAGTGTACGCGCGTGCGTTGCGCGCAAGTCAAAATCGTAAAGAGGATAGTTTGTAGAGGGCAGGAAGCATAATACTTCCACCCCCTACATATTCCTCAAGTCGATATAGAACCAAAATTTCGTGGTGGAAGGGGCATGGGGTTACGTTAAAGAAGAAAGCTCTTTTAGAGAACCATCCCTGAAGTCGAGAAGATGAGGCGAGGGCGGTGAGCCATTCGTTTTTATACTCACACTCATACTCATACACAAAGTAGACAGTGCTGTTCTGAAACTCAAAAAGGTGAAGGTTTACAAAACGCATACTGAAAGCCACCCTGTACTTGTGTTCAGCAATGCACGCACGCATTCGTCGGCGTCATCATTGCTCCGTCTTTTCGCACATTTTCACTATTCGCAGCAGTTCATTAGAACGCTAATGGAGAAGATGCCGTGTCCCGCGGTGGTGGGCATGCTCGCTGCACTCATCACGCTTGGTTCCACAAAGCCGAAGCACTTCTTGTCGGACAGCCGAGCGGGAATAATCGCGTGCGTCGTATGCGTGGGAGGCATTGTAGCCGCGGTGCACGAGCATATGCCGAACAGTACGAGCCCATTATGAATACCTGGCATTTGGACTAGATTTTCAATAACATTCGTATCAATACATGGAGCGCTTGCGAGCAAAGTTTATATTGCTATGGTGATATTGCTCTAGTGTAGTATGCGCTTCGTTGCTTTACTTTCGCTCGTTGGCTATGGGAAGCCTCGAAGCCACCCGTGTCTTCCCATCTCCGGCCACACTCTTGTGTTTTAAAAGTTGTACTCAAACATGCTGTGAAATAACATATCTAACTTGATGACATTACAATCAGGCGAGCTCCAAGTGGTAGGTTCGGCGATTAGCGCTTGGCTGCTCCTCTGGGGCTGTTGCTATTGGGACAACTCGCGCGGTGAGCTTGCTCCACGGTGGCGGCACCTCGGTGTAGGCGCTACTGGTGCTCTTGATTCTCTCGTGCTCAGCCCTCAGCCGCTCCTTCTCGCCGTTGCCGCTGCAGTCACTGCGCTCTGGAGCCTGCCTGAAGATGGCGCCGGTGTGCTGCCTAGTGCTGTCCGGTGGCTCGCTGCTAGCGTTTTCTCGTTGCTTGGTCCCGACGGAGCTGGTCACAAGGCCATGCAGCCAAACCTACCGCCTGGTTTCACCGCGTGCTGCGTGCTCCTAGCGCCAGCTCTGATTGCCGTGCGTGTGGTCTTTGGGCGCCCTGCCTCGTACCCAGGGGATGCCCGCAAAGCTCGCGACTTGCGCACGCCCTCCTGGCCGCGCCACGCCGTGGCCCCTCTGGTGGTGGAAGACGGGTGGCGCTTCGCGGAAGCCGAAGAAAGCCACGCCATCACCGAGCGCGAGTGCGCCAATGGCGAGTCGCTCAGTGGGGAGCCAGCGGGGCGGCAGATTTGGTACCACGAGTCCGATCACCCCCCTGAGGCATCTTCATCTTCTTCTGGGCGGAGCACTCGAAGCAAGACCAGCGCAGCAGCAAAGCCGAAGGGTAACAGCCCGTTCACTTTTCAGGCTGCCAACAACCCCAACAGCGCAGACTTGCTGTTTCGAGCCCAAATGACCAACCGTTGGGAAGCCAGCGGCGACAGCAGCGAAGCCAGCAAGGTCGGCAGCAAGGTGTGGGCCGCGGCCGGGCAAGCGCCGCCGAAATGGCCGACGGGCAAGCAACCGGAAGTGGCGCAGGAAGCGAAGGAGTGTTTGGCGGCGGCGCGCGCTGGTATGGGCTTCTACCAGCAGCTGCAGTGCGAAGACGGCCACTGGGCGGGGGACTACGGTGGGCCGCACTTTTTGCTCCCCGGGCTGATCGTGACCTGGTACGTGACCGGCCAGCTGCCGTCGGTGCTGAGCGCAGCCAAACGGCGCGCCATGGCCGTGTACCTGCGCAACCACCAACAGGTCCTTGAAGCAAGGATTTATATTCTTGCAGTGCTTCCTGGAGTTCTGCCCATTGATTTATGTCTTTTTCCATTCCAGATTCATCAATCATTTGCTCGAAAAAAAATGCAGTAGCCTTTCCGTGTAGCACAGTGAATCATCATATTTCTTCGCTTTTTTTTTTTTGCTTTCAATCAACACGGTTTGCGAACAGTCGGACGGTGGATGGGGCACGCACATCGAGTCGCCGAGCACCATGTTTGGTACCACCCTGTGCTACGTGGGTTTACGCCTGCTGGGCGGAGCCAACGAGGACGACCCGGCCTGCGTGCGGGGCCGCGCCTTCCTGCGCCAGCACGGCGGCTGCCTGTACACCTCGAGCTGGGCGAAGCTTTGGCTCTGCGTGCTCGGTAGGTGAAGGAGATGGAGGAAGCGTAATATTTACGAGGGACAAGATGCAGATGTGTGTTTGCGAATAAGCGATATAGTCATGAATTCGCCATCTTACTTGTGTCTGCTATATACATACATATATCGCAGTCCTCTTGCACACAGTCTCTTCGCTATTTTTTTCCCTCCTCTCATTCAATGCGTCTTGAATTCTTTTTCTCTTTTGCTTTAATACAATCAAAACAACACACCCACCACCACTTCCACCAAACAATTGAACAGGGGTGATGGAATGGGACGGCCACAACCCGGTACCCCCCGAAATGTGGCTTTTGCCCGATTGGACGCCCTTCCACCCGGGCCGCCTGTGGTGCCACTGCCGTATGGTCTACCTCCCCATGTGCTACTTGTACGGCACCAAGTTCACTTATCAGCACGCGGAAAGCGACCCTCTTACGGTAATACGTTGTAATTGTCGAAGGGTTCTTGGAAGGAGATTTGTTGTCAGATAAAGGAATGAATATGATGAGGGGCTCTTCTCCACTCTCTCTCCTTTGCTGTTGTAGCACTTTCAAGCACTTCTGTTGTACTTTGAAGTATACCCGTTCTTTACTTGGCTAATCGTTTTCACCCTTATCGCTATTTTCTTTCCTTCGAATTTTGATCCCAGTTGAGTTTGCGCCGCGAGCTGTATCCGGAAGACGGGATCCCTTACGAGAAGAGGCCGTGGGACCAGAGCCGGCACTGGGTCGCAGACATCGACAACTACTCCCCCGTCCACCCTCTCATGTCCGCGGCAGAAACCTTCTTGCGCCACGTTTGGGAGCGTTTCGGGGGGTGGTGCCTCAAGACCAGCCGTGCGGCGGGGCTGAGGTATAAGCGCGCGCACACTTGCATGCAAACGCAAGCACACAATCAAGCTGCATGGAGGAACCAAACCATGTCTTGCCGTAGTTATGACCTGATTTGATCGACTTGCTCTTGCATTTCACAAAGATTTCGCTTTATTTCGTTCATTTCCTTGTTTTCATGTCAAAGGTTTGCAGTGGCTTACATGCACGCCGAAGACTTGCAAACTAATTACGTGAACATTGGCCCGGTCTCCAAAGCCATGCACTTGATCGTCACCTGGCAAGAGGGGGGCAAGACCCACGTCAACAACGCCAACTTCCAGAAGCACGTGCTCCGGGTGCCGGACTACTTGTGGGTGGCCGAAGACGGCATGAAAATGGCCGGCTACAATGGCTCGCAGTGCTGGGACACGTCCTTCGCCGCCCAGGCGTGCGTCGAAGCGGGCCTCGGGAACGAGTTTCCGCTCACCCTGCGCCGCACTTTCCAGTACTTTGAAAAGACGCAAATTTTGAGCACCAACGCTAGCCAGGCCACGGATGCGTTCGTGTACGAGAGCGAAGACATGCGCCAGCAGTTTTACCGCCACGTCAGTCTCGGGGGCTGGCCTTTTTCCACTTCTGCCCACGGTGAGAATGCGCAACGCAAAAAAAAAGAACACGAATCGCACAATGCATGCGAGGGTATGCATATTTTGCGCCTGGCCACACTTACATGCTTTCAGTGTTGGTTCTCTCCAAGTATCTCTCTTCCTCGTCTTGTATATTTCCCATCTGATCTCGTCCGCATGCGTTGCTGCTTACCTCTTTCGTGTTTTTTTCTTTTCTGTTTTTCAAATCACAGGTTGGCCCATTTCCGATTGCACGGCTGAAGGCCTCAAAGCCATGCTCTCGATGAAGGACTTGGTGGCGGTGTCTCCGGCTCAGTGGCCCGAGCGGCCTGACATGCCGGACGAGCGTTACTTCAACGCCGCCAACGTGTTGCTCACCCTGCAAAACACCGACGGAGGCTTTGCCACCTACGAAAACAACCGGGGCTACGCGTGGTTCGAGTGGCTGAACCCTTCGGAGGTCTTTGGCGACATCATGATCGACTACTCTTACGTGGAGTGCACCAACGCGTCCATCGGGGCGCTGGCTTTGTTCCACAAGCACTTCCCGAACCACCGCCCAAAAGAGGTGGTGCGCGCGGTGGCGCGGGCCCGGCAGTTCTTGCTCGACATTCAGCGGCCCGACGGGTCGTGGTACGGGAGCTGGGGCTGCTGCTTCACCTACGCGTCGTGGTTTGGAGTGGAAGGCCTCCTCCAGGCGGGGGAACCTTTGGACAGCCCCGCGCTGCACCAAGCGTGCGCCTTCCTCCTCAAGCACCAGCACCCCAACGGGGGGTGGGGCGAAGACTTCACCAGCTGCTTCGACAAGGAGTACGCCCGCAAGGGCATGCAGCTCTTTGGCGACGACCAGGGCAGTGGGGTCGTGTGCACCGCGTGGGCCTTGCTCGCCCTCATGGCCGCCCACACTTCGGACGTGGCCGCCGTGAGCCGGGGCGTGGCCTACTTGCGCGCGCGGCAGCGTGCCAACGGCGACTGGCCGCAAGAAGGCATTTCGGGGGTCTTCAACCGCGCGTGCGGAATTACGTACACCGCGTACCGGAACGTATTTCCCGTGTGGGCGCTGGGCCGGTACGCCAACGAGTACGTGCCGCACCTCGCCAAGAATGAAGAAGGCAAAAAGGCGTAAGTGCTGTACCCGGATAGTGTTATGGGAAAGCCCTTGCGATATCTGCAGTGAATGAATTAAATAGCAGATGGGAAGTCGTATTCGAGAGCAGAAACGGCGAGCGGTGCCAGGAACTAGGACGGTTAGGACGGTCCTTAAATGGCTTAAATATAAATTTATACGGATAAATCCGCTTATACCTTATACTAGTAGCGATATGCAAAGGAGCCTCTGTTGTTTCATCCAAAAGTTATTGATAAGGACGGTGGTTTTGTAGTCGAATACCTGAGGCAATTTTACTCTCGTTTCAAATATCGAAAAGCGATTTGGGCTCTGGGTACTCCGGGTTTGGGTTATCGTTATCGTAGGCTCGTAGTGGCTTTCTGATAACTGATATGCCTGTGCTTTAGACATATACGTAGCGGCAGAGCATAATTCTCCGTAGTCATAGGGCATAAAAAATACGACGAGGCCAGCTAATCTATTGGAGTGCTGCGTAGACTACAAGCTAATAGCCGACGGTTACTGCTGCAATCGCAATGATCCAATCGTCACCACTGTCCCCTAGTTTTTTAACAGCAGCTCCGCTGGATGCAAGCATGCCGCCTCTCTGTACTTCAATACCGTTACAGATGTCACCATAAGGGAAAACCGCAGCCACGGCTTTGAGGTCGATAGTAGGCTCGACGTAGTCGCCGTTCTCATGGCACACGAAGGGCACAGCGAGCTGCACGCGAAGCTTCATGTTGCTGCGCCCGCCAGGCACTACTTGGCCAATGGATGGAATGGAATTAAAACTGATGGCGTCTTTGCACGCCTTGATGCAAGCTTTGGTTGGATCTTGGCCGTGTTGGTCCGAGCCAAAGCCCGTCTCGATGAAGAGAACCTACGGTGTAGTAGCCAAGGCAAACGGGAGATAAGAGCACAGTGTAAACCAGTTCAACACAAAGCGTAAAAACTGTGAAATATGGTCTAGCTTACTTGCTGCATTCCTGCTGGTGGACTGCTTACGACTAAGTCAGCATCGTCAAGAGAAGCCATAGCTGTCTTGTGGAATGAACGCAACAAAGTTGAGTGCTGATGAGGGAACCCACTCGCAATCCTAGTGGTGAAGGTTGACATGAAGAAAAACCTAGTCATAGACGTCCTGGATAAAAGATTGTGCATAATTGACCGACGATAAGGGAATTGTCGTGCAGGCAAGCTTCGGCGTCTAGATTATCTTCGTTTGAAGATTCTCGTAGGTTCAGCTTCTAGTAGGCTCCGGGCTTCCTTCTTTCTTGTATCGTATTCTGGTTTGCTTGGTTTGGTGTTGTATCAAGGTTAAAGTAATCCCCTTGGTTGTATTGGCATGAACAACGAAGAAGGAACAAAATAATTAACAAAATTTCTAAATTTCGCAATATTCCCAATATAATATTTCAAAATATAATAATGTGCATCGTTTCTGCTTCTTTTGACGAGAGAGGCGAGAGTGCGAGAGGTAGGGTCGAAGTCGAAACACAGGAAAAAGGAAACATAGGAAACAAACCCGGATTTTTCGCGTGTTTCGTTTCCAAGAAACAATAAAAGTGCCGCCCTGGGCGTTTCTGGTTTCTAGAAACGAAACACATGGGCTTCGTGCGCTGTTTCTCTCACCATTCACCTGGATATTTCGTTTCCACCTTTTTCTTACGTGGGGCATCACCGAGGGGATCAGCAGGCACTAAGAAGAGGCAAATGGCGAATAGTTTTACTGGATCCCCATGTATGAGAACGCGAACTCCACTTCCGATCGATATTTCCTTTATCGCATCAACTAGACCATGATCCGGGCTGATTCTCAGATAAATCTCTTGAGGAGCACCTACTTTAAGGAGCGGAATTGAAACGAAACCCGAAGAAACCTTGGAAATCCAGGTGCTTCGTTTCCACCTGAGAAACAGAAACATGCAGTCTGCCTGCCAGGCCAGTTTCATTGGAAACGAAACAATTATGTCGGGCTCTTTTTCTGGTTTCCTGTTCACTCGGGTGCACCCTGGAAACAATCCCTGAAAAGACCGTGTTTCGTTTCTTCCAATTTTTCGTGTTTCAACTTCTTCCCTAGCGAGAGGCACATCTTACAAAACGAGGCTACGACAAGGTGGATGTGTGGGCCTGCGTTTAAAAGTCGTCTTCTTTAAAATCTTCCTTCTTGCGCACTTATTCGGAATATGTCCAATTTTTGTAGTCTTCATGATCTCCACACGCAATATTCCGCTCATTCTTGTTCAGGAAACAGATCGAGTCACCTCTGAAAACCCGTCAAAATGTCGGTCATCTCGGGAACGCAACACTTTATCATTCCCAAGAGGATCGTGTGGACAGCGCTACTGGTATGTTGCTTCGTTGCAGTTGCTTAAGCTACGTGTTGCGGCTGGATGCCTTTCTTCAAAACTTACGCATAAAATTTAGTTCCATTTTGGGCTGACGAGGTGCTAACGTACTCCCGCCCATGGCCCATGGGTCGTGTTTTTCTTTAGGTTGGCGCCGGTGCTTTCCTCGGCATGTATCTCTCCGAGCATATTCGTGCTCAGCAAGCTGAGTAAGTCCCATGTCTGCTTTCAATTAGCGTTCCCATGCGCGCTCTACCTTCATGTACCTCCCATCCTTCTCTTTTCTCTGGTGGGGCGGCCTTTGACTGTGCGTCCAATAACAACGCTTACACGCTGCATTGAACTGCTACGCCTAGGACGTTCTTGAAGCACAAAAACGAAGGCGTAAAGGTGTCCAATGACAAGTTGAAAAAGGAGAAGTCCGAGTACCAAGTCATCTTTGGAGAGCTCACAGGTGCGACTAGAGGCTGTGTAGCTACGAGAGCGTGCGGGCAGTCTGAATTTAGTTAGCTTAGCAGGATAGCGTAAATGCTGGCAAATACTGTACATAAATGGTACATGCATGCTGCCTAGCTGTGAAAGCGTGATGTGAAGGAGGGCTCATTTCGAGGACAATTATGTCCGCATGTGCATAGGAATTCCTGCGTATGACTTGAGTGACCCTTTCCTGCTAGCCTACATCGAAAGAACCTGCGTTTTGGTTTCTTTCTCCAAATTCCTTCTATGTGTACTACTTCACCGAAATAGAGTCTTTGTTTTGATTAGTATTGTTCACCTTGGTTTCTTTACTGTGCTGTGTAGAGCACCTGGAGGAGTGGAAGAAAGGCCGAGACATGTCGTTGGAGCAGCAGGCGCAGCACGTGACCTCTTTTCAGGACCAGGCACAAGCCCTCATGGAAGGGCTGTCGGACATGCAAACGCTGCTGGAAGAGAAAGAATTTCAGCTGTGGGAAAAGGAAGGCCTGCTTGAGTACCAAGAAGAGCGGCTCATGAACTCCGAAGATTTGGAGCTGGAAATGGCCAACTACATCAACGAAATGGCACAAACTCTGCTGGCCAAGAACGCTACTCTGCCAGCGGGCTTGGAAGAGAAGCCTTACTACGGGTCGCAGCTCGCCAACGTCGACGACGACCCCGCCAACGGGGAGTACGGCGAGCGCCGCCGCCTTCTTACTGGAGCCCATGCTTACGGCGCCATCGCCCAGCCCCAGCGGCGGTTGCGGGCTTCGCCAGCACTTCTACACTTGGCACGCAAGCCCACTACTGCTGCTGCTGCAGGGTCCAGCGAGGAGGCGCTGGTTGCCACCAGCAGCAGTGCACCGTCAGGAGCCAGCGGTGCGGCCCCAGGGTTAGTGGCGTCGAAGGAGCCGGTCTCGGTGCGGGACCACTTCTTGGCTCTCAAGGCCGACGGAAAATTCTAGAGCTTATGAAGTACCGAAGTTTATGCGTTTGCTGATGACGGGGCGCGTGCGTGAAAGCATTTTGATTCCCTTCGTTTTTTCATATGTTGCTGTGTGTGCGCTGCTTGGATTTCTTTTGTTCACGGAAGTAAGGGACCTGATATAGTTCTTCCGTATGGCAATTGGCCACTTTCAGGGCAAATCCAGGATGCGCTACATACTACATATGTGCATAGAACCAAATACCAAGTGCCTCCTCCCGTGTTATACAGTATACAAGAAGAAGGCCTATATATGTTCACTCTGTAGCCGGGTATGTTTACTTCAAAGAGGTATGGCGGTAGCTGAAAGCTGGAACTGGAACTACAACTGTTACAACTACAGCATAATTATTAATATGCCGGCGCTATGAGCAAAATGCCTGGAGCCCTGAGCCTTGGACCCATGAAGTATGAACTAAAATGTGGTAGCGGATGTTTATTATTTATCCAAATTCCGATTGATTGACTGATTGATTGATATATTGATATAGCTCGTTGTACGGCGCTCCAAACACCAAACATCACTTTAGCTCTCTGTCTCTGTTGTTTAATTTTCCCCACCTCGGATCCCCTTGAAGCAATTGCGCCTGTTAATTTTGCCAGCTCTCCGTGACGTCCCAGTTGCCGGTGTTGTTTACGGTTTCATCGGGCGCCATGTCTTGCCGCCGCTTGGAGATGTTTCTGGCAAGCATTTCGGACTCGCTCAAGCTGCCAAGGAGGCCGCCACTGTTGCCACCGCCGCCTTCTGGAACCACCTGATATTTGGCCGCCGCTTTTTTAGCGTCTTCACCTGACCGTAAGGTGCTCATTTTCTGCACTATTTCCGCTCCTAAGTCCGGTTTGGCCAGTGGTCTCCGCGGCAGCTCTTCGCGGTTAGCTCGCCTAGGCACTGGTGGCACTGGAGCATCAGCTGCTGCTGCTGCCTGGGGTGACGGTCGTCTAGTCTCAGGAGCTGAATTTGTGGTAGAATCAGGTGAGTCTGCAGCTCTGCTTGACGCCTGAGCACAAATGTTTTCCACTACGAGTGCTGTAAGCTCGTCTACGCTGCGTTTCGGCGCGCTCGCACTTTCTGATGCCTGCACTGTGGTTAAGGCGGAGACCGTGCGCCGCACGATCGCTTTCACGGCGCTCAGAGGCAGCGCTCCGCCGTGGGCTCCATCGTGCGAGGCAGGCAGTGGAGTAGAGGCAGGCTCCAAGAAGGCCTGCTTGAGGAGCCCGCCCGCACCCGCAATGGGCGGCCGTTTCTTCGGGTCCCGCTCCAGGCAACCCTTGATGGCAAACAGCACCGACTTGTCCTGCAGCGCGGGGAACTGCACTTCATGGTTGGGGTCCACAATGGCCATCAACTTTGCCATGAGGGAAGTAATGTGGCTGAACGGCGTGCGGCCGTACACCATTTGGTACAAAATGCAGCCCAAGCTCCAAATGTCCGACGCGCGCCCCAGCTTCATGCGCATTTTGCCACCGCCGCCGCTGCCCTCACTTCCACCGCTGTCTTGAATGGCTTCCGGGGACATGTAATTCAACGTGCCCACTTGTGACTCGCGGTAAATGTTGGCGGTCCCGTCGTTGATTTGCTTGGCGATCCCAAAGTCAATGAGCTTGAGGTGCCCCTGCACGAACAAGAAGTTGGCAGGTTTCAGGTCTCCGTGCACGATGCGCGCGTCGTGGATCACTTGCACGGCGGTGAGCATTTGCTGCCAGGCCAGGCGCACGAAGTTGGCGCTGAGGGAGCCGCACTGCTGGTGCCGCTGCAGCACCCCATTCAAGTCGGTTTCGCCCGCTTCCATCACCATGTATATGCACTTGTCCAGCACTTGCGAGTCCACGAGCTGCACAATATTGGGGTTGCCCCGCAACGACTCCATCAGCGCAATTTCGTTCTGAAAGCTCGCCAAAGTCTTGGGGTCGTTGGAGGTAAGCCGCACCCGTTTCAGTGCAAAGAGGCTGCCTTTCTCGTTTAGCACGCGGAACACTTTCGAGGACCCGCCTTTCCCGAGCACCCCAATCTTGCAGTAGGCGGCTCCGTTCACCGACACTTCGTTGTCGCCCTCAAACAACGCGCTGAACCGCCCCTGGCTCAGACTCATGCTCGCATCTTGACTGCCGTTGCTGCTGGACGTCTTGCCGCTGTGGCATTCCTCGGGGGAAGCATGGCCGCTTTGGCTGTGGTCCCGCTGCCACTGCTGCTGTTGCCGCGACTTCGCTGGGGGATGCGTGGCGTCATCGTCCGAATCCGAGCCACTGTCACTGCTGTTGCTGCGTTGCGCCCGCGTCGCCTTGACTGTTGCTGCACCATTAGCGCGGGCCTGCTGGGCGCCAGGGTGGCCGGCTTCGCAGGTCAAGCTGGCCGAGTTGCCCGCCGAAGGCTCGTGGCAAGCCGAAAGCTCCTGCCCCGGAGGACGCCGGCTGTTAATGTCATGATGCGACGACGACGAAGAAGGGGCGTTCGGGCCGCGGAACACCACGGCCGTGTCGTCTTCCATCATGGTGGACATGCGCCGGTCCAACGGCTTCTTGGTGACTTCCCCTTTGAAAACCACGGCGGTGTCGTCATCCTCTGGCTCAGTAGTACGGCTGCTGGTGCGGCTGCTCTTGCGCCTACTGCTCACGCTCGGCGCCAAGGGTTCGGTGTAGTCATCGTCTTCGTCGTGGTTCGCAGCGCTGCACGAAGCAGCAGCAGCAGCAGTAGAAGCACCGTTGGGGGGAACCACTTCGGTGTCGTCCATGCCTTGCAAGTCTACTTCAATCGTGCGCCCACTGCTGGTGCTGCTCCGGCCGCTGCTGCTGCTGGATCGGCCGTGGAAGGTCGCACCACAGCCGCTGTGGTTGCTGCCCATGCTGTTGCGCCCCCCGCTCAGCGAAGAAGTCGAGTCCCGTCGGCTCGCCTCGGATTCGGTGAAAGAGCCCTCAGCAATCTCTTCAAGCTCGCCGCCAACCCCCTGAGTGGCCATTAGTGGCACAAAGTCAGCCGGGGCTTCTTCGGCTCCAGAAGCAGCCGTTGCGCCGCTGGACGACTCGCCGAAGTCCCCTGCTAGCGGCACCGAGGAAAGCGCAGGCGGTGGCGGCACGCTGTCGTCTTCGTCGTCGTCTTCACGGTCGTTCTCAGCCACGCGCTGGGGTCCGGCCACGCGCTGGGGTCCACCGGCGCCCAGCCGCCGCAGACCACCACCGCTGCCATTGCTCAACAGGCCTGTGCGCCTTCCCAGTAGCCCTGAACTTCGGGTGCCAGGGCCCGCAGCTGCTGCTGGAGCCGCCACCGCGGGTGCGGTCGTTGGTGCCGCTGGAGGCGCCACTGCCTGCACGGGCTCGGTTTCGGGCACCGCAGCCAAAGGTTTCTTGACTTCAAGCTCTGTGGCTGGCTTGATGCTTGGAGAGCCTGCAGGTTCAGCAACAGGCACTGCTGGGCAAATGGTCTCACCTGCTTTTAATTTTTCTTGAGCAGACAAAAGTGTGGCGCGGTCATTCTCCTCTTCAACTTTGCTCAAGCCCAGTTCAAGTGCTTTCACTGCTGCTGCATTGTCGCCACTTGCTGCCTCAAATGCTGCCCATTCCGTGTAGAAGAACGCAGACGCCTCGCCAATGCGTTGCGAAGACAACCAGACAAATTGAGCGCGTGTGGCATCTGGTGTGGCATGCTGTTTGGCATGTGCAACATGGATGGCCACGAAAGCTGAGTGGTCTGACGTTGGGTTAACCAGAATCAGCGCTTTCCGGAAGACGCGGTCCAGTTCTTGGTCGACTTTTTTCTTGTCAACAGACTGAGTGATACCTGCAGCTTTGTGAATCTTTAAATGAGAGAGGAGTCGCCACCACGCCAAAGCGCTCGTAGGCTCGGAGATAAGAGCTTGCACAAGTTCCACGCGCTCGCCGTGCGCGAAATCAGTCAAACCGGTAAACATGAACAGTTTTTGCGGCTTTTCAAACTTTGAGAGAAACGGACACTCTGGTACGGCAGCGAGCTTTTTACTAGTAACCTGAGCAGAACAGGAGTCGAATGCAAGCATTGAGATACTTGCTCGAACGAAATTTGAGGAATGAAGTGTCTCCAGTGGCTCGGTGCCACACAAGGTGGACCGCATAGACGGAGTGGTAGCTTGACTGACTGACCTTTTCAGCTAGCAGACGTTGAGTTGGTTCTTTATTGGGATCTCGGGGAGCCAAGCCTCGACGGGTCGGGGCCCGTACTCCGCCTGGCGCGGCGTTTTCCTTGTCCATTGTGAGGTCGACGACGAAGTCCTAAAATTATTGCCTGTCTAACTGATTTGAACAGTAACGGCTAGCTCACTTCTACTAATTCTGTACCTCCTCTGTAAAAATGTTCCCACTTTTCTTCTTTTACAGCGCACGCGGTTCTTCAGTTGAAAGTCATCAGAAAGTTCAAGAAGCATTGAGCACTGAGGTTGTTAGCTCTCAAAGCACCGCGTGCTTTCCCTTCGAAACTATAGGTGCTAAGTTTACGCAAGCATTGTTTCTAAGAAAATTAGCATTATCAGCTGACTAACTTTGTTGACATTTGAAGCACGCTACAGTAAGTAGCTGCGTAGACGTCCGTAGTATACATCGTTTCGACCACTCCACGATGACGTCAAATAGCCGCTACCTCGCCGTATCATCACTGCTCGGCATCATGCTCTTATCGACCAATGCCCAAGCATGGGTGCCGTCGGCAGTGCGTGGGCGAGAGAATCACCCATCCTCTTCAACTGTTGCCGCCGCCATCGATTCCGATTCTGATGGCAGTGTGACGGCCGCGTCTCCGGAGTTCCCTCTGGCTGAGCCCACGCTTGTGACTTTGCTTATGGCTGGCCAACTACCTGTTCAAAATTTGCCTGCTGGATATTTCTTAGGGCTGCCGCACTTTGTCCTTTCAACTGATGCAGCAGAGCCCGCGCTCACCGTCGTGCCGTCCTCATCAGATGACCAAGGGTTCGTCAACCCTCATTCGCTTCACCAGTGGTGGGTACCTGATGGACTCGCTCCAGCGCCAGTAGCCAGACTCTCGCTTGGAGCCTTGATCAAAGATGGCGTGTTGCGCGCGGTATTTCCAGCGCTTGATTCCTTCACTGTGACGGCCGCCTCTTCTGGCAGAGACGAGGCGGGCGAGGCTGCTACAACTGCTACGACTGATGATGTGAGCCCGGAGGCGAAGACATGGCGCAATTGGGGCCTTTGCTCAGTGCCGCTCGCCCAAGTGCTGTTAGATCGAGAGCTTATTCCGTTAGCTGAGCTCAAACTCAGCGCCTTTGCGTCGTCGCAAGCTTCGAAGACGAGCAGCGAAGGCGACAGCATCAGTAGCGACGAAGCTTCTTCTGTGTGGCATGCTGTAGGCGGTAGCGATGATGGGCTAGACATCGAACCTGCAGTTACTGCTCTCGTCCGCATGCTCGCAGATCCACCATCCAATCTAGCTGCGACGAAAGGATTTTCTCTCATCACAGTTCCACTGTGCCCCACGGTCAAGAGTGGTACCAGCGAAGAGGAACCAGGGTGCAGTAGTAGCAACTCTTTCTTCCCGTTGCCATTAGGTGAGCGGCTGCGCCTTTACTTGACCGATTACCCCGTGCCGTCGGCACTGCTGGACCTCCAGGTAGGTGCTGCCGCAGGTGCAGGCGCTCTCGAAGTCGACGTGTCGGTAGTCGCGAGCGGTGCAGACTCGGAGTATTTACCTGAAGCGTACAAGCCCCTATTTCAGCCCACATGAGGAAATGGAGCCATAGGTTGATTGTAAAGCGGACGTAGAAAGGATGAGCCTTTTCCGCTCGTAGCTCTTTGGTTTGTATACTAGATCTGAGCGTCCGGTCTGGGTGCCTGTGAGGTTTTAAAATTAAGAAACAGAAGCCCCCTTTTTCTACCTCCAAATGCGAATTCTTCGTCTTCTTAGTTCCCAGAAACAAACTTTAAACGGATAACGCGCAATACGCAAGTCCAACGGCAAGCAAAAGCCAAACGATATCATTCCTGTACCTATAATCGAACTCAAAGAAGTGTGCTATTTTTATCAAGCGCGGTTGTAGTTAACTATTTAGTTCTTTTTATTATTATATCCCGATTTCTAATTCTATTGCTAAAAATACATCGGTAAATTACAAAAATTACTTCGGTAGTGATTTAAAATAATGTCTGAGGTCCCCGTGCTGTTATGCATGCAGGTGATACACGAAAACAGATACTTCCCTCATGGCCATACGGCCAAATTCTTATGATATCATGAATGCAGTTTAAGTACTTCCTCAGGCAGTTCCAGGGGCTTTGAGGGCGAGAGTCGCCATGGCCCAAGCGTGGTCTGAGCCATCGTTTGTGTCCGAACCCCAGGGCCCCAGCGGCTTGGGCGGCAGCGTACCCACCACTGTCGTCGCCGCGGGGGCTGCAACCCCACCAACTTCAATGTCAGCGAACACCAGGTCTGGCGTCACGTACAAGTGGTCGATTGCGTGCAAGCCAGCTCGAATATTAAGCGCGGAACCATCTTCACTAGCGCTCGCTTCCACTGCCACCACTTCAGGTGGTGCTACCCAAGGGCAACTCCCAAGAGAGGTGTCCTGCTGCGGAGCATCGAGACGGCGAAGGCCTCGGCTGGCCAGTGTCGGCTCCAAGGGAGCAAGCCTCAACGTTTCCACGTTGAAATCGCCGCCCAACACCATGGGGCAGCCAACTGGCGTTACAGAAGCACTCGTACTTTCTGCGTCCCCAGCTGCTGCTGCTGCTGCTGCTGCTGCTGGTGCGTGAGCAGCTGCGAGTGCAGCCTCCAAGAGCCCGATCTGCGCCTCCTGCTTGCCCCATCGCAAGTGCACCGACGCAAAGCACACGGACGGTATTGACGGGTCAGCACCAGCGCTGACGTGACGTGCATGCAACGCAAGGCCGTTCTTCCAGCCCGTTTGCGGGCCTTTAGGGATTTTTGTCACGGGAAAGCGTGTGTCCCGCTTCCACGTACTGTCTCGCAGCAAAATAGCTACCCCTTCCTGCAGTTTCAAGACATCAAAGGGAAGAGACACAGTCAATAGTAACACTCAGGAATCTTGCACGAAGAAAGGAAGAAAACACCTACAACTAGCTTTCGTGCTCCTTCTAAAGAGTTAAACACTTAAAAATGATCCTAAAACACCTGAATGCGTGTACACGTTGTATTGACAACGACCTCAACATCCGAAGTCATGGAGTACGAGCGGTAAGGCGTATAGCCTACGAGGGGTGCGCCGCAGGGCAAGAGGTCGCCTGCTTTCCAGTTGAGTGGCAGAAAGGTTTCGTCCACCTCCTACTCACAGGATCCAGATAGCCAAAAAAATATGTAAACAACCAGGCACACAAGGATTATATATTTGTGAGACGCGGAAAATTTCCATTTCAAAAGCATTCAAATGCACCGGCGATTGACGTAATAATACGCACCTGCAAGAGCGCGACATCCGGCAGCTCGTTCATCAGTCTGCTAACCACTGACATGTGGCGCTGCGTTCGCTGAGCCTCGCTCTCCCTCGATTTCAGAGCGCCGCCGTGCGCGGCACAGTTGTGATGCGTGTGCACAGACGCTAGAATGTTCCACGTCATGACGCGAAACGGCGGAAAAGGAGTTCCTGCAGCACCGAGGCTTGCGCTGACGACAGCTGCCATGGCTAACAACGACGCCTAAAATGATTCAGAGAATTGTATTATTACAGCGCAACGTATGAGGCAATTTTCTCGAACCCGTTTGAAGTGCAGTATATCAAGCAGAAATCAAGTGCCCAGTCAATTACTACATGTAGAGTTGCTACTTACCTCAACCTGTGTCCCTGAAAAGCTAATACGAACTTGCCAGGCGCAACAGTTTCACTTAAGTAATTCGGCAACTGAGCTGGGCAAAATTAAAACAGTCGAAAAATTGCAGCACTATTCGGCGAATAGACCTTGGCACGGAGGATGACAGAGAAAACAAAACATTTTCATTTCGGTCATGCTTCTCTGGATGGAATTTGGACGGATAGAGCTACAAAATCGGGAATGCAATAGGCAAAAAGCTGTCTAAGTGGGTATGGAAAAGGTAGAATAGGGTCCCGTGGTCGAAGCTCTCCTGCGCAACCAGTACTTCCAACACCATTTTTATAAAAGATTGTGTCTTCGCGGCGCTAGTCCAACAAGAGAGGCAATCAACTCGAATGTTTTGCTGGGAGCTGTATACTACCAGCTAGATTGCTAATGCACTTTACCTGCTTGTCTACTTACTTCTGCTGTGCTGCGCAACTCTTCACTTGTCCCCACAAGGTTGGCACGGGATATAAGTTATATGCATGCAGCACCGTAGCCGCAGAATGAAGTATTACGATGACGACATCATGCCGACATGCCGACATTCTTGCTGACGACCGACGGACGACTACTGACGACGGACACGGCGAACGACACCAACAAGGAGCAAGCTTTCGTTTCGGTATTTTTGTTTGTTGCTTCGAGCCTCGGGTTCTAAAGATGGCTGATATCTGATAGCTAATAATTGATACAGTGACAGTGTCCGCGACATAGAACAGTGGTCTTTAGCTGAACAATTTAAAGCTTCAGAGTGAGTCTTTTATAGCTGCTCTTCTAAGCTTTTGCCGCCGATATGGCACCGCGTAGTAGTAAGTCGGCCCACGCAGCAAAAGAAAATGCAGTTGCGAATGAAGGCTCGAAAAGTCTGCGTATCAGGCAGCGCAAGCAGGAAGTCGTTTCGTTGCTGCGCAGTATTACGCAAATGTACGTCATAAGTATCATCGAGTATTCTTCCGTTGATATCAATCTAATCGACGTAAATATGCTTCAGGGGTTCGGCACCAAAAGGCTCAAAGCGGACCGGTGCAGAAATACAGAAGTGTCGAGAGCTGAAAACTTTGTGTGAGTGAAATCAGAAGGGATAGCATTGAATTTCTACATAGAATTTTGCTTTTCATCGTTGTAATTTAGATCCTCATCTAATTTGTGCACATTTGTCTTCTTTGGCAGACCACGCGGCCTTAGGCTCCCAAGATAGATCTAAAGAGAAAGGGGCTGAGCCAATTGACGAAGAGGTGCTACTGCAGTTCATAATTGACGAGATAGAAGCAGCAAACGAAGAGGACAGTATTAGATCTAATGCTCCTATTGTTGAAATCGACGAAGAAATTCGTGATTACGACGAGGAGGAAATGCTTGCCCTCATCAGAGGGTCGATCGCAGTTCTCGACGCCCATGACGACGGAGAAGACGAAGACTTGCTGAAGCTAGAACGCGAGATCGACAACGCTACAGGGCCGAATCAGAATGACGCACCATCTGTTCTTGGTCGAGCAATCAAGCGAGCGGCTGCAAAGGTAGCAAATGCAGCCCATGTGGCTGAAACGAAGGCCAAAAAGACTGCAAGTCACGCAGCGAACTCAGCAAATAGCGCCAAAGCAAAGGCAAAAAAAGGGGCAGTCAAAGCTGCCAATTCAGTGGGAGATGCCAAAGAAAGGGCTTTAATGAAATTAAGTGCAAAGAAACGCCGGGCTGAAGCTAAAAGGCAAGAAGTTCTGGCGCAACTTCGGTTGCTTACCAAACGGAAAACAACTTCAGGCGGCGCATCGACGAAGAGTGAGCGGCGAAAGAGAAAAGAGCTGAAACAAATGTTCCAGCACCTTTCGGATAAGTTCAAGCGCAGCAGTACTGTTGAAATAAACAACGAAGGTCAAGAAAGCGGCTCAAATCGGCGAGGCTCAGTGGTAGATGAATCGTTGCTTTTGGAATTGATACTTGAAGAGATCCGTGAAGAAGATTATCAAGATGATCCTCAGAACGACGCAGGATCCGTCGCCGGAGCAGAAATCGATGACATCGGCGATATACTTGATGAAAATGAAACCGAGGAAATGCTTGCGCTTCTAAGAGAGACTATTTCTAGTCTTGAAGACGAAGAAGATGATGATGATGATGACTTTGCTGAAGCTGACGAATTGGTGCTCGGAATCGAGGGCACTAGCCATAACGAGACTGAGCCAGCATCCCAATCAGTGCTTGGAAGAGCTTTCGGTCGACTAACTACTAAAATTACTAGTGGTCAAAAGGCTGTCGTTCATTCAATTGGAAGCGCAACCGACGGAGCGAAGAAGAAAGTGGTAGGAGCAGCCCACTCTGTTGGATCACAAATAAGCGTCGAGGAACAGCGTTCAAGGGCTAAGAGACAGCAGCTAAAGGCCACGCTTCAATCCTTCGCCAGTGCAACTGCACAGAAAACGTCAGATGGAATCAATCGCGGTGCTAAGAAAACGACTGGTGCCATCAACCGCAGTGGTTTGCAAAAGATGTTCCGAGACGCTAGCGGAAAGCTTTCCATGGACAAGGGAGCAGCGAAAGCAAAGAAAGAAGCGTTGGAGGCCAGCTTGGCTGCAGCAGAAGCCAAGGCTGCTCATGCTAGAGCAGAAGCTTTTGGGGCCAAACTCAATGCAGCACAATCATTAGCCAAAGATCTCCGTGGCAGTCTAGAGGTCGCCCAGTTGCAAGAAAATAAACTAAAAGAAGCCCAGCTGGCAAAAAGCAGCGAGGCCGAAAAGCGAGTGATGGATTTGCAAGAGCAGCTGGACGCGACAGAATTATCTCTTGAAGTCAGCAGAGTGTTGGCGCACATGGCAGCTGGTGAGGCTTCTGTAGAAGTTTCTGAAGACGTAAAGAGGGCAGCGTTAGTGGCAGCGGCGGAGAAGTCTGCCGTAGACGCAAAAATGGCACTGACAAATGCTGCGTTAGCTGCTATGGAAGTTGAAAAGATGGAAGCCTCAGAAGAGGCTTCGAGAGCAGCGCTAGAATTGGCGTCTGAAAAGGAAGCTGCTGCAGCATCCGTGGCCATCGCGCACGCTGCTGCAATGGCAACCGAACTTGAAATGATGGCTCTGAAAGAAAAGGCCTCATCAGAAGTATTGTTAGCACGGAAACGAGCTGCGCAAGAAGTAGCGGCGACAAAAGTGAAAACGGCAGCTGAAATTGCCAAGGCTCAAACGAAGGCTTCTACAGCGGAGCTTGAAGCAAGATCTGAAGCTTCCGCTGCACGAGCTCGCGCGGATGCAGAAATTGCGGCAGCAAAAGAGGCAGCAGAAGCAGAAGTCGCAGCTGCTCGAGCAGCTCGGGCCGCAGCAGAATTGGAATTGGAACACGCCAAACTTACGGTGGATGACCTCAACGGGGCGCTGGCAACCTCCAAAGAAAGTGCTGCAGAATTGAAACGGATTTCTGCGGACGCAGCAGCTGCTCTTGGCTACAAGACAAATGACAGCGCATCCATGGACGAAATTACAGCATTGATGAAGGCTATTGAGCTTGAAATGGAAGAGTCGGGTGTGGCAGACGCGAGTGAACAGACAAAATTAGCAGAAGAAAACGAAGGCCTCCCAGACTTTTCAGGGAGGATACACGAGAACGATGACGAGCCCAGAGGCGAAGAGGAAATTGAGGCTGAGGAAGCTGAAATGCTTTTGCTTTTGCACCGCTGCTTTCTGTCTGCTCTTCAAGCGGATGAAGACGGTGAGGGGGCTGAAAATGACGATTGTGAAACTAATGCTGTGCGCAGTACCGCCAGTGAGTTGGTGCTGGACAGGGCTTTCCAGCGTGTTAGCACTTCCCAGAGCAGCACTGCTGCCGGAGTTGTCGTAAGCGAAAAGAAGAAGGTCTCCGATACGCCAAAGGATGCAGCACGCGAATCCAGGCACAGTTCAGCAGCAGAAGTCGTAGCAGAAGCGCAACCTGAGTGGGTAGGGCGAGCTCAGTGTGCCGGCTGTCGGAAGCAAGGCCACCAAACTTGGTATCCAGTGCCGCCACCGGAGAAGCTTCGGATTGAGCTGTTGGAACCCGGCCGCGGCGAGAAGCGCGCGCCTTACTTGTGCAACGCGTGCGACCAAACCAACAAACTGCAACTGGCTCGAGAAAGGGAGCGAGAGCGCACCGCAGCCGATCCACTGATGCGCACGCCGGCCCGAAAGAAAGGAGAGCTTCCCAAGATGTCGGTGCGTTGAATGCTGCATGCGCGTACACTCACCCAAATGGAGGATAAACTAAGTCGCTTGGTGGTATTTCCTTGACGCACTTGATTTTTTCCTCTGAGAATGCATCTTACTTTTTTCCCGCACTATTTGTTCCTTTCTCCATCTTCTCTTTCTTCTGTGCCTGTTTTGCCCTCTTTTTGGGTGGGTAAAACATCGCAGATTTGCTCTTTGTGCGGGAAGCAGTTCACCTTTGCTTCCTTGGTGCAGCACGAAAAGCGTTGCGTGACCAACTGGGAACGCGAGCAAGCCGAACTGCCAACGTCCATGCGAGCAAAACGCCGACCAGCACTTGCGTCGGAACAAATGCGCAAAGCTCAGGCGATGGTCGAACAGGACATGCAAAGGTTCGAACACTAATTCTTCTTGGCAGTGTCATTTCTTGTCTGACGTCATTTTGCGACAGCATCTGTGTGTTTTGTGTTCCTACTTTCAGATGCGGTCGATTGTCGTTGCTAAGTTACTCACGCTGACTTCTTGAGTATTCGGAACTTTCTTGGCTTTGTTTTTCCCTTTGGAACAGTGGCGCGGATGATGATGGTCCTCCAAAGACAGCAGCCGAGACAGAAGCCGAGCGAGCTGCCGCTCTAGAGACCTTATTAGACGCTGCGCATGAAGAAGCATGGCAACAGAGCCAAGAAGCCCTCACAGCGTGCCCGAACCAATGTGGGCGCACTTTCTTGCCCGATCGAGTGGCCCTGCACCTGAAAGGCTGCCTCGCGGCGAGGGGCGATCACTTGGGCCAAGATCCTGCGGTTCGGAAGCGCTACAACCTCCCACCCAGAAAGGCCAAAAACAAGCTACCAGGAGCTACCAGAGGAGCTGGGAACAAGGCTACAAGCCATAGCAGCAACGGCAGTAATAGCGACGCAGTAGCGTTAGAGCTTGACCGCAGCCTTCTCGATTTGCTGGAAGCCTGGGGCGCTGCTGATACCGTGACTCTGGCTGCTTTGCAAGCCTTGAAAGTGAAGAACATCGACGACTTAACGGCCTGCTTGCAGGAGGGCCAACACTCCGAAGCTGACTTCAAGCGCGTAGGGCTCAATGATTTTCGGAGGCGGAAATTGGCGTCCGCTCTGAGGTCTCCTTCTCCAGGTCCACGAGGAAGATCGTCACCACGGTCGTCGCACAGCGACTTCGACACTCGAGGGGTGCGTAATTGCACAAGCATATTCAAATTTATCTTTTCTCGCCCTATAAGTAGATTTTTTTTGCGCACAAGTCTCCCCTCCCATGCTCCCCACTTAGCCAATAATTTGTAGAGAGACGTGTTCTACGTCTCTCGTGCTGATGACATCGTAACCCAAGTGATTTTCTTGAACCTTCTGGCACAACAGGCAAGTTTAGACCGAGTTAATACTTCTTCCCCTCCACGACCTGCGCCTTCTCGGCCGGTGGCTTCGGTGCGTAAATCCACGGGTAACAACAACAACAGCAGCAACGGCAACAGCAGCAACAGTTCGTCACGCGCGCCGTCTCGGTCTCGCAGCTCGAACCGGCCGAATGGACCGCCTCCGCCGAGGAGTGCATCGGAAGGCCGACCATCGCAGCAGAGGTGCGCATGCCTTACTTTGGTCATTTATAGAGGCATACCTCATTAAATTATTTCTGTGATAAAGTATGATCCAAGGATATCTCTTCTCGTTTTGTTTGTGATTCGATCCAATTTTCAACTCTCTTCTGTTCCAAATGCTTCAAGGCCCAGCTACATGTCTGCAACTGGCGCGTCGAGAGCCAACGCAGCGGCCGATTCCGATCGTGTGCTTGCGAACCGTCTCAAGGCGAAAGCGCCGGCCAAGGAGCTCGGCAATTTCCACAAAAAGCGCAGCAACAGTGGCTACGAAGGCGACCGCGACGGAGAAGGTGGAGGCAGCAGCAACAGCGTTCATGATGGCTCGGACGATGGAAAAACAACAAAGAAGCCCCCGCGGCCCAAACGAGAAAGAGGCAACTTCATGAGCGCAACAGGCGCTTCCAAAGCCAACTCAAAAGTGGGTGAAGCACGCATGTCAACTGCGAAAGTAAAGATAGCGCAAGCCTCCAAGGGAGAGGAGTACGACTACACTCCTCGGGAGGAAAGCACGCAAGCCTATACTCCTCTGAAAAAGGCAAAAGGAAAGACAACATCCTCTGCCATTGATAACGAAGAATCAACTCCTAAACCTCCTCGGGCACCTCGCGAACGGTGCGATCTCTTGAGTACAAACGCATCTCAAAGTGTCATTATTCTGCCACTTTATATTTATTCCAACCGTTTGTTATTAATTTCATATCAATCAATACGAATGCATTTTTCTTCAAGCTTTTGCGCTCTCTTGCTGTTATTACATTGCATGTACACAACTTTTCTGCAGCGGCAACTTCATGAGTGCCACGTCATCGTCTTCCGCCAACGTGAAAGCCAACGAGTCCCGCGCTGCGTCCGCCCGGGAAAAAGTGGTCTTGCCCACGGGAAAAGACGGGTTTGCCGACTACACTTCGGGAAAGATGGTCCCCACCAATGGGACCGCGAATTTGACGCGCTAATACTTAATAGTTTTTGTTAGATGAAGCTTAGATGTGCAATGAGAAATTTGCTTTTGAAGTAAACTTAGCCGGTTTAACCATTACAGTCGAGAACACCCCAAATAAGTGCGCAAGTAAGTGCTCCTGCTTTTCTCTAGCTCCAGGCAGGGGCACCTTGACTTGATAGGCCAATAACAGGGAACAGGGAAGCCAGGGCCGCTCTAAATTAGACATATGTCTCATATAACTCTAGAACTCGAGCCTCCATTTCAATTTCCAATTGGGGATTGGGGATAAGCTATATGATTGCCATATTCTATTAATTATAGCTTTCCGCGTCCAAGACGACCGCAAGATCTAAGACACCTGCCTGGTATTGGCGTTGTGCTTATTTCTCTATCGCCGCAAGGCAAGTGGCAAGCAGCGTCTTAATTCGTTTTGAAGGGGCCACTATGGATTGTCCACTGAGCCACAAACTGCAACAAAAAAATGAGTAAAAAAACGTCTGGAAATAATAAATCTATGGCGGTGGCAGTCTTTTCTCTTCCTCTTCGATGTGCCGAAAGAGTTTCAAAGCTTCCCCCGTCACTTCGCTCGCTGTGTCGGTTTCAATTAAACGGCTCAGCACATGGAAATGTGACGTGTCCGCGTCGCCCCGCACTTCCGGCACCCAGGGGGGTTTGATCTGCTGCTCGTACAGGGCCACCCAATCGAACTGGTCCCCAAAGAACCGGTCGGTTTTCACTTCTTCTACCCCGTGGGTCCCGCACCCGAGCCGCTTGCGGCGGTCGACGCGCAATAGTTTCGCGACCAAGGCTTGGCTTGGTGGGAGCCTCGAAGTGCCCACGCCCCCCTGTGCACCACCATTGCCGAAGTTGAACTTCCCCGTTGCAATCTTTTGGTACACCAGGAATGGGGATTTGTCGAAGAACGGAGGGTAGCCGAACAGCATTTCAAAGGTTAAAATTCCGAGGGCCCACCTGTTGCACAGTTAGAATTAAAATTACCAAGGTAGGAAGCAGAAATTATAAGAAGAGGACGCCTTAAAGCTTACAGGTATATGATTTAAAATATCTCAGCTAGAAATAAGAATTGTCATCTAGCACAGCACACACCATGCTGGTACATGTGGCTAACAAAAGACATCATTCACCAGTCGACAGATTGCGCGTAGCCTCGGTCATTCAGCATTTCAGGCGCCACATAATCGGGCGCGCCACAAAAAGTGAACGTGCGGTCTTCGACGCGTTTCGCGAAGTCAAAGCCAACCAAGCGCACGTGGCCACTCGCGCTGAAGAGCACTGATTCTGGTCTTATTGAGCGGTGGACGATACCGTACCTGCGTTCGGAGGTTTATTTAAAAAAAGACGTATAAACGCTCCCAAAAGCCAACCTCTGAACTTAAAACTCAGGAGAGAGAGAGAGAGAGAGAGAGCTTGTCACACGATCACGGTTGACACGTGGAGAGGAAGAGGAAGAGAGTGGATTGCTTGAATGAAAGTTGTTGAGGCAAGGAAAAAACAGAGGACGAGGGGGTGGGAGACACAACGTACTCGTGTAAGTAGCCTAAAGCCAAGACGATTTCAGCCAGATAAAACTTCACGAAGGGCTCCTGGAATGACCACGCACCAGTACATGATCATGACATATCCAAGCACTCGAAAATAGTTTGAAAGGAAGAACAGACGAGACAGTTAGACCCTGCTTCGGTTTCTCTTAACCCATGCATGTGTAAGCTTCTTAGTCACATAAAGCATCGACGAAACTACAATCAAATCCCTCCAGAAGCACGAAATGCATCTGAGAAGTACCTTAAAAGTGCCGAGGTTTCGAAGATGATAGAAGAGTTCGCCTCCTTGGCAGAACTCAAAGAGAAGGTAAATGCGGCGGGGGTCTTGAAAAGTGGCTCGGAGTGGTAAAATGAACGGGTGCTTGGCGACTCGTAAGATGTCAATCTCCGACGCCAGCCGCAAGATTTTCACCGACGTGGCAATCTCAGACTTCTTGTAGGCCTTGAGCGCGTAGTGCTGCTCTTCGAAGATGTGCCTTACCAGGCTGACTTCAGAAAAAGCGCCGCGGCCTATCAAGTCCCGCACTGCGAAATCGTTCAACCGGTACCGCTTCGCTTTTGGTGCAGACAACAAGCCCATCGTGGGTAATCCGCCGCCGCCGCCGCCCGCCTTGCCGCTGCTTGGGCTACCATCATTTTTGGACACCTGTGAGACTCGGCCAGCCACAAGGGCTAGCTTGGTGCTCGAGGGCTTGTCTTTGTTCTTCCTCGGGCCGAAGTCTGGCGTGTACTTGCTCACAGCTTCCCATAACATCGGCATAATGCCAATAAGGGCTCTTCTTAGTGCTTAGAAGTGTTTTCGACGGTGCTAATTATAGAATAATGATGCTTTAAGAATCAGGCCGAGAGCGTAAAAAGAGTATGTAGTTTTGGGCCAAGTCGTAATGTCGCAATTGATAGAGGGACTACGGCTGCCACAACCGCCTCTGACCAAGCAAGCACCCGCTTGGTTCTGTTTGTTGCAAGGTAATAATCCCACGAAAATTAAATGGAAAGATTACGCGCTTGGTTACAATACTTGATTTTCTTGGCGCTAGTCCCAAAGCGTTCAAGCCATTTCCATGCGCTAAACACTAGCTAGAGGGAATAACGGATGCAGGAAGGAAAACATCGTACAATCGCCCCTACGGGGTGCATAAGTACCACGAACGACGTCCCCTGGACAAAAAAATCGGGGCGGACGGGGAACGGATAGGATTGAGTATATAGAGTCGAGAGGGGGTTGGAGGTTCCTCGTGGTAACAAACCATAGTGAGGAAGATACACGGAAGATATGGGGGCTACTTCTACATTTCAATTATTAATGAGGATCGTACAAGTATTTTAGGGTTTCGAAAATAAAAATGGTACATATAAATATACAGTTTCCGGAAAATAATGTGCGTTTTGGAATAGAGAAGTGGCTGCTCTCTTTCTTTCTTGTGCCGCGCTTTACACGTAAACGCCATTCAGACCAGGGCACGACTCGCCGATGTCTTGAAGCTCCTGTAAAGCCATGCGAAGGCAGCCCGCCGTAAAATGGTGCGCTACATGAGGGCAATTTTCCACAATTTTGTTGACCATGTTTTCTGACATGCAAACGCAGTCCCCGCTGGGCAAAGACGACGCATCATCGTCAAACAAAAACGAGTTCTCGAGGGTGGGTGGCGGCGTGGGGGCAGGCGAAGGCAAAGGCGTAGGGCTCGAGGAGGGCAGCGAAGTGGGGCTGTCGCTAGGCAGCGGAGTGGGCGACGACGACGGCAACGGCGAAGGATCGGACGATGGCACCGGAGTAGGGGCTAGCGTAGGCAAGCTAGTCGGCGACGGCGTGGGCGCATTTGAAGGCCCGCGAGTGAGCACGTAAGTCGCCACGGACCTTGTATCCACCGCAACGCCTAGCTCCGTCGCAAGGCTTAAACTGAAAGCAGGCGAAAGGAGCGCGTCACTAACGCCATCTGCAGCGACCTGAAGGGCGTCAGCGCCCTGAATTTCCGTAGCCACTTCAAAGGCCACGCTCCAAACGTGGTAAGCGGGGGTGGGGCGGGGCGTAGGCACCGCAGTAGGCAACGGCGTGGGCAGCGCAGAGGGTACAGACGAGGGCAGTGGGGTCGGCAAAGATGACGGCAAAGGCGTCGGCAATGACGTTGGAGAGGGAGTGGGTAGCAGAGAGGGCAACAACGAGGGCAGTGGAGACGGCAGTGGCGTGGGGACGGACGTAGGCATGGGTGTGCTGATACATTGACCACTTATCTCAGTTATGCGGTACCTGTATGAGAAGGAAGAAAAAGAACAATTGAAATTTACTTAGCAGCCCATTCGGATTACTACCAAAAGTTGTGACTTTCAAAATGCAAAAACTAAAAGCCCTCTCACCCGTTTGCGTTTCCGCCCACGCCTGCCGTGAAATTCCAGCGCAGAAACCGATGTGCAGTTGGTGCCGCCAGCAAGTATTCACCTAGCCACGCGCTGTCTTCGCCCATCGTGCGGTTTTGCGCGGTGCAGCTGCGGTCTTGGCGGGAGTCTAGGACAGTCCACGCTGCGCCACCAGCCCAAGCTTGAT
>Ga0307979_1000483_pt1 | contig 27172 bp, 18 predicted proteins | sample OrgLakmetage1058_FD_201833 | JGI IMG/M metagenome (GOLD analysis project Ga0307979, IMG submission 201833) | Saline water microbial communities from Organic Lake, Antarctica - #1058 | ecosystem: Environmental > Aquatic > Non-marine Saline and Alkaline > Saline | place: Antarctica: Organic Lake...
ATTTGTGGCAAAATGAAGATATAGTGATGAACACATACTCGCAAGATTTACAGTTATGTATGCTTCTTTACAATTTTTAGACAGGTACAAATCCTTTTCGACATAGAAGCCGACGACGACAGAAGTCAGCGCAGTGCATCTGTTTGTAAGTATGCAATAGACACCGCGAATTTTGCTGTTGTACTACTTAGTACATCTTATTTTTGCGTATTATTTTTGTTTAGAATGCACATGTATCCCAAAAATGGCGCTATGCAAGCAAACGTTTTCGTTGTTGCTTCTACAGTTGCGAGTATGGCATCAAGTTGACGGTTCCAATTGGGCCCAAACTACTGGAATTCCTCGACAAAATTTTGTTTTAACATCAAACCCTGGACCATTGCTTCCACATTGGAGCGCACGAGAGGGATTTGCGGTGGCAGTAGCCGACGCGGTCGAGAATGTGTCTAACAGTAAAGTTTTTCTTGTGGGGGGAGACGATGGGACTGTTTCCAACGCCAAGAATGGTGGAGGGGTAAGAAATGACGTATGGAGCACAAGATCAGATGGATGGAACATCGAACATCCAACAATTGATAACGCGTATGCATCTGTACGATCAAAGATGCATTGGACTTTGATTGATGCTGGACAGCTACCTCCATTCGCAGTCAGATACAAAGAATGGATCCAATGTTCAGATGCCTTGCTCATGAGATCAAATAAAACGATTGGTGTACGCAACCCTATCTATGATATTGCAGCTGATGCAGTAGAGTGTGCATATAATCCGCTAACACAGGGGACTTCAAACACGGAACCTAAGATTACTCAACTTCCAGCAGTCTGGAAGGAATCACTGATGTTTTCGCCAAGGCGATTCCATCAAGTAATTCACCATGCTAAGGCGCTATGGGTTCTTGGGGGCGAAGCAAGAGATTGTGCAGAAATGGCACAAGAAAAGCAGCACCAAAGAGAATCCACTTCCCCAACTCCATGGCGCGAAGAACTAGTATTGAAGAATGATGTATGGTTCAGTTTGGACTCAGGCTCACACTGGAAACTTGCCAATCCAGGTACTGACCCCGACATTTTCCAGAGATCATTCTTGAGTGAGTTTGTGTCAACAGAGCATGTGCCCAAAAGCACTTTGTGCGCAGGCTCAAATGATGCATGTTATGGGTCATCTGAGTGTATCACAGATGATGAAACTCGCGATAAAATGTGCGTTTCTACGATGTGGTCCCCTCGAAAGCATCATCGTGCTGTTGGTTATGGAAATTATCTTTTTGTTGTCGGAGGCTTCGCACATGTTCCACAGGGCATCTGTGGACAGCATGGTTGCAACAACCAAATACGCATCGCTCTCAATGATGTCTGGAGAGCTGATTTATCAACGCCGTGGATTAACTTGGATTGGACTGAAATGAAACAGCCCACTGCTGCATCAACAACGAATTCATGGAGAGCACGAGGACGATTTGGTCTAAGCTTCATGAATCTGTATGGCTCTGCAGCTACTTGGGCACTCTCGCAAATATCAGAACCTCGAGAAATTGATAACACTGACGATGTGTTATGCTTGTGGATTATCGGCGGAGAAGGTAATCATCGTAGTACAATGTATAATGACACATGGTTCACAGTCCTCAATATGGGAGATGAAAGCGCTTCTTATTGGACAGAATACAGCCTAGCAAACATCCCGTGGAGTCCACGAGCAGGTCATGTTGTCGGTGTTGAACCTCCCTCATGGCAGAACAACTACTTGGAGAGAATGATAATTCATGGTGGGAATAGCATTGAGGAAGACATTGACGGGCACCACACATTCGTTGGGGATCAGACTTGGTCGTGGGGCCCTCGCTGCGAGTCGATAAAAGAAGATGGACAGACAGGATACGATGGGCGTGTCTGCACGCGGAAACAAATGTCGTCATCTTGGATTCGCGACTATAGCTCTGAGGCATGGTACAAGCTTCAAACTCGGCGTGATGATGATAGCATATGTTTAATTTACTCAAACGGTTCTGCTCCAGACTACTGCCCTGAGTTTATCGGGCCCTCGACACCCCAGCAATTTTATGTTGATGCGTCAACCAGACTAAACGCAATATATAACACCTTCCTTCCTGGTTCCCTCCAAGCAGACTTCTTTCATGAAAGTGCTCTGCATTCAAAAGCATCAAGTGGAAAAGATGGTGAAAATATCGTAAAAGTACCCTTATTCTTACCCCATGAAATTGAGCACATGTCTGAGCTAAACATTAGAACTGTTCACGAACTTGCAATGTCTGATTTAAAGACAGTCCTTCACCTGCGGGGCTATAATAAAGAACAGCGCTCATTGAAAGATATCTGCAAGAAGAAAGCTCTGTGCCAGGAAATCACACAGAAGTGTGGTCATTTGAATGGAATACCAGATACAGAGATTGACATAAATTGGGAGCATGAGGTATCAGAATGCGCCAAGAAGGGCTCTTGTGCGTGGGACGGGTGTATGATAATTAATGGAAATTTACCTATAGATGTCAGAGGATTTGGAGCTGTTAAGCAGGCTGCTGCATTTCAACTGGACAACATGATTGATGAGTTCCACTGCAAGATAAATCCTGGTGAGCGTGCAGATCATGCCGCATTTGTCTTGGACAGTAACTTTTACATCGCAGGCGGACGAGATGGATACAATTCGCTCGCTGCCGACACCTATTATCGGGACGATAGGCTACCGTCGACTACAATTATAAAAAGGCCTAGGTCAAAGACAGGAGATATAACGTTCGAAGTAACCAGCGACGAAGAAGGTATCATGCACGAATATCAGCTCTACGACAAGCGAGCTTCTTATCAAGTCAAGCGATGGAGTACATTCAGTTCAAGTGACATTCAACTCAATATGCTTACAGGAGATAACCCGGAATGGGTACAAGCAAGCACGAGAAGTAAGTACATTTTTTACGTGCGTGGATTAGATCCTGCAGGCAATCTGGATCCGGCATTCAATTCAAATGACGGCTCAAATCTGAATATGTACACTTGGAAATTTAGTCCCCCTGTTCCGTGGGCGTCAATTGCAACGATAGTTGGGGGTGCATTACTCTTTGTAGCATTGTCTTATCAACAGTACCTCAAGTACAAAAAAGTGGACGCACTGCGGCGTTATGCACTTCGCAGACTGAGACGTCGAATGAAAAACAAATCCATGGAACAAGAGAAGCAATTGAAACATGAGGCTCAAGATAATACCAACATCACGAGTTCAAAGCAAAGAAAGAAGCAGAAATACACTGCTGAACCATTTCTTGTTGACCAAAACTCGAAGGCACGCGTACCAGTCATTCCTTCCTTTTTATCAACATCGGTCTCACACGATAATCAGAGTCAAACCAAAAGCCGCACGCATTCTACAAAGCGGCACAATGAGAACAATTCCATCATCCCATCAAGTCTAAACTCTACTAGTAGCTCTCGCGGTAGAACGCCAGTAGCACAATCAAGTAGGCCTCGATCTAAGCAGAACCGAGAAACGCACAATAACTTATTGCCATCATTGAGCCCTAGTCGAGGTAAGTCGGCATCAAAAAAAACTTCACAGAAAAAACGTGTCAGCTCAACTACTAGAAGCTCTTCGAGTTTATCGAATTCACAGACTACGAAGAGATCAGGTCGAGGAAAGAATATTCAAAACATGCGCTCAATAAGGCCACAAAATGCGAGGAGCAAGAAAGATGTGTGATTCATTGATCGTGTCTTGGTTCGTGTGCTGTAAATACATATACTAGTAGTAAAAGAGAAAGGGGCATTCAGGTATACATATGAGCCTGCTTAGCTCCTCTTCGCTCTTCTTGCATTAGCCCCTCTTCTAGTATAAGCTGCTTTGCTTTGTATTTCTGTCTGTTAGCCACCAAATTCTGGCCCCTGAAGGCCTGTGGGCTGTGATGGGAAAGATCCCCATTCGGCTCAATTAAAGTTAAACAGTCAAAATGAAGCTCTGATAGTTTTGATTTTAGTGAAAACGAGAGCTGACTAATCCAAATGGCATTTATCATATTATTCTGATTTCTATTAGAAGTGAGATAACAACGCGAAATACAGTGCCAAATATTGCTCGGAATGCATTCATTGACAAACTCTAGGTCGGTTTTATTTGATTATTTCATACACCACTGGTCGAATTGTTTGCCCTAAATGCAATAAAAGAACTGTGAGATGGATGAACTAGGCTCTAGGCATTTCGGCATTTGGCATAATTGAGTGAAAGCCACCACAATAGCCACCTTTATGTCTAGTTTCAGCAAAGTACGACTGAAGCGAATTTTGATGTTTTTCCAGCTGGGTTTAGTATAGTTCATTCAAAACAAGGTGTGGTTGATTATCCGATTAAGAGAAATCGTAAGTACTTTCACCAAGTTCCAAGTTAGTCTTCGTATGAACCGATAATCTTTAAAAACTACTCAAACAGTAAGCACGGAATCGCGGTCAAATGGACTTCTAGCTGCAGCCGACAACAGTAGACAGTAGGTCGACCGACTGTTTTCGAGCTGCGTCTAATATTTTCGTAGTGCGTTCCATTATCAAAAGCCATGACCTGAAATCTTCATGGCGAAGAAGTTGTTAATGGTGTCACCACGTCATCGACCAATTCCGTTGAAAACGATTCATTATTTCTTGGAGGTGCGGTTTTCTTGAGGTATATCGCTGCAACCATTACACCAACCAAACTGATGACCCCAATTATAAAAGCAATAATTTGGCCTGCTGTAAGCTCTGCGATATCAGCTATGTCACCATCATTACTACCATCATCAATTATATCGTCAATATCTGTTTCATCATCATGAGCATAAGAACACACTTGGGGTGTAGTACTATTCACACAAGCTCTTAAAGCGTCTTCAGTCATCGTGACATCCGTAGCACAAATGTATTTCACAACACCAGCCATGTCTGGAGCTTCGGTGCCAGCTGATGCCAGAGGATCACAACCATAAGCCCAAAGGGCACTTGTGTAATTAGCTTTGTACCATTTCGAGTATGTGTTCCAATCGGCCCCTCCCTTCGACAAATCTTTCGCTAGATCGACATAGGCCATTTGTGAGAGGAATCCGTCTCGCAATACAGCTGAATGTAGCGAATCGTATGCATTAGTGATATTTAGTGCTAGATGCCATTTCAGAGGAGTAGCACCTGGAGAAAGAGTTGCGGAGTAAATCGCCATGCCGACTGGTCTGAAGGAATCACTATCAAATTCGATGACTCGAAACGCAGGATTATTATAGTAAACTGGACTCAAAGCACCAGAAAGTAATATAGGGCCCGTCTGAGCATCAGGTTCTGGAAAAAGCCGAAACTCGCACGCATGAACATGCCCAAAAAGCTGCGCAGCAATGTAAGGACTCAGGACTTCGTTCTGGACCACGGCAAGGTACTTGACAACATACTCATTTTTCCAAAGTTCTGTGAAACCGTACGTTTCTATCCCAGGAGGAATGTGTCCTACTATCCACGCGGGGCGACCACGAGCTTTGGCGATTTCTAGTTGAGATTCTAGCCACGCAAATTGGCCAAATGGGTCCTTGCCCATGGGAATTCCAGGTTTATGCTTAACCGAGTAAATGATTGTGTTGATGGTTATTATCTGCAGTCCTCCTATTTCAGTCGAGAAAGCACCTCCATATGAATAATTATGAGCTTCTTTTGGAGAGAAGGCGCCACTTTCGGTAAAAGTTTCTGCCAAGTTTTCAGCCCAAGGGTTGGTCGTCTGGTTCGCCGTAAAAGGAAACCAGTAATTTTCTGAATCGAAAAGCAGAAAGATATGAGAAATTGCGTCATACAGTTATTTGTTTTGTGTTAGATTCTAACCGGGAGCATCGTCGTTCCCTTGTGCTCCGAGAGAGAATCGCCCCGCAGCGATCAGGTCCGGAAACGATGCTGCCATAATCTCAATGTCCTTTCTAACTATGTCGGTTACATTTTCCCAAGGGCTCGGCATGTAGTTCGGGTAATGACGTGCAAAGTCACCCGAATAGAGCAGGAATGCTAAAGACACGCATTCAATTTAAGTAGATTGGGAATTAGCCAGAACAGTAAACTCATTATGGAAAGAAATACAGTAAGGCACACTAACCGGGATCATTTCCTAACTTGGCAGCCGCAGTGACCGCCGATTGAAGCATATCGTAGCCAGGATCATTGCCCATTGTACCCCACGTGTTAGCCTCAGTGACGCTCGATGGTTTACCACCAGGTGCCTGAGCGGCGGTTCCATAGTAAGGATCCGAGTGAGTATCCGTAAGCCAAATGAACCTCTTTCTTGCTGCTTCCGCAAAGGTCAAGCCCAAAATAGTTATTCTTAGGTAAAACATATAGGCTCAAGGCTAGCCAAATATAGGGTAAATAAGATTGTCCAAGCGTTATGCAGTGCAGTTGTATCTCATATTATTTCAGAATCCGCATGACATCGTAACCTAGTTATTAGAAGTGTCTGTCGCAAGCTTGGGATCCTACTGTTGTAAGGGTGTAAAGGCGAGAGTTTAGCGAATCATCAGTCACCAGTCACCAGAGATCAGACGAAATCCCCAGCAGGCAAGAAATATGAGATCAGATGAAAAGAAGATAGATAGATGATTCTGCGACGAGTCGTCTGCCAGAATTGATGATCCACTTCTCATCTCTGCTCACCAAGCTTGAAAGCTGCTTTGCTGGATAATAGCCTGGCAACTGGCTACAAGAGCATTCGCAGGATGCTGGACCCTTCCACGATGGAAGCGGCGATGAGCCGTTACGATCAAGCTGAGCCCGGTGGAATTTTGCCTGACCATATAGAGCCTTTCTCGGTAGGCCACTATTCCGGAGATCTCGGGCTCCGGCTTGTTGTGTCTGCGCAGGGTTTGTTGGGCGTGGGTGCTTACGGTGCCGTGTACGAGGCAGCATTGGCACTATCTGACTCTGCGGCTAATGAATCACATGATGGCACGGCCGAGGGAACTGTGGGTTTACTAACAAGCCCACTATGTAAGATGCGTAAAGCAATCGTTGCGGTGAAGTACCAGGCACTACCGGACGAGGCCATGCTACTAAATAATCTGGCTGCAGAGCTGGCGCTGCTGTACGCGCTGAGCTTCTCGTCGGGCGGAGGCTGCCCTTACCTCTTGCGCTTCTATGGAGCCGCTGTGTTGAGTCCGCCGCCGCCCCCGCGCACCTGCGTGCAGCCTTTCGAACCTGGATCGACCTGCGTCGCGATGGCCTTCGAAGTGGCACGAGAGGGCGACCTTGAATCTCGGGTGGTGCGCGCCCGCCGAGAAATGAACGCTGCGCTCGTCTCGACTCCTGGCAGCTCACCGGGCAACACGTCCACTGCTTCAGCAGCTGAATCTGCACTCGCCAAAGTGTTGCCTTGGTATCTGCGTGTTCGCGTATGCCAAGAAGTGGCGTCTGCGCTAGACTTCTTGCACTGCCAAGAAATCGTGCACCGTGACATTAAGACTGGTGATGTAAAATAACGATACATGTATTTTGCCTAACTTGAGTGAGACTAGGTAGCATTTACTCTGATGTGCGCGTGCATGTTTTACCATAACAAGTGTCTTTACCCTCCCTCCTCCTATTAACAAAAATACAAATACGCAGCGAATATTTTGCTGGACGGCGACTTTCACGCCAAGTTGTGCGACTTCGGGCTCGCGATCGGTGACGCCGCACCTCTGAAGGACGTCTTTGTGGGCGGCACTGACGCTTACATGGCGCCTGAAATGCTCTTGGCAGAAGGCTACTCCACGCCCGCAGATGTGTTTTCGCTCGGGCTCGTGATGGCGTCTCTGCTGGCGCTTTCACCTGTTGGTGAGCCGTACACAGCTGATGTGCCTGTGGCGCTCACCCCTACTTTAATAGACGATGACGACGCTGAAGCTAGCTCGTATACCGACGATGAGGGCGACGACAGCAATGAACAAAGCTCGAACGGGCTGAGCATCGTGTTGGAAGTGTCCCCGCTGCAAGAAGAGAGTGGCAACGGCAGCAGCACCAACAACGAGAACAGCACTAGCAGCACACAGCTGACTCCACTGTCGCCCATTTTAGGGCGGTCGCCGCGGTCTTTCTTTGAAGCCGATTCGGCCGAAATCCGCGCCGCGAGCTTGCCTGGCTGCCCCGAAGCATTCCTCGAGTTGTGCCTCGCGTGCTGTGCGTCAGACCCAAACGACCGCCCATTGGCAACGGATTTGGCCGCGTTGCTTGATGCCGTGCTGGCGGACTTGGATGCAGCACAGCCCGAAGCAGAAGCAAACGCAGCATCGGAAGCGCCTGGAGCAGCTACCGAAGAAACGGCAGGCTCAACCTCCTCAATGACGAGCGCCGGCAGGAGCGCGAACTTACCGCGGTGGTGCCCGCCGCCATCTCCACCGACGCCGCTGGAGGCTGCGTTGCCCGTCGTGTCACGCGAGTTGGCCCGCTGGCAGAAGCGTCTTGACCTACGTCGCGGCCGGCAAGCCACTTCGACCACAGAAGAGGAAAGTTCTGCTTCTCTTGCTGACACCGCTGTAGCTGTAGCTGCGGTTGACAGTGGTGCAGATGAGAAGGCTGCAGGTGAAATGGAGACGGGCGAGGCTTCACTTCAAACGCATGCAGTTGCAGCCGCACCAGTTCCTTTCGACAACTCTGAGCTCGCTGACACTGCCGATGAAGCTGCTTCAGGCCCTAGTTCTGGTGATGGTCGATCCGGCGATGAAAGCCTCGTAGCTACAGCTGACGAGGCTCCTGCATGGGCAGCTGAAGACACCACTGCCACAACTATTACAGGGCGCACCACACGCAGCTACACGTTACCAGCAGATGTGGGTGCAGGTGGGATGGCAACAGATGTCAACAAAAGCACTAACCGTGTTGCGGGCGCTGGGCAGCGGCTAGCACCGAACACTAGCAGCAGCAGCAGCAGCAGCAGTGGAGTGTTGCCTCCAAGGCCCAAAGCCCTGCCGCCCAAACCCACGTCGAAACCACCCCCACCGGGGGCGGAAAAACGCGTGCCACCGCTGCTGAGTGCACTTCAACCAGGAGGGTATACGCTGCCGCCTCGCCCCCCGGACCCTTCTTCGCAATTGTCAGCTGCTGCTGCCGAGGCGAATCTCGAAGCCGCCACTGCTGTTGCCGAGCTGAACCGGGAAATGGAAGAAGAAGAAGCGGCCCAATCTGCAGCTGCTGGAGCAGCGCGACAAACTCTAGTAGCTACGCTAGCAGAACAGGTGCGCTCCTAGTATCAACTATCAAACGGTCTTAATGAATTATTGAGCTCTCTCCTAAACATGTCTTACTTCTTCTATATCACAGTGATTGTTCTCTTTTTCATCATAGTCATGCCTGTTTTTGTTGCGCCTGGTGCTCAGGTGAAGATGCGCGGAGAAGCCTGCGATGCAGCGAGCAAGGTGCCCCCTCAAGAGCTGATTGGCTGCTGGGTTTATGTCGATGGCCTTGGGCTTGGGAAAGTAAGTGAGATTGAGAATGGTTTACATTGGGGCAGTGAGGGTTCATTTGAGCTGCGTCTGATAGAGCGAAGAAAAGAATGACTATATGCATCTTGGCAAGCCAAGTGAAACACAACAATGCGTATTTGGCGCGTTCTTGTATTCAAGGCTTTAATCTTGAGGACGATGTGCTTCGTTTTTTTCGCTCCAACTTCCTTTGTTTTTCTTTCACTGCACTACAGGTCGCGGCGTTTCACAAGATTGAGCCCGGCGGCGTGACTGGCTTGCTGAGTGGGTCTCGCCTTGGCCAAGATTCATACCACACGGTAAATCGTTGGTTTACTTTTCTCTTTCTGCGACCCTTTTTCAATTGTATCTACCTTTAAGACTGGAGACACGTCTTTTGTTTGAGGTTATGCTTTTCGTTTTACTCAGGTGGAATTGGCCACTCCAGCTTCCGCAGCCATCCGCGCTCATTCTATGCTTCTGAACGCGTTCTACGATCCGCAACAAGGAGGAGGACAGGGAGGAAGTGGGACCGTGCCTGGACCACCGACAGAATCGCCCATGACGTCACCTTACTCGGCTGCACCAATGAGGAACAACTCGTTCCATGCTCGGAATTTGCCGCGGTCATCTTCGATGGCTGCTTCGCCTTCGCCGAGGCTCCTGGCTTCCCCAAACCGACTCAGCATGCACGCGTCAACGTACTTTGCCAACGATCCTCTCGTGAGCCCATCCGCAGATTGGAGCACGGCGCCGTTTCGATCGCCGAGCCCTACTTCGCCATTGAAGTCCGTGTCGTTTTCGTCACTTCCAACCGCAGGAGGCGCTCGAGACCACCCCCGTGCCGCTTCGAATGCATGGTCTTTTGCGCCTCAACCCCGCCTAGCGCGCTCCGCAAGCGGTGCCTTGGTGATGCACCCGGCTACTCGTGTGCGCACAGACTCAGACACCGTAGAAATGGTTCAACAGATTCCCCCCCTGGCAGCCTCTGGTAGCCTCCCTAGTAGTGCACAGGAAAATCACGAAGACGAGGATCAGGAGTTGCCACCGCCGCCACCACCACCACTTGCGCCGCTGCTGTCGCCTCAGCCCCAGTTTAGCAATAACAGCAGCGGCAGCAGCGGGCAAAAGCCTCCGCCGTCGTCGCCGTCGTCTCCTCGCAGCACCCAAATTGTGACGCCCCCTCTGCGGCGGGTGCGGTGCTTACTGCGGCGCCGCAAGCTTGGGTCTTGGAACGACGGCCAATTCTTTGTCCTGGTCCAAGAAGACATGCTCAACGCGTGCGCGACCACAGAACCAGAAGTAGCAGCTACTGACTCAAGCACTTCTCAAAGTAATTCAAACAACAATCCTGACAGCTCTGCCAGCTCTCACAGTGTCTCCAATGTAAGCAATCTTCACGGAAACAGCATTGGTGGTGGTGGAGACAACTCAGGCAGCGACCAAAGTCCAACGGTGGTGTACGAAGGCGTCTTAAAATTGGAGCGCCCGCCCTTGTTGGGTACACTAGCCAAGGGCAAACACAGCGGCATATTCAAAGAGCGGCACTTTCGTTTGGTGCTGCCTCCACCTCCGCCTCTCGAAGCATTCATGCCAGGGGCGCCGTTTCTGCCCGCTGCTTCTGTGTACCCCGCGCTGGTGTACGCCCAAGATAAAGCCAAACCGCACAAGGTCGACGCGCAACACTGCTGCTTGCTAGCGACAGAATCGGCGGCTTGCGCGGAGGACTCTGCCAACGACCCTCAAAAGAAACGGCTCCGCGTGGGTGGGCGCTGGACGCTCGAAGCGACGGACTCGGAAGCTGCGGCCGCCTGGCTCAGCCACTTGAAGAGTGCAGTGGTGGACCGGCAAGCTCTGGTGCGCAGCCGCCAAGTGGAAGCTCGTGCAGCTGCAGAAGCTGAGCTCCGCGCACCTCTCAATGCTGCCCGCGCTCGCCCTGCTTTGCTGTCGCAAAGCACGTTTCGCTGACCACTCATGTCTTCACAGAGCCAGGTTATACGCCACGTCAGTTCATTGATGATCACTGCTACTATAGAACGGATCTGATTCGGCGACATTGCCTGCTCTAGGAACTTAAGCGTACTTATCTTCAAATATTTGATGTAACTATTGCTATAGCATTTCGCACAGGCCCCGAAGGGCGAAAAGCCGGGGTTATGTCTATGTCTCCGTTGCTGCTTCTCTACATATTACATATATCTATATTTCCAGATTCGGCCTTCCTACTAGTGGCCATAATGATGGGATTAGGTAGGTGGGGGTTTGGATACAGCAAGTTGTTCCGGGTGATAAGAAAGCAGGAAAACGGCCAACCCCCTCGTTTCTTAGGCAGTTCCTCGGATTTTCGCGTGAGCCCCCCTCAGTTTCTTAGGCGACCAGCAGACAGGCAGGGCTGTCTGTTGCTCTGTTGCACGTTGCCTGTAACCTCTCTAATTTACAATCATATCATATATTTTCGGCCCCACCTGAATCTCCGGGCCTGTATCAGTATCAGAATCAGCACATGAAAATTAAAAAAACCCTCTTTCATTATACTGAAGACCAAACTCAGGATAGGGATGTCAATTCTCACGAATTCTGCCTTCGTACATCTCGATTTGCATTAGGTATTCTGCATTCGAAATCATGAAAACTTCAAACAGAAAAAAAATCTCGTCTCAGAACTGGAGACGCGTCTAGTTAACAATAACGAAGTTTCTCTATGTGCGATTTAACATTTGAGGACGGGACTTTCGGCTGTCTAAATCATCAGAGCATCTAATAAATTCATCCGTCTCGGGGCGTAGGAAAGAGCATACAAGAACGACCACTTGATAACACCAACACGTTGCCAACACGGCATTTTTTTCCCATCGTGCAATTTCGGGCTCGAAGTACGTACATGCCCGTCGGGATCTCACGTCAGAAAGCGAAAATCCGAATGACTCTGAAGATGATACGCGCTTCAAGATCCGACTGAAGTTGTTGCTGTCAAGCTCTCACGCTCTTCTTTCTTGAAAATACTTATCACACCGAGGGCTGCAAAAAAAAAGAAGCTCGTACTATGCCGCCTCCAATGCATTTGGCTACGCTTTCTATGATATTGATATTTTCGCAACATTGCACAGCTCTGGTGTTGCCGTCGACGCCGGGTATCCGCCATGATCGGCGTATACATACCTCCGTTTTGTCGAAATTCTTAGGTACGTGTGAAACTTCTTTACGCAACTGGGCTAGCTTCGTTCTAACTCTACTCTTACTATTGCTACTGCTTCCACATTCCAGGAGATTCACCCATCTTAGGCAGGCAGGCCAACGCAGCGCAGGACTCCATGGTAGGTAACGATCCAGCCGCCAAAGAAGGCGCTGCGTTCTGGGCTCGCGATGCAGACGGCAACGAAAACACTGTCGGGTTATCTCCACTAGAGCGGAAGCTTATGGTTCTGAGCCGCAATAGCCAGTACGCCAAAGCTAATTTTGCGGCAGAAACACCAGGCTGGACACCCCCACCCACCACGTTCGTTGAGGACGCAGGCAACTTCGCTTGCGAAACAGTGTTGAGCTTCAGTCAAAACATCGTAGGTTTCGTAGGCAAGTCAGGCGAAGTTGACTACGATCGCACGGTGAGCAACGCTATCAAACGAATTAAGTCCGACACGGAGTCTCTTGACAATTTAGTAGCTTCTAAAGCCCAGCTCTCCACCCGAGACCTCAGCTGGCTGAGTGCAAGCTCTGCAGTAGCCATCATAGCGCCTTTTGCTCTCGAGCTCGAGCTGGCCAAGCTCATCACGCCTTGCGCAACGTTCGTGTGCGCACTGGTGGGCCTGTGGTCGGAATACGTTGGCAAAACGGCCAATTGCAACGCGAAGGAAATGGTGAAGATCACGGAGCAAACGGCGATGGAAGCCGAAGCCCTCGTGGCATCTGCGCTTCGCGCAAAAACCATTTTACCCCTCTGTGTGGGTGTGAGCATCACTGCGAGGTCGTTTGCTTTACTCGCGCCTACCTTGATTGAAAACCTCGCGGAAGACATAACCACTCAGGCGTCGACGGAACTGTACCTGGTCATGCCGCTTATTTCGGTGCTGGGTGCTGCCATTGCTGGGTTGGCTTTTCAGGACGTGCAGCAGCTCTGCAACCGCGCCATCAACACGGGGACAAGGCGCTTTTCGAAGAGCACTAGTGTCGGAGATCAGTGGATATCTGCTACTGAGCTCGTGCTCGCTGAAGCCGAGACTAACAACAACAAGCTGTGGTATTTTGCGACCGCCACCGTTCCGGCGCCCTTATTTGCGGCTCTGTGCCCTACTTCTCTTTCTGTCAAGGCGATTGTGGCGGCCACAGCTGCGGCGGCTCAAGCGGCGTACTACTTGAACGACGCCGAATACGAGCTGGCGAGGGCCGAAGATGCCGTGGCGCTCAAGGTTCGGGCCAAAGCTGTTGCCAACACCTACGCAACGCAGGGCTACCGCAGTGCCGCCATTTTACCGTACACCTCAGCGCTCGGAGGGTTGGCCGTTCCCGTCTCTGCCGCCCTCGTTGAAGTGACTCCTCTAGTAAGTGCGGGCCCCGGTCTGCTAGCTCTGGTGTTCGGCGCTTTCCCGACAGCAGCAGCTGCGGTGGCAGGCGCTGCGTCCATTTCCAAGGCTCGATGCCAGGTGAACGCAGCGGCGTCCAAGAACGCCGTCGAAAACTTTGCCGACGCCAGCCTTCGGGCTACGGACCGCAACCAAAAAGGAAGCTTGGACCCCATCATCACCGTTTTCACCCTGATTAAACTGACCTTAAATTCGTCGCTGCAGGCAGCTCGGCGCGGAGTGAAGAAGCCGTTGGCTGCGTTACGTCGCTTCCTTGAGAGGTTCCTCGGCAGCGGGGACGATAGCCAAGTTCAGTATTATCCTGCACGATAATTATGTCTGTCAGCCAAACTTGAATTTCCTAGATCTACCGCCGTGGAACTAGTGGCTAAACGAAATATTCATTGAATTCCCAGTGGCTTAGGGCCAAAAAATACCTCATATCGCTCAATGTTTATAATCAAAAGATGAAGGGCTGCGCACTGCGATGTGGCGGATTTCGGATTTCCTTGTAAATTCAAAATTACCGATTAAAAGTTAATTAAAGATCATTCCACATTCCTGATTTGTATACGGGATTCAAATGCAGCCCTGTTTTCTGTTCGCGCCTGGCATCTGCTATTCAAAGTTAAGGTTCAGGCCACTGATACTGCAGCTACAGCGCAGAAGGCATATAATCCTCGACTGCCTAGCTAGAGTACCATCACGAACCATTAAGACGTGGCCAATGTGGCAAATGAAAAATCAGTATATATGCGCATTCGTCAGCGCTGTATAGATAACAAAGCAACTCCAAGATCTGCCTCGAAGCGCCCCGCAGCTGTCGGAGGAACCGATAGCGAAGGAGCCTGCGAAAGCTGCTCTGTGGGTGTCTCCCTGCTGCCACTTGGTTCGTGCTGCATCGGGCGCAAATTTTCCCATACAAAACTTTCGTCCCAGCCATCTTTAAGCACGTAAACATCATCATCGCTGACTGAGGTAACTGTACCAGGCTCCCAGAGATCTCCATTCAGATCGTCGCACGCTTCCACCCTATCACCGACGTTGTACCCAATTGGTTGGTCAATTGGTGCTTGGTCACTCGCCTGCCGAATTTGGGCCCAAACATAGCATTCAGCCCATCCATCTTTGGTGACATAAATTCCATCAGTATCAATGAACGTTACTACTCCGGGCTCCCACGAACCGTCATCTCCTAGCTCGTCACAGACTTGAACACGATCACCCACAAAAAATTGCTCCGACTTCTGCGACGATGGAGAAAAATCTTCATTTGACAGCACATTATCAAAGGAAGCACCGCTCACACGCGTATTGAACTTTTTATCTGGAGCAGTGAGGTGCTCTCCTCGTAGTATCGCCAGTGTAGTCGAGGTTGGCAAACATTTCCTGCGAGGACCCACTTTGTACACATTTTTAGTTTCATTTGCAACGTTAGCTGATGGGTCGTCCATCAAAATGGAAATCTTTCCGAGCAAGTCATCAAGGATTGGCTTTAATTGCGCGTCAAGAAAACTATTCCTATCAGCGATTTTCGCGTGAAGCGAAATCCACATATCCTTCAAAGTGCGCGAGCTCCCCATCTCTATTCTAATAATTTCCAACTCTGCTAGTTGCGCCGCCGATGGAATTTCGACACCAACATTTAAAAATCCTGACCGATCGAGATCCAATTCACGAAATTTGTCGATTAGACGGTCCAGTATTCGAGCGTCAACTTTCTGCATCTGCAGCAGCATGAAAAGTATGTAGCTCGATTCGGAAACCTGACCTTCACCATGAATATCAGCTTTGTGTACCATTTCAGTGCTTTCCAGAATCATGTCATTGATGTGCGCGCCGAAGCAACCATTTAGGCATAAGTCAATGAAATCACTCAGAACTTTACTGACCGCAAACGTCGAAAGAATCATATAAAAACCCATAAAGATTTTTCCACCTGACGAAATCATTGTGATATCACCATAACCAACCGTTGTGGATGTTTGTACGGCAAGGTAGAAGGCGTCAACCCACGAAATAGTACTCGTGTCTTCTCTAGGATGAAGTCTGAAAAACAAAGCGCCGATCAGAAATACTATGAATAACTCGAAGCCTAGGAAGAAAGAGCGCCCTATAAGAGTGCTAAGGAGCATATTTGTGCGACCGAAAACTGCTTTGACAGCAGAAGTGATTCGTTGGATATAATACTTGCAAGGCTTCCCGGAGACTCCATAGGGCTGTGCGTGCGACTGATTCGCATGAGCTGCCACAATGTTCGTAGGCCGAGGGTTAATGTTCAAGTTCCTAGTACGCACCCCTCGATATGCAGACTGAAGAAGTATCGACGCCCATTCTTCTCGCAAGCGATATTTTTTCAAAACAGCCTTAGGGACACGCGCTACGGCAATTGTACTGATAAATACGAGGACGAGAGTTATCACGAGCAAACCGACGGGAAGAAGGACAACTGTGGAGGCTCGAGTTTCTTGCTTCGTTGGTGCGAAGTCACCAAATCCTACAGTCGTTAATGTCGCTACAAGAAAGTATACTCCGTCACCAGGATGCATGCCTTCACGATGAGGGAGCAAGTAATAAGCAAGTCCGATGTAGACAATGACAAATGTACACACCTTCATCGCTACATCCACTGCTGCATTCGCCCAAAGTTGATGGCTCGACCAAAACACAGGATTTTTCTTAATTCTTGATCGCACATGGTCTTTGCTTTTCTGATGTCTAGCCTCGGGAGCACGCTCTTGGAGCAGCCGAATCTTGCGTGAAATCACGCTCAGAGATGAATTCAGTCCACCACCGTCCTTCTTAAGACTTCGTTGGACCTCTTGCCACATCTGCACGACTGATTTTTCAGTTCCTGTTTCCAATTTGATGCGTTGCAACTCCTTAACCTGTGCAGCTGAAGGGATGTCAATGCCAATCAGTAGCGCACCTCTCCCACTGCTGTCAATTTCGCGAAATCTATCGTGCAGCCTGTCTATGGACGATGCATCTGCTTTAAGCATTTGCTGGAGCTTAAAAAGGACGAAATCCGCTTCAGTAACGCGGCCATCTTCGTCATTGTCAGACAAATGCACATAGATATTGCTGTCAATAAGTTCATTCACTATAGGCTCTACGATGAAGCCGTTCACATAAATGTCTACTAACTCAACCACGAGCCATCCAATGCTTATTGTCGAGAAATAGAAGTAGAAAATCAGAAAGCCTTTCGCGCTGTCAGTCATTGGCCGCAAAGAGTTACCATACCCAACTGATGTTGCAATGATTGTTGCAAGGTAAAGAGCATCAACAAATGTCCTGGCACTAAATTCTTCGTTTGCCATAAATTTGGTCTCGTCACCAAAGTACTGGCCATCATCAGCGTGAATAACTATGGCACCGAGGAAGATGACACCAGCAAACTTGATGAAAATTTTGAGACATCTTCTTGTCATCGACAAGTTCAAACATTCCATCAAACGGTGGTATGCTATTGCAAACGAACCAAAAAAGCTGCCTGCAGCAAGTTGTTGGCTTTTGCCCACGGAAGATTTCGATAATGCATAAGCTGTCCAAAAAACGATGAAAAGACCTGCCACCAAAACAAGTAAGAGCTAAGAATGAGAGGACAACAACCGTGCCAACCGTGCAGTCAAGTCATTTTGATCTTGACAACTAACCAATCAGACTTAGCCCCAGCGGGAGCAGGAAGATTGCTGCTAACCTCGAACTCTGTTGTGAAGGGGAAAGGTCGCCAAGGCCGACCTGTAACACCAACAGACGCACGGAAAACGATTGAAGTATGAGCAGCGCTGTAAGACAGAAAAATAGAAGCTAGTGCCTAGCTCACCGTTGTCAAGGTCGCCGAAAGAAGATACCAGCTATCCATAGTTGATCGACCATCAATGTAGGCGAGAAAGTAGTACCCCAATGCAAAATAGACTCCAGCAAGAATCATTCCAATTTTGGAAATGTTTATTGCAGCATTAGTCCATAAGACACGGCTCCATGCAAAGTCTTGGCACTTATTGAGACGAATGGTATCATCCTGTCATACATACAATTAAGGCATCAAATATCAACCAAAGCAAGAGTATGAAACAAAACAAAACGTAATTTATTATAAAAATGTGCATACCTTAGCAGTAAGTGCGTTTGGGGTTGGTTCCGAAGTTTTCGTTCTTCTAATTTGGGGAATAATTGGAGCTTTCTTTTTCGGAGGAGAAACTTTTTCTGCGTCTGACTTGTTGCTTAATTTTTGTGCTTTTTTCTCTTCTGCGACACGCTCCTTTTCCTTCCTTAATTTCAGCTTTTCAAGAGCTAATTGCTCCTTTGTGGCCTTCTTGTCTTTCGCTTTTTGCAATCTTTCGTTCTCCTTTTGAGCCTGAAGCACTTGCATATTTTCCCGCGCAATTCGTTTCTGTTCAGCATTTTCCAATTGAGTTTCTTTTCTGGACTGCTTGGCATTGTTTTTGCTTTCAATCTGAAATTTCAATTTATCACGGGGGTTTAGCTTTATTCTTGGCCAGCTCATAAAATTTTGAAACCACACGTCTTTTGACTTGGACTGAGCGCCGTCCTTGACAATTCTCAACCACATTTCAACAAGAGTAGCCTTTAATTTCAGCTCTTCTTTTATGTGTCTCATAGCTTCAACTTGAAACTCAGAGGGTATCTCGTTGCCTAGGGTGAGGAAGCCGGAGCCGTCAGTATCCAATTCGTTGTAGCGATCAATGAGACGGTCTAATATTTGTGAATCCACTTGTTGCATCTGCTGAAGCTTGAACAGAATGAAATCAGGCTGAGTAACCTTGCCATCGCCATCGATATCGGCTTTGTGAACCCAAATTGTGCTCGAAATCAGAATGTCGTTAATGCGCATGCCGAAGTACCCGTTCACCATAAGGTCAATGCAACGGCCAACGCAGTCTGCATGAATGACCGTACCTGTTCACACAATGGCAAAAGAAGCAAAATGAAATGAATCATTGCATTTCAGGTATGCACCAAGCGCCGAACGAGCTCTTACCGACGAACATGAAGAAGATCATAAATATTTTTCCGCCATCAGATGTCAAGGTGATGTCACCATACCCCACAGAAGTCACTGTTTGAACAGACAAATACAGAGCTTCAACCCAGGTAAGTCTTAGGCGCTCTGCCTCAATGTGATATAATTTAACGAAGAATGCTCCGACTCCAATTACGGCGGCAAGCTTCAGAAGCACTTTTGCGTACTGGGATGATAAGGACGCTGGAAGCGATGCAGAGACGACTGCTTTCTTGGGTTTAGGATTAGCTGTAGCTATGGTATGAGTGACGTACTTTTGTTTTGCGGAAGCTTTGAGCCCTTGAAGGTTGCGGACTTTGCGCCCTCTCCATGCCGACTGCAAGGACACAGCCGCTTGAAGTCGGACGTCCTTCTTCTTGTTCAAGGAAGGAGGTGTTTGCGATTTTGTGTACGCGGAAAAGAATGACATGACCAGACTGTACACAATCAGACCAATCGGAATTAAGAATATCGCAAAACCTCTCGTAATTTGCTTTGTGGGCGCAAAATCACCGAAGCCGACAGTCGTCACAGTAGCAATCAAGAAGTACCAACTATCTATACCACGCAAACCTTCAAGCCACGTCAGCGTATAAAAGGATAGACCGACATATATCATCAAAGTTACAATAGCCACTCTGAATATCTCAATGGTTGCATTGGCCCAAAGCTGTCGGCTCCAAGCGAAGTCATAGCATTCGTTGAAGCGAAAATATTGGACATGATAATTGACGTCTGCATTTGGGTCAGGCGGAGGATGCGTAGAACGGATATCCTTCCAGATTTCCGGCAGAGATTTCGGATTTTTTGTCTCGTCTTTAATGCGCTGCATCTCTCGCACTTGGTCAGCGGAAGGCACTTCGACGCCTATGGTCAAAAAGCCATCGCCGGTTTTATCAAGGTCGTGATAAGCATCGATCAATCGGTCCAAAGTCCCCACGTCAACTGCCTGCATTTGAATGAGTTTAAATAGGATGAAAGCAGACTCAGAAATTCGGCCATCGCCGAACATGTCAGCTTTATGAACCCATGTCGTGCTCCCAATCAGTTTCTTTACGATGTTTTCGCCTATGAATCCGTTGACGTAAATGTCCAAAACTTCGCCAAGAAGGGCCCCAACAACGTATGTTGAGAAAAAGAAGTAAAAGATCAAGAAGGCTTTTGCGCCATCAGTGAGTGGTGTCAGTAAATGCCCATATCCAACAGTTGATGCAATTACCGATGCAAGAAATAGCGCATCAATGAATGTTCTGCCTTCGTACTGATCATTCTTGAGAAACCCGTCACCGAAAAAATATTTGTCTTCGTCTGCGTAAAATACTAGCGCTCCAAAAATGAGGACGAGTGAAATTTTAATGAACGCATAAAACAATCTGCCCTGCACTGAGCCAAGCCACTTTGAAATCGATCCTGGCTGAACCAGATCCATCGCATCGGATGCCAGGGGAGGTGCCACTGAAAGGGCATGTGACAAAACGAAGGACACGAACATTGCTGCAATACGATACAACAAGCAAGGAGGCGTCAGGAGTGACCAAACAACGTTAATTTGGAATAGACTTACTCACCAAGGACAATGATTCCGAGAGGGAGAAGAGCTACAGCAGCCGCACGGGCTGTCTCACTCGAAGGGTGGATGTCTCCTAATCCAACCTATTATGCGGGAAAGATAGAGCCAGTAAATTAAAGAAGCTAGCATGAGAACTACGACAGGCACCTTTGATAAAAAATGTAAATTTATCACTCCACTACAAAATATCATGTTAATAGCACCGTTGTGATTGAAGCCGCCATCATGTACCACAAGTCAAGTGCCTTCAGTCCATCTTTCTGGCCAAAGAAATAGAGGCCCAGCCCCAAATACGCGCCCAAGAGAAGCAATACTACAGCACCGATGCGAAGAGAAGCATTATGCCAGAGCGCTCGGCTCCATGCGAAATTGTGACATTTATTGATTCGCACCCTGCGACCCGCCTGAAGATAGTAGGAGTGTGCGGGTGCACGGGGTAAGTTGAAAAAAAACAGTCAGTAAGCCAAAGCTACATCAGCAATGATAGTTAGTTGATACCTGGAACAAAAATAAAAATAGAAGTAGCACTCACTTTCTGCAGATTTCCGTGGCTCTTGTTAAGCCACGACTTCTCACGCGCGTCATCCCGGTCATACTCACCACCGTTCTTCGCAATGCCTGGGTCCACTTGAAAAAGAATGACCAAATTCTCGGCCGGCACGTACGCTACCTTATTCACGTTATCTATCAGTACACTATATGTATTTGCGAGCATGTGAACGCCTGTCACGAGGCCAGAGCAACCATTAAGACCCTCGTGAGGAAGACCAACCAAAAGCACTCGCTTCCCCACGAAGCCGTTCGGGTCATGTTCGACTGCTGGTTCCTCGGTATACTCGATGCTAGTGTAGCCAGTTAAAGACCGGGCGTAGCTCGGATCGTAGACCGTAGTGATGTAATCATCAGACATGCCTTCACCTCAACGACTGCGCCCGGTTAGCGCGGCCCTTCGGGCACCAAGACGGAGAGGAGGAGGAAGAAGACGAAGCAGAGCGCGACGTACTAAAAGCCCGGTCCTCTTACGATTACGGTTGGCCAAAATGAATTTTGGGAGCTCGCTGGCTTCGAGCTTGCTGTACTTACGTACTAACGTACCATACCTGATCACCCTTGAACGTACTGAGCGAATTTCTAAATTAGGGGGTCAAGCAACCCGGGGTTGCGAAATTGCAAATATTACTAGCTAGACTAAACCTTGCCACTAAATAGGCTCATCCGCTTCGCAAACGCTACCTTAAGAGCTCTAAGGCTGCGCGTTAATTACTTTGCATGTACCAGAGCCACTCCTAATATATTTTTTGATTTGGAGTGCTGCTTAGTCCACAACGGCATGATTTTCCGGGAATGGAAAGTTGCTCACAACACAACACACACTACAGACTGTGTAAGACTATAGTACAGGGTGCTTTCTAAAAATAATTTTCTTCCCTGCACATGCCTCATGCCTTTGCCATCTGCCTCCAACTTTACGTTTGATGCTTTGCTGTGCTTTTTCTCCTGCCGTCGACCTTACTGTTTACTGTGCAATGACTAACTGCCCCAAAAGCTTCTGAAAGGGAAATCCCTTCAACCGACTACATAACGCACATCGATAATTATAAACATGAACTCGAAATGATACTTAAGTTACTTACATAAGTACATTATGCTAATTTAAATCTGAAATGTGAAGGTTAAAGCACTCAGACTCAGAACGAGGATTGAAGCTCAGAAGCACTCGAAGGATTCCGCACCCCGTTGGATGGATTTGGCCGCTCGATTTGCCCTCAATATCTATTCATGTTCAACCGCCCCTCTTGGGGCCTTTGAGCTACAAGCAGTAACCAAGAAAACCATGAGGCCATAAGGCTGCTGGATTTCCCTTCAGCGAAATCGGTATACCGGGTCTTCTGCTGAGCCAAAGTAGATAAAAAAAACCGGAAAACTAGCGGTTTCCTTGGTTACTGGCTACAAGCGAACCTAGTTCTAAGACGTGCAAGTCAAGCCGCCGATTTTTTTATTTAATTAGTTCGTTCAATAACAATAACAAAGGTTCTATCAACAGCGAGGTTTCTACTAGGCAGCGAGGAGAGGTTCCCTCTCGGTGTATTCAAATATAAATATAACCCCTTGTCGTTATGTCCTAGAACTCTGGTTCACGAGCCCGGTACAAGGAATTTCATCTGCTGGCTCAGCTGAAACAGCGCATGATCACGCTTGTAATGATTCTGAAGGCCAGCTCGTCACCAAACTAAGACAAGTCTAGTGCCCAGGCACAAATCGCGTGGATTCCTCGAATTGAGGGAGGGCGGCAGACGAGAAAATCTTTTGGCGGTCGTACGTAGAATCAAAGTCGCAAGGCGGCGCCACTGCAGTAAAGTTCTTTTTGAGCTGGGTCACGAATCCCCAAAGCGTGCGCTGGACCCACCAAAGCTCGTAATTACCTTCGCAAATGACTTGAGTGGCATTACCCATCACAGTGAGCGGCAACGTCGCAGTCCGATAACCATTCGCAAAGCCCCCTTCGAGTCGAACTTGGCTGAGCACTGCAGCATTGCATCGTTCGTCGCAGATTCGACCCTGGCCTGAGCCGCGGCCACTCGCAGTTTGAGCTTCGTGGAGCTCGACAAAAGTGCCGCAATGGTTGTCTTCGCGGTAACCTCCACCGCACTGCACAATGTAGGCACTGGAGAAGTAAGCAACCGCCAGGCATGAAGGAAATTGGTCGTCGTGCACGGTCGTGCACGGGAGCGTAGCGTTGACAGTAGTGTTGTGATCCCAGCACGCTGGCGTCTCAAGCTTCAAATCCATGGCCAAATTGTGCCCAATGCACTGGGTGTAAACGTCTTCGCCGAACCCGTTGTAGGATTTCTTGATGGCAGTAGCGCCCCGCAGCTCAGATGCCCCACCCGCTGCGACCACCTCCGAACACGACGCATCGAAGTGCACAAATTGGTCTTGTAGCCGAGACTGCGACACGGGCATCGTAATGCCATTGCCATCTACTAGTCCTAGCGCCGACATCGTGCCCACGACCCTCGAACGGTTGGCGTTGGCGTAGGCGGGTGTGCCAAAGACGTCTTGGCAGCAGTCGTAGGCGCGGCCGCGGCATGGGTTCACGAGCAAGTTCACAGCGTATTCTTCGGCAGGCACAGGCTCGTAGAAGTTCTCGGCTGGAGCGTACCCCAAGCCCGGTACAATGTTATTGTCGAACCCAATAGGACCTGCCAAGACAAGCAACCAGAAAGATTAGGAGAAATTTAGCCACAGACAATATAGGGGAGAAGATGCCTTGAATCCCTACCATGAAGCAGCCATTTAATTACAATTTTGCAGCATGAAAAGTCGTACCAGTTCGCGCCCAGTACTGGTCTTTCGAAATGGGCTTCGAGATGGTATACTCGCGCAAAGTTCCTTTGCGTTGTGTTTGCCCTGTAAGGTCTGGATGCTCATTCAGCTCGCCATTCAGCCCGTCTGTGGCTTCTATCTTTTTCTTTTGCTGGTAGTCCTGGAGCCGCTGTTGCGAGCTGGCCGTGATTTCGTCAACAGAATATGGCTCGCCATCGTAAGAGTACACAACTAGAGGCAGAAGAATATAATGCGCTAGGATCCACGCACAGTGTCGAGACATATTCAATTACAAGATATTTGCCTTGGCATCCGCGGTGTGAATATTAGCAAAACTTTATGTTCTTTCAGTCGTTGTGCTATGTATTTTAATGCTTGCTTTCCAGCGCAAGGAGATAACGAACTAGCTTGCTAGACTAAGAAAGTGGTTGCAGTATTTTACAAATAAAACGGACGGGTAAATTTCTAGAATAACTGCTTCGATGGCAAATCACTTTTCGGCTTATTCTATCTAGCTTCTAAGAGAGGTAAGTGAGCAAGTAAGCACAGCTGGTAAGCAGAATCAGTAGGCTACTTCAGCAGTCTAGCTAGTCTAATAGTAGCCGACTAGCCAAGCCGAAAGCAAGCATAGAGGATAATGCCGTTGGAAACATTTAACGGACTACCTCCCCCAGCAAATCAGCAAGAATGAAAAGAAAGAAAATGACGATGTCGTCTGCTGGTTGGTTGGCTCATTGGGAAACAGAAAACGGAAATCGTCCAACTGCTGGGCTGATGGGTGGTCTGTGTGTGTGTTGCTTTTGTCATCAGGAATAGAGCGACTGGAAGCTTTTCTTTTGGGGAATGCCCCGACGAAGCTAGTCTGGCCTGCGCATAGTCGCGGCGGCTAAGTATACATTGTCTCCTTCATGGGATGCACAAGTTCCTCTCCGCTTAACTCCAGATGTACAAATGACGGTAACACAAGTAAGTGTAGACTAGGCTGTCTCCTGGAACTCGTCATTTTCTCAAAAGCTTCTCATACGTCTCTCATGAGTTCCCCGATGTACAGGTGCTATCGACCAAAGCAAGGGCAGCACTACCACTAATGATGTAGCAACTACTGATTCAGCCAGCCTGTCTTCAAACCAGCTGAAGTTGGCAAATGCAAACTCGAATGAAGTCCAAACATCTACTGGATCGCGGTCGCGAGTCGTTTGTTTGAATGACCTCGAACCGTCCAGTGGCACTGCGTGGAGCTCAGTTAGGCCTGGACCGCCACCGTCAGAGCTCCAAGCTGCTCATTGTGACGACACAGCTCGCAAGGTTCCTCCGCCGTTGCCACAACGGCCCCTTGACACAACCCGTGACTCCTTTTCACGACCCACTTTGGTGTCAGGCCTACCGCAGTCGTTACCTCAAGATCCCAGCCCGCCTCGGTAACAGCAATGCATACCATGCTAGGACCAGCCACAATCTAGTTCGATTCACTTACGCTTTATACTTATTAATCAAGCTATAAAGCACTCTTTTGATTTGTTAGTGTCAATTATGAAGTTTGTTGACGCCGCGGGATTCACACCCTTTCTTTTACTCGAGCAGATCGACATCGTCGCGAGCAAGGGGTCGGCTCAGCGAACTTTTAGCGCGGTCACCGATTGATACCACCGGGTCATTTTCGATTACACGCCCTCGCCCTCTTCATGAGCTTTCAGCAGCGAACTCGAACCCGCTTCAAGCCATGGTTGGGTCTCCGCTGCTCACGGGAGGAGGCCTTCTTAGTGGCTTCGACAACGGTGTGCCGCTAGAAGAAAGCATTTTGACCAACCTATCCGCGAGTTCCGCCAATCAACTCGATAGTCTAAAAAAGAGCAACAGCAAGAGCAGTAACAAACTTGTCAGCAAGGATATGGGAGCCAGCGACCGTTACGGCAATGGCAGCTTTGATTCACAGCACCGTCGCCTCACTGTGCGGTCGCTGCAGCCGACGTCAACTAAATCAGACACCAAGGACAGCAAAAGATCGCGTCACACAAATGAGCGCGCAGTGCCACTCGCACAGGTAGAAGCAGCTCTGGTCCGCATCGCAAGCAACAAAAGCAATGGCAGTAGTAGCAACGGCAGCATTCGCAATAGCAGCAGCAGCAGTAGTTGCTTTAGCAGTAGCACCACCACTTTGAATAGCCAAAGGGCATCCCGGAGAAGTGCCTCTGAAGGCCGCGCAGAACCTCGAACCCGCGCTGGTAGCAGAGACCAATCGCCTGTTGGCACTGTTCGCTCGACTGCGAGGAGGAGCAGCAGCAACAGTCGTGTCGTAGGCACCAGTTCTGCGAGCTATGGCAGCAAGAGCAATAGCAATAGTAGCAGTAAAGGTAGCAGCAGCAGCAGCGTGCCTGCATCTCAACGCTCAGGGTCCGCACCACGCACAAATTCTGCTCCAGCAGGCACGCGCCCCGCGATCAGGCGCCCGTCGGCCTCCTCTTCGCCAAACTCGACCAACTCCTCAGGTCGCAAAACCAGCAGCAGCAGCAGTTCGAATCTCGACAAGGTGCACGCTTCGCCTGCCAAGTTGACAATCAGAACTGGTGCCTCCAGTCCAGCACCTGCTGCTGGCGTTGCTGGAAGGCGCGCCACTCGGTCGCCCTCTCCGCTTCGCAAAGGTACGTCGTCGCCTTCCATGAAAAGTGACTCCACTAGTGCATCAGCACCGAAAGCCAAGCAAACGATAGCGCGAAGCAGCAGCGATTCGAGTGCCCCTGCGAGAAGCCGCGCAGCTTCTCCACGCCCCTTGATTGCACGACGGCCGCGCGTAGCAGCAGCTAGCAATGGTGACAGGGGCAGGGAGCAATCGTCTAGCAGCTCGGGAAGCCCGAAGCCATTGCCAGGCCGCAGCTCGTCGCCGCTTCCGGTGCAGCGCACAGGAAGCCTGGAACAAGACATGCTGGTGGAAGAGCTTTTGATCACGCCGTCCGCTCACGCCAGGAGATCAACCAGCTTCGACCACAGCCTTTCACAGGAACCCGAAGATGGGTCTCCAAGAGAGGAAGAGAGCCTAGATGAACGCGCGCAGAAAGTGCGCAGCAGCGGCACGTGGGACGAATTCGAAGACGGTGCTGCTTTGCACCTGCCAACCACAAGTCCAGCCAGCGATGAGCAAGCCTCTGGTGGTGACCTAGTTAAAGGGAATGCTAAGGCAGGATCAGCAGTTGGCAAGGCAGCAAATGCTGAAAGGAGCCACTTGACCCGCAGTGAAAGCAACAATGCTATTGAT
>Ga0307979_1000485_pt1 | contig 27098 bp, 44 predicted proteins | sample OrgLakmetage1058_FD_201833 | JGI IMG/M metagenome (GOLD analysis project Ga0307979, IMG submission 201833) | Saline water microbial communities from Organic Lake, Antarctica - #1058 | ecosystem: Environmental > Aquatic > Non-marine Saline and Alkaline > Saline | place: Antarctica: Organic Lake...
GGTAAGTGATTACCCCGCGAAAACCATCTTCTAAAGGCTTATCCCACGCGATCTCGATAGTCGCAAAGCGGTCATCATTTGTATCTGCTACCTTTATAGGCATGGGATTATTTAAAAAGCGTTCTCCGGCTTTATTAAATCGTCCAGCTTGTGCGATCCACTGGCTGTAGCTTATTGGTTCTGTAGTTTTTATTTTAATTTGTGCCATGATTTTTATATTAAGTGTTGGTTATCTGTTAAATATTTATTTACTGCATACGCTACTTGCCCCTCGCTTAGCTTTACATTTAAAAAAGAAAGGGCGTTAATTTGACCATCTAAATTATTTGCAAACGCGCTTCTACCATCTTTTCCAATAACCAAAGGAGCGTTAGTATTTATCATAGATGTATAAGCTCCTTGATTTAAATTGACATTATTAATTGCTGTGTTTTGATAAGTTTTTAATGTCTTAGTGCTTGCCTCGTATGTCTGTGTTATTACTATCCATTCAGATAAAGGAATAACTACGTCATTTTCTGTTCTTATCTGTTTATTGTTGTCAGTATCATAATTTATAAAATTAAACTTTCCGTTAACAGGTAAAGCTATATATTCAAACTGAAAAGCGTCCGCTCTTATTTTTGTAAAAAGTCTAGGATTATCGCTTAAATCATCAAATTTTATTAATGTGATTGTAGAAAAATCCACATCGCTTGTGCCATTTCCGAAGCTTAAATCATTTGCATCTGGAACGACCACATTTGATGTCGTACCGTTAAAATCGGCAGCTTGTCCGATTAAACCACTAGGGTAAGTTATAGAGGTAGGCGTTCCATTGTTGCTCCCAACACTGTCATTTGAGTTTCCATCAAATTTCCAATAACTAATAAAATTATCTAAAGGAATAATGTTAGCACTCGCTGCACTTGCAGGCATGCAACTAAACATAATCGATGGCTCCAAAAATTCTATACACCATTCTCAATGTACCTATGTCAAAACCTATATAACGCACCACACAACCACCCTTTGAGGGCTCGTCGCTTGCTTTTCTTAATGTGATGGTACCGTCTGCAGTGACGTGATTTTTAACCGTCACCTTTGTATCATCGTAAGCAAAAGTTACCGCACAAGTACCGTCAATGAAATGATCGCTGGTAAAGCCGCTTTTCATTAAATTAGGATCATCTTCTAGCGTTACTACAATAGCGTTACTACCCGTGTAAGAAATAGCCGCAAGGTGCAAGCTTTCTTGTAAGGTGTAAGAAGCTCCTATGGTGCTGTTTAGGATGCGGGGTTTTAAAGCCTCTAGGAATTTAAAATTGTCATCTAATTCTGCAAGTGTTAACTTACTTCCCTTTACTAGTCTAAGTGTTAATGCTAAACTCATTCTACGTAGTCATTTTGTACGTAGCTTGCCGCTACATAGTTGTTAAAATCATCGGTGTCCAGACCATACTGCTGCACTTTAAATCCTATAAAATGTATGGTATTATCTATTGCCATTAGCTTCTTATGGTGTTGATATCATAACTGTGATTTATGATATAGGTTTGTGTTTCTCCTGGTGGTCGCACACATTGCAATAAATAAGGCGTGTCGTTGCTTATGGTAAAGCTCTGTCCATTACCACTTACAGTGATGCCTTTATCTGCTAGGTCGCTTACCTCAGTGGTATCAAGTGCAACTCCTTCTTTAATCGTGAGCGGTAATTCTAGGCGATCTGCTTTTCCATTTAGCCAGGCTATTTGAAATACTGCTATAAGCACATCATTTTCATCTATCGCAGTACCGGTGCTAGGTATTCCTGTACGGTCATAACCGGTCATCGTGTGTGTGGTGCCATCAAATGCCACATGAAAAACCAGTGCTGGATCTTCATTAAGATAGGTGGTATAATCAATGGCTTCTTTCATCGCTGTTTTATAAGCTGTAGGAATGTCTCCATATACCGCAAGTTGTGGCGTTGCATTTATATAGGAATTAACAACCTCAATTTGCAGCACATCACCACCCGCAGCTGCAGCATCTAGATACACCTGGTCTATCCTTACATGATTTGTAATCGTTGCTATTTTAATATTTGCCATTATTGTTATTTATTTTGCTTTTGCGAAAGCGGGATTTCTAAATAAACCTATTCATTATAACTAGTCAATACCAGATCATCATGCAATGACTGCACAAGCGTTGTGGTGCTCATACCGGTATCCAGTTGCAAAGTCAAATCAGTGATTATAAAATTTTTAATTCCTTTAATATTAAATTGCTTTAAGGACCATGGATCTAGCAATCCAAAAACGCTGCTGTCTATTTTAACCAATACTGCAGGAGTAGTATCATGTACCATTTGAGCACGCACCTCTGCATATCTCGCTCCTTCATACTCCACTGGTGCATCTACCCTGCTCCACAATTCTCTGAATATTCTAGGCACTGGCACTGGTGGCACTAATGCATAAATAAAAAGTTGATCTTTTATAAGTGTGCCGAATACTGTTAAATACTTGAACGCGGTACTATCCACAAATTCTAGATATACATAGAACTTACCTTGATCAGTTCTAAACATTTGAAAGTTAAAGGTGCCTTGATAGTTGCTAGGATATACGGTCTTTATTTCTTCATAAGTAGTGCTGCCATTTTTAATACCATAGATGGTGTCTCCATTAGTAATAGCATCCTGCAGTGCTGTATAAGTGGCACTACTTACTTCGATATAATCAATCGCATTGTAAGGTGGCACAAAGCCATCATATAATTCTGTCTTTGCAAGTGGCTGGTACTCGGTGTAGTTTTCATTGTTAGTATCTACACTATTTAAAGTAAAGTGACTATCACTCAAGTCATTTACATTATCACCATGAGTCAGATCAATATCATATTGAGTGGTCCAGTCTATATTCCTAGTCACATCTGTAACCTGCTCCTCATCTGCAGTGTACTTGATACTCAATTGTGAGCATCCTACTGCATAGGCTTTAATATTATTTTGCGGATTCCCTAGTGCATATATGCGCACTTGTAAAAGGCCGCCTGGTGTAGGCAATTGCATTTCCTTAAGAGATAACTTGCCCACTATACGCTTAGGATCTTCTGCATCATTTACTGCAGTACCTTCATAGCTTATCTCTAATAGATATCCTTCTCTATCTACATACCCTGGTAAGTTGCTTATCATGGTCACACCATCATAAAGGATCTCATAGTTAAAATTCTGATTCCCATAGTCAGCTTCATCAACTACACCAAATGGACCAGAGTTATCTATGTAATCAAATAGGCCTACCATAGTGATATCAATATCAAGGAAGTCAGGCTCACTTTTAAGGTAGATAGGCTGCTCTAGTTCCATATAATATCCAGCATTATCTACTGGAGTAATGGAGTAATATTCTAGTGCAACAAATTCACCGCTGCTTATAATATTAGAACGCCTATCAGCTTCTGCAACACCTATTGCTGCATTGCTCCCTATATAATTCCCATAGCTTAATGGCAGTCTCCTTCTTCCTAATACTTCACGACCTACTTGCAGTCCAGCGGCACTAGTTACCCAATGCACTACAGGTGGTGGATTTTGCCACTGTGCAAGATCTTCATAAGGCTGGCTTATAATGTCCTCTGGCAGTACGTTTTCACGCTCATCCACATCCCACTCAGCTGTTACTAATTGGAATGGTGGTAATAGGGTTATTTGTGGAGTGGCCTCTAGTTGTATGGTCACAGGCTCGATAAGCATATCCACTCTACCATCTGGCTCACCAGCCGCACTGTATTTATAATAGTTGATACTAGGTGTCACGCCATCAGGTAACCTGTAGCGGTTGTGACCTGTTATGTACCATTGATCTTGATAGACAAATAGAGAGCAGCCTAGTGTCTCCAGTAGTGCATCTATTATCTTATAACAGTCATCCAGCTTATCGCTGTTGCTCTTATAAGTAGCCATATCTATATAGATCTTATTCCAGTCATCTTCTATATCTGGACTGTCATTTTTTAAGGATGGTGCAAATAGTATAGACAGGTTTAAATTAGTTAATGCCAGGCATCTTTGCAGCACAGTGATCACACTATGCCTCTGGCTATAAAAGGCAGTAGGTAAGTATTTCCCCTTAAGCCTAGCAAGTCCATCTGTAGCCGTAAAATTTACATAGAGCAGCTTATGCTCATAAGGTTCTTCATATTGCTCAGGCAGTATAAAACCTCTCCAGATAACAAGGTCACTCTCATTAGTAAGAATCACCTCATAATTAGTCTCATTACCGGTAAACAAATGCTGGAATGCAAGATCACTTGCATCATTTACTTCCATAGAGAAATTCAACTCACTAGCCATCATGTACTGGCCGCGATCATCACTACCATTATACTTTAACTGTAGCGATCCACGCTCTGCAAACTCCTCATTAATAGGCATGCTATTCTCTTGAGAGTTGACTATGGACAGTGTTAAGGATTGAGCTGGTATCATGTGGTCCTGGTGTCTCTTTTTTCTTGACGTCTTATCACTCTGACAAGATCATTACCACGCAATACAAATTCTCCTTCTATTACAGAAGTGCCACCACCGGTATCATTAAGCATGGCTTTTAATTTAGAAAGCGGTGCAATAACTTCTGGATTATTTTTTGCTCCAGCATATTCTCCTACCAGTGCATTCACTGGACCAGATACTATACCACCATTTGCAAATGGAGTGGCACCGCCACCTGCTCCAGAACCGATTCCAGCAACTACAGATTTTATAATTGTACCTAAAGCAATTAATGCAACACCTGCAATTATACTTGGTGTTCCCACAAATGCTGCTAAAGATTTTTGCATAGCTTCTACAGTAGTACCTAATCCTATTGCAGCTTTTCCTAATGATACCAATACGTTACCTATAACAGTACTCATTAATTGAAACAAGCCTTGTAAAAAGTTACCGCCTTGAGCAGTATTTGCTATCAACTGACCAAATCCACTTGCGAAACTCTCAACAACATTTTCCATGATAGGGGTGATTGCTTCTTGAAATTCAAAAGCTCTCTCTTTCATTCTCAATAGATCTTCGTCAAACTGATCTACTGCCTCTGGCGGTATCAATTGAACGTCTGCACCTGGTTTAAATTCTGGAGCTTGAATCTGTATTCCAGTTACATTGAATTTTTTTGCTGTAGTTTCTAAATCCTCTACTGACTGAGTAACTTCTTCAACTTTTGGAGCTACAGGCTTAAGTGATTCTACTACACCTTGATTACTGCTTATAAACTTAAGCAATTGATCTTGTAGCTTTTTAAGCTCACTAGTCTCTTTTGCAGCGTTGTCACTAATTACTTTTGCTCTTTTATCTAAAGAACCGGTTAAAAAATCCAGAGCTACTCCACTAAAAAGATCTTGTCCAGATACTACCCTATCATAAGCTCCTGTAAACACTTTGGCAAGACCACTTCCGGCACTTGCATAAGTGTCTGTAAGTGTAGGCTGGATATTATCGGCTTGCTTAAGCTGTACATCTAAAAGTCTTTTTTGTACATCCACCAGCTTTTCTTCTGCAGCTTGTACTTTTGCTTTTTGAAGTAAGGCCTGTGTGAGCTTTTTTGTGGCTGTTGTTATGTCGTTAGTAGTGGATTTTTCAATACTTAAGTTCTTAAAATAAGCAGGATATTGTTCTTGTAACTTCTTTAAAGCTGTGGAGCGTTCTTCTTTACTTACTTTTTCATTGATTGCTGTTAAAACTAACTTGTCAATAGCAACTTTTTCTTTTGCAATGTTACCAGTTGCCGCTTTTGTAATATCATTGAACTCCATTGCAGCATCTGTGTACTCTCTAAAAACACCACTGGCTGCAGCAATAGCCACACTTAATGCAGTAATCGCTATGACTGCAAGTCCTATAGGATTAGAAGCAATCACTAAGGATAAGGCCTTAAAAGCCGCTATCAGTCCAGGGATTACTGTCGTAGCTAGAAGTCCTATTGCTATTAATAAAGGACCTATAGCTGCAAGAAGTGCTGCCACAATAACAATGATTCTTTTTGTGCTATTATCCAGATCTTTAAACCTATCAACTACACCTTTGATGTAATCGATAAATGGGATTAATGCCTCAGTTATAATTTTACCAAAATCCTCAGTCAGATCTCCTATAGAATTAGACAATTGTTTGAATGGTCCTAGTCCAGCCTTTGCAGCTGCCTCTGCAGCACCACCATATTGCTTTTCTAATTCATCTAATATGATAGTCTGTGCCTCTGCAAGTCTGCCACTTTTTGTGAGTGCGCTTATTACTTTCTTTTGATCTGTACTAAACTGAATACCAGATCTAGATAATGCACTCAAGTTTGCCACAGGATCATTAAGCGCTTTACCTAATTGAATAGAAGCACTTTTTAAATCTCCATCAAGACGAGTTGCAAGATCCAGAGCAGCTAATTGCGTGCGATCAAATTGATTGCCTGCAATATTTGTGAATGTTAGTAATTGAGCAGTGACATCTTTTAGAATTTCTTCATCACCAAATAAAGAATTGCCTTGTAGTGAACTTGCTAACTTTTGAAGTTCTTCACTTGTTTTGCCAGCTGTGCCACCTGTAGATTTAAGACCAGCCTCTACTTGTGCAATGGCTTTTGCTTGCTTGTCAAATGCTATAACACTGGCTGCACCTAATGCTATGATGGGAGCTGTAAGTCCTACACTAAGATTTTTACCTACCTTAGTCATCTTCTTACCTACCTTCTCCACTTGCCTAGTGGCATTTTGCATCTGGGTAGAAAACTGCTTTAAATCAGCAGCGAATTTTACATTAATTTGTGCTAAACTGGCCATGACTTATATTGTTTTCATAGGACCTACTTTGTCCCAAAGTTTTATTGCTTCTTCATTTTGCTGCTCCAGATCTTGCTCTGGTTCCTGCTGTTTTTTTTCATCCCAAGGAAATTGGAAGATGTCGGCAAGCTTTAATTTACCGTATTTTTTTGCATCGTGGTGCGGTAAGATGCTGTACATAGCCAGCAATCTTGTTTGCTCCATTGTTGCTTTATGATTCTCGCTTTCGCGAAAGCGTACTCCTTTTAAATAGTTCAAAAACTGTCGAGGAGTGTGCTCATAAAAGAGATGCAGTGGCAAGGCTATCTCACCACATATCTCCTCTAGTTTATCCCAGGTTAGCGTTTCTTCTTTGGTGGAGCTTTCTTCACTGGAATCTTCTTTTTTTTTGCAGGCTCATTATTAGGCAGTGATGCAGCAAATTCTTGCATGATCAAAGCCATCTTATCTGGCGCGTGCATTAAGGCATTAACAACATCATCTGTTGTAAGATCCACATCACTATCTTGTGATCTGATTCCTGCAAGAGTGATCTCGCCTAGCATGTCCATCGACTCGAAGCCGAGCTTCCCATTTACGAGATCGCCCAGCTTGCCGAGACGTGAAAACACTTCTTGAAGATCATCACATTCCCAAGTCTTACCTAATATCCTTAAGGCTCCATATCCAAATGCTACTGGATAACTGCCTTCTTTAATCACTATTTTCATCGTCCCGGATTCCATAGTGATTAGGCTATTGTTGTTTTCTCAATCACTCCACTACCAGTAACTGCATAAGTAGATGTGGCATCTTCTTCATTAGGAAGTGAGATTTCTAGAGCGGTCAAGATGCACTTACCACTATACTTGAAAAGACCAGTAGTGTCTTTAGGAACAAATTCCCAATCAATCAAGGTGTCAGTGTCATCATTGTAGATTTCAAAAAGACCTGCAAAGGCTTCTGAATCTGTGACACCAGGTGGTAATTCTAGAACTCCCAACTGCTCACCACTTGCGCTCCAGGACTTGATCCCTTTTGCCACCTCAGTGCCGTTAGTGTCTTTTGTTGCACGCTCCTTGAGAGCCCTTGCCAATGATAGCGAGGAACTTGTGCTGTGAAAAATTGTTTTGCCATCGAGGGTGAACCTCGCGCTTCCGGATATAACAGACATAATTAACTTATTTTAAAATTATAATTGGTAGTCACCACGCAGCTGTCCATCTCGTTTACAAAAGAGGAATCGCTGCCAGCGAATCTAAATGTGTCTTGATTTTTTTCAAAGTACTCCTGCAGCAAATCTGCTCCTTGAGTAACTTGATCGTAATTTTTTCCAACGATATCAAAGGATATGTTATAGGCTCGCAGCCTGTCCTTTGTTGGTTTACTTAGTTGGGAAAGCGTATAATTACAAAAAGGCTGCACCGCTTTTGCATCTCCTACCAGCGGGAAAAAAGCTGTAAAGAAACCATTAACTGCTGTAGTAGCATTCATTGCTACCAGCACTCCATGTACATATTCACTATCCTGTTTAAGCATTGCTTAATTTATTTATTTGTTTTTGCAGGTATTTTGCGACTCCTTTTTCTGCATCTGCAGTTACCTGACCTCTAGTTTTTGAATAAGCTCTAGTCATAAATTGATTAGGCTTGATTCCATTCTTTGTACCACCATGTACAAATGCGGCATAAAAGCCCATATTCTTTCCCTTTACTCGAGGTCCTACATAAATGGTAGGTATGCTTTTACTTTTACCTGTTATGTTCCCTATACTTTTTCTAAGATTACCAGGATTTATAATCATTCTGGTTCTTCTACCACTTATGAGGTGCGGTTTTTTTGAAACTGGTGCCTCACTACGTGCAGCATTTACTGTGGCTTTACTTACCTGTCTTAAAACTTTAAGAATTTCATTGCGTTTTAATCGATCATTTCCCAACCTTTTTAATTGCTGGCTCAATTCTTTAAAGCCTGTTATTTCTGTCAGATTCTTACTCATAAACAGTTGCCGTTAACTTTAGAAATTTATTTCTATCCATCTCTGCCGTGTGGTACACTCTATAATTCACACCGTTATCTGTAATGGTTAACTCATTTCTTTGCGCCCATACATCTTTGCGGTATCTTATCAAGTACTCTCGAGTGTTGGTGTGCAACAGTTTTTCTTCTTGCTCCATTGTGCCACTCTTATCCATGTACTTAGCACTTACCACACCTATTTCCACCAGGACATTATTAACAGCACCAGTGCTACTAGTAGTCTCATCATTATAACTGAGTGTTATCCTGCGGTTAAATTGGCCTATAAATGTGCGTTCCATTTTTAATATTTATAAGGTCTTAATTTTATGTTTACAGATCTATCTGTGCCTGGCATAGGCTTATCTTCCCGATAGGTATCTGAATCTGAGATGAGCAATTTAACGGCTTGCTTTACATCTTTGGGCACCGTAGGCGTTCCTACTGCTGCGGTAATTACTACAGCGGCTGGCTGATCCTTTTCGATTTCTGGAAGATTTACTTTTATGGTCACATGTACGTCATGAGTTTCTTTATAAGCAAATAGTACATAATCACTTTCTGGTAAGGTTTGCTCTTGTCCCGCAGTATCTTTGTACGTTATGCTAGTAATAGAGTTGACTGGCCATACCGGTATGGTCATCTTCTTTTCAAATTTCTCATAAGAAGCTACCATTACTCTACTACCGAAAACAACTGCACACATATTCTCCACTTGATCAATAGCACTACCGCGATAATCTTCTATAAGATCATTATCAAAGTCTTGATCTGCATCTATACGCAACTGCTTTTTTGCCATTGCTATGGTGCAATAACTGTCTGCTGCTAGTGGTGTGATGGTGTAGTTCATGATGCTGGTTTTAATCTTCGTTTTTGATTCCTAGTTTCTTTTGTAGACTAGAAATTGTATCACCTTCACTGACAAGGCTTGCAAATTTTAAAACAACCAATTCATATGCTTGCTTTGTTTCCATTTCTACTTCTTGACCTACTTTATAAGGCAAGTTGAACTTGCCGCAAATTGGTTCTTCAATCTTGACTAGAGTTTTATCCTGATTGGAATAAGCTGCTTTTTTATCTTTAGCAACTTTTGCCTGCTCCTTTGATTTTGCTACTTGAGCAGCCATTGCAGTAGGAATTTTATTTTTTAACAGAACTACCTTCTTCTTGGCAGCTGCTGTAGTTGGATTTTTATTTGCCATTGTTATGGTTTTAAGTATGATTGATTGTGGTAAGGACATGCACAGTCATGAGATGTCCTTACCTAACCAACCAAATAAATATTAAACTCCAGTGATAAAGCTGTTTGCTGCAAAAGCATTAGGCTTAGGAATTGCTACACCTGCAAACATTTCTGGGATAATTCTTACAGACCCTGCACCCGCTAAGGAATAAGGATCTACAACTAAGGACATAGCCCCGAACTGACCCACAAACAACTGGGAGAAGTCTCCAAAGATTAATGGATATACATCTGTACCACCAGCATCTAATGTTGGGATCAAGTTGGTACTTGCGTACTTATAACCTTGAAATTCTTCATTGCTATTTAACAAAAACAATCCAGAGCCGGTATCCAATTTAATGGTGCGTAAAGCTGCCTTTACTTTAGGATGCATTAACCAACCACGACTCACATCTGACACATCATCTGTATCAATCAATGCTTCTAGCTCAGCAATCAGAGCATAAGTAGCTGCAGTAGCTGCAGTAGAACTACCGGTGCTGATTCCTGTTGTGTTCAAAATACCTGTAGGCGCATTAGTACCTGGTCCATTAATGGCAGCAGAATTCAAAATTCTGGAAGCTCCTTGCATTAATAAATTTCTAATCAATTGCTCCACACCTATGGATGATTGATTTATCAAAGTGTTGGTAATCTCCACTACTGTACTGGCACGTTTTTGAACCAAACTAGGACCAACAAATTTTTGCTTTTGCTTTGCAGCTTCAGCACCTTCGGCCAACCACGCAAAATCAAAATTATTTGCATTAGGCATAGGAATACTTCCACCAGTTAATCCTGTCAATAATGTCGCTCCTAATTCTTCTAGGAACAATTTAGGCGTAAAAGGATCCTGCACACGTGGCGCTTGATTCTGTACCAACTGGCCACCATATTCCCCACTATCTAAAGTAACAGACTGCTGGTCTGCACGAGTCGCCATAGGAATAACGATCACAGCATTATCATTAGTTGTGATACCTGCAAGACGATTTTGCTCACGACCTATTTCATCCAGTTCTTTTGTAGCTCCCTCTAGTGGCGCTCCTTTTTTTGCATTACGTATAGCACCGAGGATGCTTGCACGCGCATGGATGTCTGACTTTTCTGCTTCTTCACCTTTAGGCTTTGTGCCACCAGGTACAGATACTCCTTGAGAAGATGCAGCACGAGCTTGCGCTTCTACTACTTCCTGCTCCAAATCAATAGAGCTTTGAAATGCTTCTATCTCTGTTGTGAGTGCTCTAAATTGTGTTGTTTCATCTTCTGTGAAATCACGATTTGCTGTGTTTCTTGTGTCGATGAGTGCTTTTTGTGCTGCTATCTTTGCTGCACGATCTGCTTTAAGCTGTGTTAACTTGTTCATTTTACTGATTATTTAAATTATACATATACTCAGCTTGAAACTCATCGAGCTTTGCTGTGTCTCTTTGTTGTCCAGACTGGTTGCCTGGTACGTTATTATCTTTTATTTTTGCTTTCGCGAAAGCGGTATCATTAAAATCTGCATTTCTCTTTAATGCATCTGGATTAGATCCTACTGGCGTGATGGACCATTCTAGCAAATCCATGCGCGTGAAGTAAATGTTTTCTGGATTTTCCCCTTCTTCAAAAACACCACGTCTGTACTCGTGAATGTCTGCACCGATGGATGCCATACGTAAAGTGCCGTTATCTAGCTGGCGCTTTACCTTGTCAGCAATTTCGTTTCCTTCTTCTAGATTTAAAGTGGCTACTAGATTGGTACCTTCTACACGCACCTGACTAGTGCCTATGGTTGTATCTGGATTATCTGAAAAAGAGCGATGATTGTACAGCACAACAGGGTTGCGCTGGTAACGTTCTAAATCCCATCCTGCACTTAAGAAAACGGTGCCATAAGTATCTGGGGTCTCGCTAGAAATCACAAATTCATAGGTGCGATTTGTAGGATCTGCTTCACCTGGTGCACGTAATTGTGCCGTTCTAGTTATGATATTATTTTCCATCTTTTGATTCTATTATAGCGTCTATTTGTGCTAGTGTTTGTGCATTAACCGGAGTGAGTAAATTATCATGGCCATCTATGCGTGGTAAATTTTCTAGTTTACGCACTTCATTTTGGGACATGTAACCGCTAAAAATTGCTTTGGTATAATAATCTGCACGCGACTTGATGTCTGCACGCAGAATAGCGTTGTTTTGAAATCTTGTAAAGCGATCTTGTTTTTCGCTATCGGTAAAAAGCTTGCGATCACATTCACTTTCTATTTTTAACTGCCATGGCATCGCACAATCTTGCTGGTGCTCGATGCCTAAATATTCCAAAGAAGAATAATTTGCGTTTGCCATGTCTTTTAATTTGTGTGGTGCAATGTTTAAGAACCGTGCAACCTCTACTACACCATTTTTTATAGTGCCTAAGTACTCCAGCTCTGCAGGAGTAAGTGTGATTCTTTTATATTTCATGCCATCGTCAAGCACCGCAGTGCGGTGCTTCTTAGTAGACGTCATGTGGTCATTAAACGCATTAGATATTAATGGCTTATTATCCTTATTTATATTTTTATCTGTTTCTAAAACGCCAGACGTAATGGCTTTATTTTCATAAGAACTCGCAGCAAACTCTTGAGCATTTATAGAGATGCCTAATGTTTGTGCCATGAAGTTTACCACAGAAATACCTCGCAAGCCATTATCTGAATAACCCATGACATGCAGCATGTCACTGCCTGGTATCATGTTTACAAATCCTTTAATGGAATAATAAAGCTGGTTTTCATATTTCTTAATATCAGAAACATCATAGTAATCTATATAGGCTAATTCTACTGGAGTGCCCGCATTATTGCGCACTATGTATGCAAAGCCATCGCCTTTATGAATGGCGCTTTGCACGAGCATTTTTCTAAATGTGAATGAGGTCATGAGCGGTGATGGCTCTTTACCTATGAGTCTAGCAACTGGATGGCTGCTGTCTGCTTCTACACCTTCTCCTGTGGCGCGATAAACTTTAAACGGAGTCTTTGCAATGTCGTTAGATATCTGGTCCACGGCGTTGTAATAAGCACTTACAGTAAGTGCTCTAGAAGAATTAACCTGATTTACATTGGATATGCCGTTAGCTCTAAACAAAGAGCCGAAGAACTCACTACTAGTAATAGAAGTGGCTGCTCGGCTTTGAGATTGAAAATTAAAGGCTTGTGCTAAAATCATGTAACTCTATAAAAACTTATTATGAGTTACAAAGATGGTAGCGGTTTAATTGTTTTTTATGGTCACTTTGATCATTTGATTTATTATTGTGAATCTTTTATTTCTGGTTTATTTTTTATTAATTTTTGATGAAAAAAATATCGTTAATAACGATATACGGTTGTTGTAAACAAGTGGCGAAAGAGTCTGTATTGATGCTTTTCAGCCGTCAGGTTCAGAGTCATCCTATGTTTTTTTTGCCATCCTTTCGGTTCGCCACCAGATTTACAACACAGTGTATAATTAATGGCTAGGTTAGTGCTTTCATTTTGGTCATTGCTTATCTGGTTTTTATTTTATTTTTTTCCCTTCCTTTTTTAGCGTCGTAAATATTCCCTATAATTTTTAGTTTTAACCCAGCAGCTATTGTTAACAGCATCCAATCATCATTTTTATCATACACTACAAACGAACAGTTTAACCAAGTAATAGTACCTTTAATAATGCTATTTTCTACAATATCACCTTCATAAATAGTGTCACCACCATCAGCAATAAATTCAGTCATTTGAGTAACCGTATTTTTGTCAACTTCAAAAATATTACTGTGTTTTGCTATATAAGCTTTATTGCCTTCTTCATAGTAACCGCCTTCGATTACCATTCCTTTTTTGTGCGTTTTAAAAGAATCACCGTCTTTTAATAATTGTCCTCTAAATCTTATTGTTCTATTCATAATTATTCAATTATTGTTTCAATTGCTCTTTTCATCATTAATCTTGCGGTTTCAGTGTTGCTAATTCTTGACTTATGATAACCGCAAATAATTTCAATATCCAAATCCTTGCTTTTTATTGATATTAATGGTCTTATAACCCCAACATGCTGACCACCACGAGAAGTATCAGTAACACCTTTTATCTCGCAGTTATCTAACAATTCTTGTCTTACTTTTTCAAATTTTTGTTGTGCGTTCATATCTGTACGTATTTTGCCTATCGGCATTTGCCTTTGCTTAAAAAATAAAAGAAAAAGGTCAGTTAATAATTCAATCTTTTAGCTTATCGAGAGCCACTAATCATACACTTAATTGTTAACTACAAGCACTAATATCTTGCTTCATTTCAAGTTCAGTAGTTGTAACCGCAAAAAATAGATTCTGCAATTCGTGAACATATTTCACAGTTACAAATCGGTGCTGCCCTAAATCAAAGCAATAACTTTCTTGCCATTCACCCATAAATTTTGGTTTTGTAAGAACAAAGTCCATTATTAAATTTGTTCTAAAATCAACGCCTGTGTATCCCTTTTTATATTCAGCATCACTAAACCCAAATTTATTAAGCCAGTATATATCCAGCTCAATTCCTTGAGTGTTTTCTGAGGTACAATTTTCAGGGAGTGGCAATTCAACTACTTCTTGCAGGCAATTATGTATTGTTATTAAATTTCCGATTCTTAAATTTTTTGCTTCCATTTCCTTATTTATTAAAGTTTAGTATTTCAATTCCGTGCCAGTAGTTAACACCGTATATAATTAAAAGCGTGGCAAGTGCTTTAACGGTGGTATTTTTTTCTTTGCTAACCATATTCCTAACGTCGGGCAAATGGTCTGTTTAAACGCTTCAAATCATATACAAACCGTTAGAGAACATTATACTGCCTTACATTTATTACATTGCTGTTTACATATTTGGTGGTCATAATCTTCACACGCATTTGCTACACATTTATCGTGGCAGTAAAACGGTTCAATAACACCAAATAAAATTAATAAAAGCCTTTGTGCTTCATTTTCTTCTATTGCTCCTATTCGCAACTTTTCGCTAATATCTAAAATCTGTTTTCTCATATCTTTTACTAATCTTATTCATCACGTTATATACAAGTGTGGCTTAATTAGCGTTTACTTACAGGGTATTGGCTTTGCTCGATTTTACTCTATTACAGATACGCTAATCACCTCACTTTAGGTTATACTAATATTCTTTAGGCAATCGTCATCGCTTACTTAAATTGGTAGGTCAAAACTACCCGCCACACTATATTTATAACACTGTATAACAGTAATAACTTCTTACTGTTTTTTTGGTTTCAAGTGGCTGGGCGGTTTTATTATATATGTTCTAGGTGTTTTGTCAAAAGTCATATAAATACCTAATGCTAAAAATCCTAATCCAAAAACACCGCCAACAATCACTATTCCTAATATGCTTAATTCATTCATAATTTTACGTTACTACTGTCATACAATTCCATTGGCAGTAATTAAACTAATCGCATATTAATTTGCTTGTATTACTTATAAATCCACTAATAGTGTTATTTTCAAAATCTACAGAATCAACATCTATACTATCTGAAAGTTTTTGAAACCAAACAGAATTAATAGGCTTAAATTTTATATAGTGTCTATTTAAAGAAGCAGGTTCTAATTTTAGAATTTTACCTATATATCTGTTTTCAAAAAAAGAATAGACTTTATTTTGAAAATCACTTTTATTTTTTATCATTTCATTAAAATTAACTACTACCAACACTATATAAAAATAATAGCTAAGGCAGTGTTTTTCGCTACTATTTTTTTATTTACCTGCTATTGGTTTAACCGATTTTAGGTGTCCATTTATACGCTACTATTCTTATAATTTAACGCTATGCAAAATCTTACAGTAGTGCTATTAACGTCATCCAGTCCTCGCCTAATTATTAAGAGTTAAATTTTTCTATTCTCCATCCTACTATGCTATTATAGTAAGATATTTTACCTTGATCATTAGTCCATTCACGACCTCTTACATTAAAACTCACACTTACATTATCTCCGATTTTATATAGATCTATGAGATCTACATTATCCTGGTGCAATTCTATTAGAATGTGCTGTGGGTATTGCTCTACTGTAGAAATAACTACTTCACGTTTTTGAAAGCCGTTTGCTCCAAAGGACGCTGTATCTCCTATTTGTTTTACTGATCCTGTGATTTTCATAAATTATTGATTTAATACTTTGTTAATTGTTTTTTCTATTTCTTGAGGATTCTTTTTATAGGCCATTTGCATGTTTGCTAGTAGTAGCGTATCTGTGAAGGAGCCTTTAATCATTTGCTCCATGTAGGTTATGATATTACTGGATATCTGATGAGTGACATTGCTTTCTACAGATTCCATCTTATCAAATTCTTTGCGCTCTATCTTTTGCAGTTGTATAAGTGCAGGCCTTAAAGTTTCTTTGAGCTTGCTCTTGTAGTAACCTGTGTGCTTTACTTGCTCATTGTGATGCAGTGCCAGGTAACTATATACAATACTGGCTGTGACTTTTTCTAGGTCTGGATCTTGCATGGTTGTTTTTTAATCTTCAATTTTATTTACATTAATTAAATTTCTTACTGCTATAAACATTCCTAAAATCAGAAATGAAATGGTAAGTGTTGCCACTAGCAACTGTCGCAGCCAGTGCGCAGCGATCCATGACCAGTCCAATAGTAAGGTAAGGCCAGCACATATAAGGATGGTGGCAACCAATACCAGCAATGCGTTTATTAAATTCATAATGCATTATTTCTATTGTTAAATAGCTCTTCAAATCCTTTCTCTTTTAATGCACGTATAGCATCCAGCCTGTCATTATATCCAATTTTTACCGCAAAATTGTCCATCTCAATCAGGATTTCTCTAGGTGTTTTTTTTATGGATACTGACTTTGATTCTTGAAGCTTTGCAGTATTAGCACTTATGGAAATAGCATTTACCGCTTTGTTAATAGGGTTGGTTTTTTCTATAGCTGGTAAAATATCTGATGGTACCATTCCTATTTTTTCAGATAGTTTTAAGGCATCCAGCTGCGTTTTTGCATTATTGATGATTGTGGATGCAGTTGCATTCAGCACTCGTGCTCTATCGAGATCCATTGATTTGTCTTTTACTTTATTAAAGACTTCAAAAAGGCTTTCATTTAATTGGGTGAGGTTGCTCATGATTTATAGTTTTGACTGTGAATTTATTTTGCGTTCTAATTTTTTAATTAGGAATTGTGATTTTGCTATCTCTGGTCCATGTCGGTGAATTGTATTGCGCAGCATATTTTCAGATTTGGTTATTTTTTCTAAATTACCTGGTGAGCAATCTAGTGTGTTGCCATTTTTAAAAGTTACTATCTCATTATCTTCTACCGGTCCTATTTCTTTTCGGTACACATAGCGCTGGAGCAGGTCCCAATTTCCTTTTGATATTCTTATATAGGTGTATACCGCACCGCTTTTATCTGATCTTTGCCTGGTCACTCCATCGGTTAATGTGTTGTAAGGCTGGTTGCCTTTTTTGAATTGGTTGTTTTTAAAGTTTTTTAATTGTTCTGTTGACATCCATTCTGCAGCAGGAATTCCTTTATTTTTTGGAATATGTCCTTTTTTAAAATGGTTGTTTCGCTTTCGCGAAAGCGCAATTTCTTTAGGCACTTCTAGGCCTAATCTTTTAAGCCTATTAAACGTTCCAAAACCACTGCGATTTAATTGCATCGCCATTCTTTTTATAGGAATTTTAAGGTAATTATCTATCAGATATTGGTCATCTTTTTTTGTGAATTTAGTTCTGAGAGCAGCCTTGCGAGATTTAAAATCTTTAGTAAGTGTTGCAGGAATAACAATTCCTAGAACTTTATACCTAGCACGCACATAGGTAGGTGACTTTTTTATCACCTTTGCAATATCATTTGCAGATATTTTTAGGTAATTATCTTTTATGTAGGTGTCGTGTGAGTGCATTTATTTATTTATTTGACTGTTTTCTTTTTAAATACCTGCTTAAATGTGATCTAAAAGCATCGTAAGAAATATATTTTTCTTCTCCAAAATGCTCCAGCGATTCTTCATTTACAGAAAGGAATGCCTCTTCATTAGTTCTACTGCTAGGCAATGATTCAAAGTAGGCCTGAAAGAATCCTGTATCTGTTCCTAACTGGCAGGCACGTTTATAATCTTGATAGGTGTGGTGGTTTAAATCGCTCATTTTAAAAGACTATATTTTCAACGTTATTATAAGTACTATCATTATTATCTTCTAGCGGTGTCATGGTGCCGCCTATGCCCATTACTATGGTTATCAGTCCATCAATACGCCTTGTGGATCTAGACTTATCAAGCCTTAAATTTTCATTAGGATCCTTTATCGCAACCAGACCACCTATTTGCCATCGTAGTAATGGATTGCCACCATGACGTAATTTGCCATTAACAACCAGTATTTCAAATTGTTTTGTTGGAACTGTATAGTTGGTAAAATTTTGAGTAAACTCTCTTACGTTTAAGCCAGCATTAATCATGTTATGCTTTATGGAATTTGCATTCCACCGGTCTAATTCGATTGCTTCTGCATTAAAATATGCATACCATTCACGTGCGTATTTTTCGACTATTGCATAATCTACAGATGCTCCTGGTGTTGCAATTAAAAGACCTTGCTCAACAAATGATTGATATGGCACAGCATCTTCTTTTGATCTAGCAGCAACGGTTGCTTGTGGACAAAAATGTATGGTTTTTGTGTGAACCACTCCGTTACTATCTGGATGAGAAACTGCACTAAGCGCTGTTAAATCTTTTACAGATGATAAATCTAGAGCCAGCACGCAACCGTTATCTATAATGTCCTGATCATTTACTTTTTCCTTATTACTATCATGCATCCAAATGTTATCTTCTAGGTAAGTTTCTAAAGAATTAACCCACATATTAAGGTGCTTTGTTTTGAAATTTTTAACTTTGCTAGGCTGGTTTTTTGCTTTTACAAATTCAGATCTTATATTTTTTATGGCTAAACCTTGCCCTAGTAATGGATTTGCTTTGTACCAGTTTTTTTCATCTTCCCAATCATCATCTGGATCCAAATCATGTATCATTATAAAAGTGTTATTGTCTTTTTTAATACCTCTTAAAATATCTTTGCAAACTGTTTCATACTCAAAACATACAGAACCTATTGCAGCTCCTGCAGTTGTGATGTGGTAAGTAACAGGCTGCGCACGCATGACACTAGATGATTCTAAGTTTTCCTTTACAGTATCATCTTTGTGGGCGTGATATTCATCAATTATAGAAAGATGTGCTGATATTCCATCTTGGGTTTTGGAGTCTTTAGAAAGGGCCATCATTATAGATCCCAATTTTGGAAACTCTATTTCGGTCTGCTTACACAAAAAACCTAGCTTTTTTAAGATTGGATTTGCTCTATTATGCATCACAAAATCACGAGCTTGCTTCCAGCATATTTTTGCCTGTTCTTGCCTAGTTGCACCTACATATACTTGGCTAGAAGATTCATTTTCAAAGCTCATCATGAAAAGTGCTAGGCCAGCCATTTCTGCAGTCTTGCCATTTTTCTTTGCGCGCTTATCATAGATTGTTGAAATGCGCCTTAAATGTGTTTTTTTATTTTTCCATGCAAAGACATTGTACAAGCAAAACTGTTGGAATGGTGCCAAAATAAAAGGCTGGCCTGCTAGTTTTCCCTGTGTGTGATTTATGCATTCTTCAAAAAAGTTTATAATCATCATGCCTGCTTGATGATCTAAGTAATAGCCATCTTTATCTGCATCTTTTATCCATTGAAAAAAACGAGCAGCTGTAAGCTTCATCATTTCTCCAGTAGGTAATTTACCTGACTGAATAGATAAGGCATACTGATAAGGTGTGCTGTTTTTTATAATGGACTTTATTCTCATGAAGTTTTTGTAAGCTTGTTAAACACCTGGTCGAACATGTCAAGTTGTGTTGATGGTTCTAGGTTTAATTCTTTTTCAGATTTAGGATCTAAACCAAATTGCTTTAAGCATTGCATGATGTTTTTAATTGCTGCATTTTTTAAGGTAACTTCTACACTAATATTTTTTGCTCCAGTGCCAAACATTTGTATATATCCGGAGCCAGCTTTTTTACGATTTGCAGCAGCTATTGCCTTATTTGCAAATTGAAATTGTGCCAATTCCGTGCATAATACGCCTAATCCCACAAGATGAATTGCTTTTAAAACCTCTGCATCAATCAATGCTTGTGCAGATTTTTTCCAATGCACTTTTGCATCTGTTGCTAAGTAAACTGGGCATGCCGGTACTTTTTTAATTAGCTGATTTTTAGGCAGCGCCTTGACATTGTTTTTTATTGCTTTCATATCTTATCGTTAAGGTCCCCCCTCAGTTATTTATTGTGTGTAAAAATTTGACTATCAAGCGATGTACAAGCTTTTACCGTAATTACTTTATTACCCATACCCCTCTGTTTACCACCTTCATAAGCACTTTTTTTATCGTGGCAAGCCTTACACATTGTTTGAAGGTTGGTTCTATCTGTCTTGTGGCCGCCCTCGGTGATAGGCTTGATGTGATCTACTACATTGCCCGGTGTTACTATATCATCCCTTTTGCACTGCACGCAGTCAGGATATTCTTGAAGGAATGCTGCACGTATCTTGCGCCATGCTCTACTGTTGTAGAACTTAGAGTTATCTTTAGTGCGCTGGTGTGCTACTCGTGGTGTTATCCAAGGTCTGTTTACTGCCATATTAATAAGGTAAATCATCATTATTAATTCCAAAGGCTTCATCGGTCCCCTTTGCATGTTGTGATATGTCTTGATGTGATTGCTCAATGTAGGCGTGGTTATAGAATTTAGTTTTGTCTCCTTTCCAATAAATTAATACAGTGCCTGTACCACCTGCTCTAAATTTAGAAAATATGAATTCCGTGTTGCAGTTCTCAGCGACCATGTCCAGATCATCATCTGTATCTATCCCATATACCTCTGGACGATAAAGGAATGCAACTATGTCACTATCCTGCTCTATTGCTCCCGACTCTCTTAGATCAGAAAGTAATGGCCTCTTTGCACCACCTCTATCCTCTACCTTACGCGATAACTGTGCAGGAACAATTACTGGTATCATTAACTCTTTTGCTAGTAATTTGATCTTACGTGTAATCCTAGACAACTCCTGCTCACGCATGGATCCTTTGTAACTTCTATCACCTATGAGTTGTAGGTAATCGATAAATAATATGCCAATGTTATTATCTCTTTTCCATTTGCGAGCTGTTGCAATGATGTCAGTGATATCACTCACTTGATCATTGAAGTGGCAGTTGTACTTCTTCATTCTATCAGTCACCTCTCGCAGCTGCACAAAGTAGCTATCCTTCTCAAATCCTTTTGTTAATAGTTGTGATAGATGGAAGTGACTATCTACAGCCACTGCTCTACCTACTAACTCTACAGTGTTCATCTCAAGACTGATGAATCCAGTAGCAACCTTTTGCTTTGATGCGCCTACCATGTTACCAACTAATAAAGAAGTCTTACCCATTCCTGGTCTTGCTCCTATGGTTACATAGCTGCCAGGTTGCCATCCACTTGTAAACTTATCCACCTTAGTAAGGCCACAAGTCACACCGGTAATAGCACCTTCATCTTGCTTACTTAAGAACTCTACGCGCTGCTCTACTTTATCAAGAGCCTCACTCATTGTCATTTGACGAACGCCACTCATCATTAAATCTTGAATAGCACTTAATTCATTAGAACTTTCTGCAAGTAGTTCAATTACATCTGTGTCATCATCATATGCCCTACCAATTAGATTACTGGCCATCTTAATCACTTGACGACCTATATACTTTTGCATTAGTATCCTGCTGTGAAAGTGCGTGTGTGCAGTGCTACTAACTAATTGAGTCAACTCAACTATGTAATGCATTCCACCAGATACCTCTAGCTTACCATTAAATCTTAACTGCTCGCATACAGTAAGTAAATCAACAGGTTTCATATCTATTGCCAGCATTGTTATTGCTTCGTATATCGCCTGATGCTGCTTTGAATAAAAAACATCCTGAGTAGATAAAAGAGTTGTAATATCACTGACTACATCTGTATCAATCATTAATGCGCCTAGAACTACCTGCTCAAGATCTAACGCTTGTGGTGGCAGCTGACCTGTTTCCAGCTTTATTAATTTTGAATTACTATTTGCTTTATTAAAAGCTTTATTCTCTAAAGCATCCATCATAATGTCATTAATTTTCTAGCAGTTTGCTTTTCGATAGCTGCATCATTGCTAGGTTTCCAATTATTAATTAATCCCAGTAAACGTCCATATAGCTTCTTACCATCGTAATCAATGCCTTCTTTTAACACTGCCGCATCAAAATGATCAGTTACTTTCTTTTCTTGCTGCTTTACATACTTGGGAGCTTTCATCCATGCACTTTCCCACATGGATGGAAAGTTTGATTTTAAATGTTTACTTGCAAGATCTGGAACAGCAGTTTCTGTTTTTACAATTTCAGGGTTGTTTACTTCCATATTTTTTAAAGTAAAATTTTCTGTGTTTGCATACAGTTTATTATCTGTGTTTATAATATGTTCCTTATATGAGCTGTCAGGATTGACAACTGCACTTGTCAATTCTGACAAATGCAGCTTACCGTTTGGTAATTTGCAATATTGATCAGTAGGACAGTACCACTTTGTTCTATCTCTACTATCACCATTATACTCACCTTCAAGTAAATAACCACCTTGAACTAACTTATTCAAGCAGGTTCTTATTTGCCTAGTAGATAACCATTCAAAGATGTCTGTCCATGCAGTAACAGAGTTATAGGTCCAGTACCTTCCTTCATGTAAATTCCTATCATTTGCAGCATTCTTAAACACCCAAAACTGTATGTTTGATAACATGATTGCAGCATCACTGCCTACACATTTTGCCACCTCTACATCAAAATTCATTTTCACTACACTAGACATGGAATGATGCTTTTTTATGGTTACTAATGATGAGATCTAATTGACGACCAAAAGGAGTTCCATGCTGCCGCTCGATATCCAGAACAATCTTATTACGCATAAGTGGTCCATAAATTACTCCTGCTTCATCCCCACAATCGTAGATGCTTAAATCAGTGCACGACATCAATATATAAGCATAAACATACTTAGCATCACAAACAGCCTCCACGTCTGTAAGTAAAAAAGGATCTACACCATACATCTTTGCAATACTATTTTGTGTTGCATTAGGAATTACTTTTATCTTATTAGCCTGGTGTAATGTCTCTGCACATACATGCTCGTATTTAGGAATTTCTAAGGTATATAGATAGCTCATATTTAAGATATTACTGGAGCAAGCGCCCCACATTTTACACATTCATCTACAAATGGTCCGGCATCTAATACACAGTTACCTGGTGGGCATGTTTTACGTTCTAATTCTAATCTATTCATGACTTTCCTTACCACACGGCAATAGTGTTTACTAGCATTCATCTCGCATTTGTTTTACAGTGCTGGTAAGCACTTTTGTTACTTTATTAATTTCTTTAACTACCTGATCAAAGTCACCACGCTTTTTAAGCGCAGTGATAAGACCAGTCCTACTGCTGTAACCTAGTAGTTTATTATCGATAATTTCTTTATAGGACAACCATCGTTTTTTAAGTACAACTTTTTGATCACGGCGCAAGAGTTCTTGTATCAGTTGATCATCACTCATTATCAATTCACGCCTAGTAATTACTAGGCCATGAGACTGTAAGTGTGAGATAAGATCATTTATTTGTACATAACCATCCATTAATCTAGATCGTTATTTTCTTTATCAAATCGTCTATCCTCCTGAATCACTCGTCCTATGAGAATAAGTATAAACAACACTGCAGCACCTAGCAAGCAACCACCAATAATCTCATGGCCTGACTGCACCAGATAAGCTCCATACAAAATAAAAAGGACAATGATTACAGTGACTAGCATTTCTATATCTATCTTCATTTAAATGGATTTAGTGGTATATACTTATTTATCTCTTTAAGTTTAGCTTGATATACGGCAAGTAGTTTATCCGTTTCATCATCTGTCCATAAATGACTATTTATAAGATGATCTATTCTAGCATTTATAGAATTGCGTTCATTTACTAGCAACACTACGTTTTGAATTGAGTTAATATTTTCCATCTTGCGCGAGATTTTTTACCTCAGTTTCCTGGGGTAGATTAGATTTATAAAATTCTAATGCTTTTTGCACTTCATCAATCACCTCTTCTTTATGGTTATTACCCACCCAGAAGAATTGTAATGTTTGCGCCATTTCCCATTCTCTAAAATAATTATTAGAGCGCTGGCATATAGCGATAAAGTCTCTGCGCTTTAAAACACCCAGCTTTAAAAATTCATTTCTCAATTCAAGATTGCGGCCATTATGATATAAAATCTCATTTTGCGGCACAAATTCTATCTTTCTAAAATCGCTCATTTTGTGGCATTGTATTTGTTTTACAATACAAATATATATATAATTGACATATAATTGACACTTTATTCATATAAATTAAATTAAAGTACCTTTGTTAATAGTAAATGGATATAAAATGGATACAATAGAAATTATTAACTACCTAGAAAACAACAATATAACGGCTTACCATGTAAATAAAGAAACGGGGATATCTATAAACACAATAAACGACTTGATAGAAGGCAAAAGAAAACCTAGGAGATCAACCATAGATAACTTGATTAGCTTTCTACAGGAACATCAAAAAAATATGTTAGGTATTAATCAGTTCAAGGAAAATATTGTAAATGAACCAATACAATTATATGGGAATAATATTTCCAATAAAGATCTAATGACCGCGCTTAAAGAAATTGGAAACGCCTTAATTGAAAATGCTAAAACAACCACCAGTTTACTAATTAAAACTTATGATAATACAACAGAAATAATCTCTTATACAAAAGATTTGGACATAGAAAATTTGAAAAAGGTTACTTTTGATGCATCAAACAGATAATAACTTATTTATAAAAATAACTGAAGATGTAATAATTATATCTGTTACTTTTGAAATGCATAAAAAATATAAAAAAAAATGAAAACGATTTATCTTTTATTATTATTGCCTTTTTTAGTTTTATCACAAAATAATTTTGCATCAAATTCTAATAAACTATCCTGGCAAAATGTTTATGAAACAAGTTTAAGCTCCGCTGATTTTTTTAACAGTGTAAAGACAAAAAAGAATTTTATAGACTGCAATTATGACGGCGATATTTTATATGGAACAACACCTTTTATTGATATTATAAAAGATCATTCAGGAATGGTAATATTTGCCAGATATGACATCCAACTTACTTATAAAATAGAATTTAAAGTAGATAAGTATCGTGTCACTATAACAGATTTAGTATGGGATTCTACAGATTTTAATGATACCACTAATTTTGAAGAATTACTTTTAAAAAAAAGAGATGGAACTATAAGAGGCGCAAATAAATATCAAAAATATTTGAAAGCCTTAGATCTTGAACTTACAAAAATCTTCACCTATAAAACACCCGATGGCTGGTAATTATATCGTTTTAGCGAAATCGGAATTCTATATTTTAATAACTTTTAACTGCGCCTTATCTCTCATTTTCTCAGGATAAGCTTCTTTGTAGTAATTGTCCACATCATTGCGCCTGTGCCCCATAAGCTCTCGCAGTAAATCACCATCGACCCCTTTATCCTTTGCGGTACTTGCAAAGGTATGGCGGGCACATTTCATAGAAATAGCAGCACCGGTGACATCTGTAATATTTTCCATTTTGGCGGCCTTTCTTAGATCACGCCTGGCATTATCGCGCCAGGTACGGTAACCATCCACATCTTTGCGCCAGGGAAAAAGGTAGTTGCCATTCTTATTTCCATAATCCCTTATATATTGCTCCAATCTAGCAGTGACTTTTAAATCCATGTCACTACCTCTTATTTTTGATCTTTCTAAATAAAGACGTCCCTTTATCACTTGCGATTTTTTAAGGAAATACAGGTCCGTTAGATCGCAACCGCCTAATTCAAACAAAACCATAAAGGTATCTCTGGCACGCTTCTTAATTCCGCTGAGTTCCAATATATCCAATTTTTTCATTGACTCGGCATCAAGTCTCTTTTTACGCGCTTCAAAGGATCTTGTGCTCACTTTGTGCAATGGCTGTTTAAAAGCATTAGAATCAGGAAGGTCATGGTCTACTATCATTTTAAAGTAAAGCGTCTTTATGCGCGACAGGTATCCCACTGCTGTAGATTCTTGTAGCAGCTGATCTTCTAGCAGCTGATCTTGCAGCTGTCGCACCCACCACTTGGTCACATTGCTGTATGGAATAACTTTGTAATATTGCTTTAATTTTACCAGTACCGTGTAATATCTTTTGACATGGCCAGACATGCGGTTGCGCTCTATAAGGTCCCCTTTGCGCTCATAATTGTCTTGTATAAGTTGCTTTTTTTTAATATAACTTTCTAACCATTCTATTAATTCTGGATCTTTGTCCTGCTCTACTAATAGGTAATTCATAGCCCTATTGACATCATTAATGCGCTCCAGTTTTATTTTATAAGCTTTGATTAATATCTCATTCATGTAAGGATATAAAGAGGTAAACTGTGGATGTGCACTGTTAATCATTTGCGCTTCTTCATTCCACTGTGCAGGAGTAGCCTCACAAATTTTAACTTGTTTTCTATTTTGTAAGTGCCCTATGTGAAGCACCACAGCCTTTTTATTCTTCACATATTTGAATTTTATCTTCATGATTAGGTTGCATTAAGGTTGCACAAAGGTTGCATTTATAGTTATATAATAGTTATATAAAGATATGTATATATAACTATTTACACCTAATAAAAGCAGCTAAAACAAGAAAACCACCTACGTAAGTAAGTGGTTTTATAATAATTAGATTGATGTGAGCCCGACAGGATTCGAACCTGTGACCGCCTCCTTAGAAGAAAGAAGCAAATAAATGGTGCAGCCTATGTTATTATTGAGATGGAATAAATATGCCTTAATAAAAGTTGCA
>Ga0307979_1000486_pt1 | contig 27097 bp, 19 predicted proteins | sample OrgLakmetage1058_FD_201833 | JGI IMG/M metagenome (GOLD analysis project Ga0307979, IMG submission 201833) | Saline water microbial communities from Organic Lake, Antarctica - #1058 | ecosystem: Environmental > Aquatic > Non-marine Saline and Alkaline > Saline | place: Antarctica: Organic Lake...
ACATATCCCAGTGTCGTCTAATGCATCAAGCGCATTAAAGGTCCATTCAGAAATATCAAAAGTAGGATTTGGTCCTGCTTCATTATTTCTGTTTCCCCAAGAATCTACATATTCCCAAGGTTCGCCGGTACCATCCGTATCAGCTCCAAACTGATCTATAACCACATCTCCAGCAATTTCAACAATTCTGTAAGAATCATCTCCATTATGGGAGACACTGCCACTAACTATAGAATTATCAACATCAATTCCAGCTGAGGGAAATTCTGTATTCAGCGTAGCTAAATCTCGGATTACATAAATAAACTCGTCAGTTTTGGTTCCAAATGCTGATAAATCAATATCCGCGCCATCGTCGGCCCATGTACCATCATTTGATCTGCGAACTAGTTTGTACTCACTTAAATCTACACTTCCTGAAATGTAGAGCTCTACAAACTTGGCGTCACTACCACAAGTACCATCAACTACATGCGTAATGATGGGCGTTTGTGCGTAATTTGTGAATGTAAACGCTAAAAAGAGCGTAAACATTAATAAATACTTTTGTCTCATAAGATTAAAAATTTGATTAAAATTAATGTTTTCAAATATATAATTTTAATTCTAAAAACTTAGCAGATTCCTAAAAAAAGCTGTTTAATAATTACAAAATAGGTTGAAATAAGCCTTAGAAAAATTAATTTAAAAATATTCCACCTTTCAATAAGTTGAATTATTTATTTGAATAAATTAAAAAATGGCCTCAATGCTATATTAAATGAAAAAATAATAGGCTAACTAAAAAGTTATTTATAACTCTCTAGTTAGCCTATTATTCAACTTTTAGTTTAATTATTTCCGTATATGCCCATCTCCAAATACATAATACTTATTGGTAACCAATTGCTTTAAACCAAGTGGACCACGATGATGTAATTTATCTGTAGATATAGCTAATTCTGCGCCTACACCCATTTGACCTCCATCTGTAAATCTAGTGGATGCATTATGGTATACCGCTGCACTATCAATCTGCTCCATAAAGAGTTTTGCTTTGTCCTTATCTTCTGTCATGATGCAACTGGAATGCTTACCAGAATAGGTGTTTATTTTTTCCATAGCTTGTTCTTGAGATGCTGTTGAAGCCAACACCATTTTCATCGCTAGAAATTCTTCATACCACACCTGCTCATCTTCAATTGTATTATCAGACGAGATTATTTCTGAAACTTTTTGGTCTGTAAGTAATTCGACTTTCAGATTTTTTAAAGTCTCGGCAAGTTCCCTGACTTTATCTTCAAAATTTGGAATGTTTTCATCTATCAATACCTTATCTAAAGCATTACAACCTGAAATCTTATCTGTTTTTGCATTTACGATTACTTCTATTGACTTTTTCCAATCGGCATCTTTTGCAACATATAAAAAGTTATTTCCTCGACCGCTTATTAAAACTGCACATTTAGCGTACTGTTTCACAAAATCAATTAATCGTTCTCCACCGCGTGGGACTATTAAATCTAGTTTTTGAGATGGATTCATCAAGAAAGATTGGGTTTCTTGTCGGTTCATTTGCATCAAAGTAATCCAATCTTTATCTAATTTGTTTTCAGCTAAAGCTTGATGCCAACATTGTACTAGTTTAATGTTGCTTTCGTTTGCTTCTTTTCCGCCTTTCAAAAGTATTTTATTATTTGCTTTAAATGCTAGTACGGCTGCTTCAATAGTTACATCTGGTCTAGATTCATAAATAATTAAAATCGTTCCAAAGGGATCAGTTTTATTGATAATGTTTAAACCAGAATCCAAGGTGATGTTAGAAATTTCGTTTCCAACTGGATCATCTTGATTCCTAACTTCTTGTATGGCTTGAATCATACCGTTAACTTTGGTATTATCTACCACTAATCTGTCGTAAAGTGCTTGATCATCTCTGTCAAAAGCGTCTAAATCTTTTTGGTTTGCTGCTATTATTTCTTCTCTCTGGTTATCAATAATTTGAATCATTGAATCCAAAACTGCATTTTTTTTATCTGTGCTTAGTAATTGCATAAATTTTAATATTTCTTTATTGATTAATAAACTCTGTTCCTTTTCTTTTTCCATTAACAATATCAATGATGATGTTTTCATCTTTCCCATTTGCAATGAAAGTAGGTATGCCTTTAGAAGCAGTTAGCTTTGCGATTTTTAATTTCGATTCCATACCACCTCTTCCTTCGCCTTCGGCTTTTTCATTTTCTTGAACGTATTTTTCAACATTCTCATCTACGGTTACTTGGTGTAGTAATTCTGAATTTTCATCTTTAGGGTGACCAGTATATAAACCATCAATGTCTGTAAGCATAATCATCATATCAGCATCAACCAATTCTGCTACTAAGCTGGCCAATTCATCATTGTCTGAAAACATAGACATGGCTAGTGAAACTGCATCATCTTCATTGGCAATAGGAATAATTCCTTCTTGTAATAGTCCTTCGTAACAGTTGATCATATTCTCTCTATATTTACCTGGAGCAAAATCTCTTTTGGTGGCTAAGACTTGTGCGCAACGCATTCCAAAATCGTGAAACATAGTATAATAATGTCTCATCATTCTAGGTTGACCTACGGAAGAATAAATTTGACGGCGAGTGCTTTTATCTTCAGCACTACACTCACCTAAAACTTCTTTTCCTGCAATGGCAGAACCAGAGGAAACCAAAACCGTAATAATTCCACGTTCATATAAATAAGCTATTTGTCTCACTAAATTTTTAAGTATAGGCCCAACTATTCTATTGTTTAAGTTGGTCATTACATTAGTACCTACTTTTACTACTATTCTTTTCTTGTGCATGATTTTGTTATAAATTGATTTTACTCTTCGCCTAATTCTACAGCTCGGTTAAAGGCTGCAAATGCTGCTTCTTTAATTAGTTCTTCTACATTATTTTCATCCATAGAATCTAGGGCAGCTCTTGTTGTTCCTCCTTTAGAAGCTACTCTATCCATCCATGTAGTAGGAGTTAAATCGGATTGGTTAAAAAGTTCTATTGCACCTTCAAAAGTAGTACTCACTAAAATTTTAGAATCGTTGTCTGAAAATCCCATTTTTTTGGCGGCCTCCAACATAGATTGCATAAAATAAAATACGTAAGCAGGTCCACTTCCAGAAATTCCAGTTGACTTATTAATGAATTCTTCATTTTTTACGCGAATGGATTCACCTGTTGTATCTAGTAAATTGCGAATCATCAATAATTCGATCCTAGAAACTTCTTTAGATTCTGTGTATGACGTGACCCCTTTACCTACTTTAGCAGGCAAATTTGGCATTGTCCGAACTACTTTCTGAATTCCTAAGCCTTCTTGAATATGAGCAATTGTTACACCTGCCATAAGGGAAACAAATATTTGCTCGTCTGACACCATAGGCTTCATTTTTTCCATGAGGTCATCAGCGTGGTAAGGTTTAACTCCTAAAAAAACAACGTCTGCTTCGGGTAAGCAATCCTCTAATTTTTCGTATACGTCAAATTCATTTCTTTTATTCAGCATTTCAATTAAATCTGCTGATAAGTCATGTATCATTAAGTTTTTTCTGTTGAGTAGTGGAGATGTTGCCATTCCTTCTGAATAGGTAAGCCCCATATTTCCAGCTCCAATAACTAATACTTTCATGTAATTTCTAGTTTAATTAATATTTTAAAATATATTTAAAGTAAGGTGCAAGCATTGTGCAAAGCTCAACTCCCTTTCATAAAGTGGTGGTTTTGAATCTAATTTTAGGTTTTATTAACAGTTATCAGGTTTTTATCTTAAAAAAGATACAAAATAAAAGTCAGGGTGAAATTATGTCAGTGACAAAATGGAAAGAGATAATACATACTTAATATAATGTTGATTTTCTCTAAACCTATTCAACAGAATGCTAGCTTAAATTTGTGACAAATCGAGTCCATGAAAATTAGTAAATACATTAATCCAATCTTTATGTTTGCATTAACGCTTATAAATCATAAAACTGAAAAATTGAATAGTGAAATAGCTTTCAAGTCACCAATCAAAAAATATAATTTTGAAATTTTAGGGCATCGAGGTGCTCGAGGTTTAGCCCCAGAAAACACACTAGCTGCTTTTGAAAAGGCGATAGAAATGGGTGTAAATGCACTTGAACTTGATGTTGTAATTACCAAAAACAAAAAGGTCTTAGTTTCTCATGAAGCCTGGATGAATCCTAAAATATGCACTTTTAATCATCAAAAAATTGACGTAAAAGAAGCTAAGCAGCATAACATTTACCAAATGACTTATGCCAAAACACAAAGTTATGATTGCGGTAGCATCGTACATCCTGATTTTGAAGAACAAGAAAGTGAAGCTGCTACTAAACCACTTTTGAAGGATGTTTTGCAAATGGGATATGCACTCTCTAAAAATCACGGCATCCCAATTCAATTTGCTATAGAAATAAAGAGCTTTGAAGAAGGTGATGGAATTTTTCATCCGAAGCCTAAAAAGTTTGTTGAACTTGTCCTTGAAGTAATTGAAAGCAATGCGCAGCTAAAAGACATTTGCTTACAAAGTTTTGACCTTAGAATACTCAATGAAATTAAAAAAGTAAATCCATCTATAAAAGTTGCTTTACTTACTGATAAGAATAATTTGGAAGTATTACTAGAAAAATTGAATTTCATACCAGAAGTGTTTAGCCCATTGTATAGCTTAGTTGACAAAGAAATGATGGAGAAAACAAGAAAATTAGAGATGAAAATTATTCCTTGGACAGTAAATGAGCCCGAAGAAATGCTTCAACTATTACGATTGGGTGTAGATGGAATTATTACAGATTATCCGAACCGAGCATTGAATTTCAAACAGAATAAATAAGATTTTAAACCAATAACTAATCCTCTTCTATTTCATCAAATAAGCTTCCCTGAGATTCTGTATTTGGTCTTGCATCTGAGCCTGACTTAGAAGATTGAACCTCTTCTTCATCTACAACATCAATTTCATTTGCAGGGGTATCTTCCTCTGGCTCAAATGGAATTGGTTCCAATAAATTTATTTGATTAATTTTATCAGCTGACAACTGATTGCCAAGCGCTTTCACTCCCTTAATAGAAATAAATTCTTGTAAATTTACGGTTTCATTTGGCTTTCGTTCTTTCCCTCTTTGTTTGGTGAATTCAATTTCTATTTGTGGAATATAATCAGTTGAAATGAGCTCTAAGTAAGAATCTTTGTGATCTGAAATAATGACTTCTTCTCTTTCCTCATTTTCAATAAAAAAGCGTTTTACATAAAAGCGTTCTTTTTCACCTTCGTAATACACTGCTGCAATAGGCTTTTTAGGAATCCATTTTTCCATCACTATAATATCTTTTTCAAAATGATAGGTAAGCTCTGGTATAATGGTTTTTACAATACCACTTTGGGTAATGATTAGGATGCGATCTTCTCCTCGGAAAGCTCCTAATAATTCACCACGTTCATCTACATTTATTCGTTTTACAGTATCATCATACCAAATCTTTCTTGGTTTTAAAGTTGAAACTCCTTCTTCTTTCAATTCTACTTTTTTGATTGCAAATTTGGAGACTAAGTTTCCTTTTGCAGCTCTGCCTTTAATATCTAAATCTGCAAAATCAATATCAAATTTTACTTTTCGGATGCCTTTGCTTTGTCTTAAGTGTACAGCAACTAATTCTGCTTCGCCATTTGGGTTTGCTGAAAAATACAAAACTTTAGTTCCCGGATTGTCTTTACCAACAGAATAAGCTCTATTCCTGGTAATTGAAGTTACAGCGAAGCGCTTCATGAAACTGTTGCCGTTTTTTCCATCTCGGTAAATCAAATTGTAAATGGTGCGTTTGTCCTTCTTTTTAAAAATACCGACGTAAATTATATTTTTACCAATAAAGGTTTTTGAATCTACTTTGGTCACCATCATCGTTCCATCTTCCGTAAAGCAAATAATATTGTCTATATCTGAACAATCGGTAACGTATTCTTCTTTTTTAAGTGAAGTTCCAATAAATCCTTCTTTTCGATTTACATAAAGTTTATTATTACGTATTACTACTTTGGATGCTTCTATATCTTCAAAAGGTTGAATTTGGGTTTTGCGTTCCTTGCCTTCTCCATAGGTACTTTTAAGGCGTTCGAAATGTGCAATAGCATAATCTACTAAGTTGGCTAGATGGAATTTTACTTGTTCAATCTCGCCTTCGAGTGCTTCAATTTTTTGTTGCGCTTTACTTAAGTCGAATTTTGAAATCCGCTTGATTTTAATTTCAGTTAACCTGATAATATCATCCCTAGTAACTGCTCTTTTTAAATGTGTAGTAAAAGGATTCAAACCATCTTGAATAGCTTGTATTACAGCCTCCCAAGTTTCTTGGTCTTCAATGTCACGGTAAATTCTGTTTTCTATAAAAATTCGCTCTAAGGAAGCAAAATGCCATTGTTCTTCAAGCTCTTCAAGCTTAATTTCCAATTCTCTTTTCAATAAATAAACTGTGTGGTCTGTGCTTCTTCTGAGCAATTCAGAAACGCCTAAAAACTGAGGCTTATCTTCATGAATTACACAACTTAAAGGTGAAATAGAGACTTCACAATTGGTAAAAGCATATAAGGCATCTATGGTTTTATCTGGTGAAATATTGGTTGGTAAATGCACTAAAATTTCTACTGCCGAAGAAGTGTTATCCTCTATTTTCCTGATTTTAATTTTTCCTTTATCGTTTGCCTTTAAAATAGAATCAATCAAGGAAGTTGTATTGGTTCCATGGGGAATTTCATTGATGATAAGCGTCTTTTTATCCAAGACTTCCACCTTAGCTCGAAGTCTGATTTTTCCACCCCGTAAACCATCATTGTAATCTGAAACATCCATGATACCAGAAGTTAAAAAATCTGGGTAAATGGTGAATTTTCTGCCTTTTAAGTGATTGATGGATGCGTCTATTAATTCTATAAAATTATGTGGTAGAATCCTAGTACTCAGCCCAACTGCAATTCCTTCTGCGCCTTGTGCTAAAACCATTGGAAATTTTACTGGCAGATTGACAGGTTCATCTTTTCTGCCATCATAGGAGACTTGCCATTTGGTGGTTTTTGGGTTAAACACCACATCTAAAGCAAATTTAGAAAGTCTAGCTTCAATGTATCTTGAAGCGGCTGCTCGGTCTCCAGTAAGTATATTTCCCCAGTTTCCTTGTGCATCGATCAATAAATCTTTTTGTCCAATTTGTACAAGTGCGTCTGCAATACTGGCGTCGCCATGTGGATGATATTGCATGGTATGACCAACAATATTAGCTACTTTGTTGTAGCGTCCATCGTCTAAATCTTTCATGGAATGCAAAATCCTTCTTTGCACTGGCTTAAAACCATCTTCTAAACCTGGAACAGCACGTTCCATAATTACGTAAGAAGCATAATCTAAAAACCAATCCTGGTACATACCAGAGATTTTAATTAGCTCATTTGGTGAATCTTTAGAATGTTCTTCTTCTGAAGAAGGAAAATCTTGTTCGCTCATGCAGTTTTACAACTTGTTTTTAGAAATTATTTTATCTAAGGATTGTCTAAGGTAATTAATTTTTTTGGGACTTAAAATGGTAATGTTACAATGTTTTGAACTGAATTTATTTTTATTTTTAAAGTTGACGACCAAGCGCTTGTAAATTAGAAAATTGTGAATTTGATAACTTTCCATTTTATACCTATTTACCTCAACTGTTTTGGTTCTGTAGTTGGTAAATTTACTCAATAAAACGCCTCGATTCAAAAAAACAATGACTTCTCCTCCCCCATCGTATTCAAAATATTTCCAGCTAGTATATATGTAAATCAAAATTAACCCAATACCAATCAAACTGATGTAATACAATTGAGTAGTTTTAAACAAAGTTCCATTCAATTGGTAATTCAAAAAAATAATCAGGAAAAATATGACTAACGCAAAGTAGTATATTCCTGGGATGATTTTAGTTACTTTATAGTTGGTTAATCTCATCTTCAATTTCTTCAACTAAATCTACTTCTAAACGTAAGTTATCTATAATAAACTCTTGTCTATCTGGAGTATTTTTCCCCATGTAGAAGGTAAGTAATTCATCTATGGTTTTATTTTTATCGAGCATCACTGGGTCTAAGCGAATATCGTCTCCTATAAAATTTTTGAATTCGTCTGGGGAAATTTCACCTAAACCTTTAAATCGAGTAATCTCAGGTTTCCCTTTCAATTTTCTGATGGCATCTCTGCGTTCCTGTTCAGAATAGCAATAAATGGTTTCTTTTTTATTTCTAACTCTAAATAAGGGAGTTTGCAAAATATATAAATGTCCTTCTCTTATTAATTCTGGAAAAAATTGTAAAAAGAAGGTGATGATTAACAGGCGAATGTGCATTCCGTCTACGTCTGCATCAGTAGCAATTACAATATTGTTATAGCGTAAATCTTCAATTGAATCTTCAATGTTCAAGGCTGCTTGCAACAGATTGAATTCTTCATTTTCATACACGATTTTTTTACTTAAACCGAATGAATTTAAAGGTTTTCCTTTCAAACTAAAAACGGCTTGGGTATTTACATTTCTAGATTTAGTGATGCTTCCACTCGCCGAATCTCCCTCGGTGATAAATAAAGTAGTATCTAAATAACCTTCTTTGTTTACGTCATTCAAATGAATCCTACAATCCCTTAATTTTTTGTTGTGTATGCTTGCTTTTTTAGCTCTATCTTTAGCTAATTTTCTAATTCCAGATAATTCTTTACGCTCTTTTTCTGCCTGTTGAATTTTACGTTGAAGTAAATCTGCAGTTTCAGTGTTTTTGTGTAGGTAGTTATCTAAATTTCGTTTTACAAAATCATTGATATAAGTTCTTACTGTGGGCAGTTCTCCTCCCATATCTGTAGAACCTAGTTTTGTCTTGGTTTGGCTTTCAAAAACAGGCTCCATTACTTTTATGCTAATAGCAGATGTTACCGATTTTCTTACATCGCTAGGGTCATGGTTTTTACCATAAAACTCTCGAACAGTCTTTACTATAGCTTCCTTAAAAGCAGTTAAATGCGTTCCTCCTTGTGTGGTATGTTGCCCGTTTACAAAACTGTGGTATTCTTCGCTGTATTGAGCTTTACTGTAGGTAAGAGCCACTTCAATATCATCTCCACGTAAATGAATAATAGGAAATAATCTACTTTCTTCTGGAATGCTATCGCCTAACAAATCCTTTAGGCCTTCTTCGGAATAAAACTTTTCACCGTTAAAAACAATGCTTAAACCTGGGTTTAGGTAAACATAATTCTTAAGCATTTTGGAGATGTACTCGTTTCTATAGGTGTATTTTTTAAAAATTTCTTCATCTGGAATAAAGGTTACCTTAGTTCCTTTTCTTCTTGAAGTTTCATCTAGTTCTTCAGTTTGCTTTAGTTCTCCTTTTTCAAATTCTGCTGAAACAGATTTATTATCCCTAGTAGATTCTACTCTAAAATAAGAAGACAATGCATTTACCGCTTTTGTACCTACCCCGTTTAAACCAACCGATTTTTTAAAGGCTTTAGAGTCGTATTTACCTCCCGTATTCATTTTAGAAACTACGTCAACTACTTTTCCAAGCGGAATTCCACGACCATAATCTCTAACAATCATTTTATTGCTTTGTAGGGATATTTCAATGGTTTTTCCAGAGCCCATCACAAACTCATCAATTGAATTGTCTAAAACTTCTTTTAGTAGAATATAAATTCCATCATCTGCACTAGAACCATCTCCTAGCTTCCCAATATACATTCCTGGTCGCATACGGATGTGCGCTTTCCAGTCTAAAGACTTGATGTTATCTTCTGTGTATTGGGTTTCTTCCATGAATAAATTATGATTTGCTAAAACTAATGATTATGATTTAATGTTTACCTAAAATTACTTTAAAAAAATTAACAATTAGTAAACTTTGTAAATCCTAATTAAATATTCATTTTTTGCAACTATTAAAAGTTATTTTTAAAAATCGTTAAGATTGGTAAGGAAGCGCACCCCAGATAATGTACTATACTATTATCAACAGAATACTATAGAGCAGAATAACAAATATAGCTGACAAAAGCATACAAATATGCCACGAGTGCACTAATTTTTTATTCGTGAATTCGTGGCATCAAAACTAACACTTAATTATGTTTATCAATTCCAGCCATTTGACTAAAAACACTGATTTTTATATCTTATATTTTAGTTTTAAATTTTATTTTCAAAAGCTTTAATGTTATACTATGTTTTACAGCTAATTTACTTCTGGCAAAAAGCTATAGGTTTTACTATATTCCATCATTTGCTCAGGAAAACCTTCAGGCTGAGTTACTTTTACAGCGATGATTTCTCCGTTATCATCCTTTTCTGCAACTAAAACTGGATTCACAAAACCACTGTAAGGTGCTGATGTAAATTGCTTATTCCGCTCTAAAACTTCACCATGAATGTCTTGGTCAACTTTTACACCATAATTTTCAACTAAAGCTTGTACGGCTTCATAGTCTCCTTCAGATTTAATACGTTGGGTTTCCATTAGCAACTCTCCAAACAAACTGTGTAACTTATCATAATCATTAATGTTGAAATAGGTTTTGCCATCTTTAGTAACTTTTTCAATCACATTATCTGGCTTTCCCTTTTCGTAGACCCAAGCGCTTACCCACTGTCTGTTTCGCATGTGTGCTTCTTCTACATCATCACCCAAATTGAGCCTAATAAGCTGTGTCATCAAACCATTTCGAATGTAACCATCATAGGCTGTCATACCCACTTTTTTCCAATCTTCTACCAAACCTAATTCTTGTATTTTAGGTTGATACAAATAATATAAGCCCACTAAATCTGCTCGACCTTCTTCTAAAGTTGAAGCGTAATTTTTTAAGGTTTCTTTGGTTTCGCCAACACCCGGGTTGAGTTGTCCAGAAGCATGACCAATAACTTCGTGTAAGGCTGTGTGAAGCTTGTCTGCTACTTGACCATATTGATCTTCTAACTGATGCTCTTCTTCATCGTGCACAAATTCTTTTAATCTACCACTGTTCCCAGCATTGTTGTAAGCTTCAATGATATTCCCTAAAGAAACTGATTTGCTACCTACGGCAGCACGAATCCAATTGGCATTGGGTAAATTTACTCCTATTGGCGTGCTTGGCGATGCATCTCCAGCTTCACCTGCAACATTTACAACTTTATAAGACACCCCAACTACATTTTTCTTTTTATGTTCTTCCATCAAAGGAGAATTGTCTTCAAACCATTGGGCATTTTCAGAAAGCACAGCCATTTTTTCTGACATGTCAAAATCTTTAATTTGAACTATGGTTTCGTAAGAGCCACGGTAACCTAAAGGATCGTTGTAGACTTCAATAAAACTATTAATGTAGTCTATATCGCCTTCAGTGGCAGCAGTCCATGCTACATTGTAGTCGTCCCAAGTTTGCAAATCACCCGTGTTGTAATAATCCACCAACAAGCCTATAGCATCGCCTTGAGCTTTGTTTTCTGCTACACTTTGGGCAAGTTGTAGCCACTTTACAATTTCATCTATAGCAGAACCATAAAGCCCACCAGATTTGTAAACACGCTCTTTTAAAACTCCGTTTTCCTTGACTAATTTTGAATTTAGCCCATAAGACAAAGGCTTCTCCGGATTGGGAGATTCCATATCCTTATAAAACGATTCAACATCTGAGTTGGACACATTCGGCCCGTAAAAATTAACTGCAGAATTTGCAACATTATCTGTATTTTTAGCTTGATTCACTTTTTTTGAATCTTTATCATTAAAAATCACCTCAAAAGCTTCTCCCGTTAAAGTGGTATTTGTAGCCGATAATAATTCGTTTAAGTAATCAGAAGAAAATTCAGGTTTTAATTTATCATTGGAATAATGATGATGAATACCGTTGCTAAACCAAATTCGTTTTAGATAGGTTTCAAAAGCTTTCCAATTTTCAGTCGATTTATCACCTTCATAAGTGGTATAAATATTTTCTATGGCATTTCTAATTTTTAAGTTATGTCGGTAATTTTGATCCCACATGATATCCCTACCTGCTAAACCGGCTTGTGTTAAATAATATACCAATTTTTGTTGCTTGAGCGACAAATTATCCCATCCCGGAATTTGATAGCGCAGTATTTTAATATCTGCAAATTGCTCGACATTATAATCGAAAGTGTTTGTGTTTTCTGAGACTTCAGAATTTTCTGAATCGGCTTTACTTGCTTTAGTGTCATTTTCACAAGCTACTGTAAATAGAGTTAGAGCAAGTCCTAAAATTGCATATTTTAATTTCATGATAATATATTTAGATAATCTTCACAAATCTAAATTATTTTTTATGAATATGCTAAAAATTAAGCAGTAGGGTTTAGTATATACTGGAAATTGTTAATCTTACTTATGTAGTTAAAGCTTTACTCTTCAACGCTTGTTTTTAGCTTTTCTAATTTGACTTTCATTTTACAAACTTACTCTTTGCTTATTTGTACCGAAGCCATTTTTCCATCAAGACATTTCCTTTAGTATTTTTTCCAGTATGATACCACAACCCATCATCATATTTTCTATTGAATTCAAGCGATCTGCCAACATTACTTTGGTCTTTAGAGAAAAATTTAATGTTCTCTGTATAGGTATCATCACTTTTAACCCATGTTCCACCACTTGAGCCTACAAATTTTCCAGTTTCACTATTTAGCGCTAAGACTTGATAGTAATTGTTGGTTAGCATTTTTAATGTTTTTCTTGGACCATACTCTATGCGGCGCCAATCTGAATCTCCTTCATCTAACTTTTCATGAATTCGCCAGCAAGTGGTCATTTCAAAATCATCTGCTTCATCAATTTTCTCCCAACGTTCAACCACACCTGTTTTCAAATTGGTAACTTGTAAAATATCGTCTTCAACAATAGCTTTATAGTTTGTAGTTGTTCCTGAGCGTTCAGGATTTGTTGAATCTATTTCATAGTGTTCTCTGTAATTGAAAAAATCAAGAATGTATCTTCCGCCACCAGCTTCAATAAAATTCCCTGAATCCTTTTGGTAAACAGAATACGTAAAATAAGAGTTGCTGTACAGTTTAGTAACTTCGTTTTTTACTGATGAATTATCTTTTTCAATTAATCGCCATGCCCCATTTAAAGTTTGTGAAATAGCCGGAATAACTGAAAAAACAAGTAATAAGGTAATTGCTATTTTTTTCATAACCTTTCATTTTTTTAAAATATACATCAAAAAACATTCCAATAGCTTTATTTTGAATGGACTTTTTAAAATTAAAATTCAATATTGTATACAGCTAGTTTACAAAATGAAAAACCACCGAAAGATTCGGTGGTTCCCAGATAAAATTAATCAAATAATTGATTGATTATTTATCAATTTTAAATGTAATAACTGGCAAGGTAGAATGGTTTACAACATCCTCTCCTATGCTTCCATTAAAGAAATGAGAAAGGCCTCTTCTACCATGCGTTGGCATGGCAATTAAATCTGCATTAGATTCTTGTGAACCATTCAGCACTCCTAACTCAATAGTGTAGTCGTTGTAAATCATTATATCATCGGAGGTATATGGTATTTCAGCTTTATGCAAAAAACTGCGCATTTGTTCTCTTATCTCTGCTGTGCTATAAAATTGATTCCCTGGTAAGTTTACATAGAGTAATTTCATTTTTGCCTTAAATTGATCAGCAAACTCTTTTGCTTTTCTGAAGGAATTCATGTTTTCCATTTCGAAATTCGAGGCAAAAACAACTTGTTTTATGTCAAAGTCTTTCATTTCCTTTTTAACTACCAATACGGGAACATTGGAGTTTCTTACTATTTTTTCTGTGTTGGAACCAATTAGGACTTCTTGTAGCCCACTTGCTCCAACGGAACCCATTACTATTAAATCTACAGCCTTCTCTTCTACAATTTTAGAAATCATAAAAGATGTGGGGCCTATTTCTGCAATATCTTGAACTTCAACATTTTTTAGGTAAGGTTTTTCTAAAAACTTTCCAAAACGTTTTTTTGCCATTTGCAAAAAGAACATTACTTCCTTGTTGTCTACATTAAATTGTTCTGTTCCAAACAAGGACTCTGCTAATTCAACAACATGTAAAACAATAATTTTGCTATTGTTTTTTGCAGCTAATTGGGCTGCTACTTGAAGGGCATTCTCAGATGGTTTTGAGAAATCTACGGGTACTAAAATGGTTTTCATGGTTTTGTTTTTTAGTTAAATGGTCATTGAAAAAATCTTCTTATCGGGTGTTTTTGCTTTCAACCTTAAGTCAAAAGCCATACACACGTTTCTAATAAATGCTTTTCCAGCTTCATGTACTTTTATGTGATTAGAACAAAGTTCTATCAAGCCGTCTTTTTGCATTTCTTGTAGCGCAATCAAAATGTCTCCCATGTGGGTGTTATACATATCGTCTTTGCCCCAACTCGTCTCAAATTTACACATTAAATTTAAGATATGTTGTCTTATACTCAAATCTTCTTTATTTAATAGATGCCCTCGAAATACAGGTAATTGGTTATTTCTCAAATGCATGTAATAGTCTTCCAGTTTCTTTTCATTTTGTGCAAATGCAGACCAAGAATCACTTATTGCAGAAACCCCTAAACCAATCAATTGTTTCGCTTGGGTGGTGGTGTATCCCATAAAGTTTCTGTGTAAAGTTTTATCTTCCATAGCTTTAAAAAGTGGGTCTTCTGGCAACGCAAAATGATCCATGCCAATTTCTAAATATCCATTGGCTTCCAAAAGTGCTTTTCCGTATTCGTATTGTTGTCTTTTGTTTTCTGCTGAAGGTAAATCTTCATCCTTAAAACCACGTTGTCCATTTCCTTTAATCCACGGAGTGTGGGCATAACTGTAAAAAGCAATTCGGTCTGGTTTTAAAGCCACTGTTTTTTCAATACTAAATTGAATATCCTCTAAAGTTTGAAATGGTAATCCAAAAATTAAATCGTGGCCAACCGATGTATATCCTATTTCTCTAGCTTTTTCAGTAGTTTCTTTAACGTTTTCGAAAGGTTGAATTCGGTTTATTGCTTTTTGAACCTTCGGGTTGTAATCTTGTACTCCATAACTAACTCTGGTAAACCCGAGGTTGTAAAGTTCTTCTAAGTGCGCGCTTGTTGTGTTGTTGGGATGGCCCTCAAAACTGAATTCATATTTTTTAGCTTTATAAGCCAAATCAAATATACCTTCTATTAGTATTCTCAGATTATAAGGAGAAAAGAAAGTTGGAGTTCCACCACCTAAGTGAATTTCTTCAATAATTGGCATAAAACCAAGGGTTTCAACATACAAACGCCATTCTTTTAAAACTGCTTGTATGTAAGGAGATTCAACCGAATGCTGTTTAGTTATGCGTTTGTTACAGGCACAAAACGTACATAAGCTTTCACAGAATGGTAAATGAATGTATAAGCTGATGGGGTTATTTTCTGAAACTGCTTCGGTTAAAGAAGTGATCCAAGCCCATCTTGAAAAATTTTCTTCTTCCCAATATGGCACCGTTGGATAACTGGTATACCTTGGCCCCTGAACATTATATTTTGAAATAAATTGTTTCATCAGACAAATATTTTCAACAAAGATAGCCTGCAAATGAAGGATTAAAAATGACATCAATCAGTTGCAAAGGGATTCGTCCTTTTTTTTAATTGGAACTTGTAATTGGTGCGTATTGAAGGTTTGAGAGAAAGAGGCTTATCTGGTTTCGGGTTTGAGTTGTTGGGTTTCGGGTTTCGCTTTTGCTGTGCGAAGTTTAAAATTTAGTAGTTAAAACAAATAAAGTTGAATTAAACCAAAGCCCACAGCTAAAGGCTAAAGGCTCAAGGCTCAAAGTTCATGCCTAAGAACCAATAAAAATAAACTTCTTCTTAATTAGAGAAATGAACCTATAAAAACATAAAACCATAGCTTTAATTAGAAATGGAAATTGTATTTTTCGAGAATATAAATACTTTAATTTTGAATACAATTATGGGAAAACATACTATTGTAATACATGGTGGAGCAGGTACTTTAATTCAAGGCAAAATGACTCCTGAAAAAGAATTAGCCTACAGAGCAGCCTTAAAACAAGCCCTAGATATAGGCTTTGAATTACTTGAAAATGGTGGTTCAGCTGTTGATGCAGTGGAAAAAGCAGTAGTCTCTCTAGAAAACACCCCTTTGTTTAATGCTGGAAAAGGAAGCGTTTTTACAAATGAAGGAACACACGAAATGGATGCATCTATCATGGATGGAAAAAACTTAAATGCGGGTGCTGTTTCATTAATAACTGGAATCAAAAATCCGATTTCATTAGCCAAAGAAGTCTACCTCAAAAGTGAACATGTTTTTCTTTGTGCTGAAGGTGCGATGCGTTTTGCAGAAGAAAATGGATTTACAATTGCTAAACCTGACTATTTCTACGACCAATTTAGGTATGAGCAATGGCAGGAAATTAAAGACAGTGATTCCTTTCAATTAGACCATAGTGATAAAAAAGACAGCAAGTTTGGAACCGTAGGAGCTGTTGCCTGCGACCAACATGGAAATATTGCTGCTGCTACGTCTACTGGTGGGATGACCAATAAAAAATGGGGACGTGTTGGAGATAGTCCAATGATAGGTTCTGGGAATTATGCCAATAACAAAACCTGTGCTGTAAGCTGCACAGGAAGTGGTGAGTACTTTATAAGAGGCGTAGTTGCCTATGATGTTTCTTGCTTAATAGAATACAAAGGCTTTACACTTCAACAAGCAGCAGATGAAGCGATTATGAATCGCATCCAACAAATCGGCGGAGATGGAGGTCTTATTGCGGTAGATGCTAACGGAAATATAGCCATGCCATTTAATACCGAAGGAATGTACAGAGGTTATAGAACTTCAATCGGTGAAAATGAAGTGAAAATATATAAAGATTAATTTTTTTTTTAACTAATCTCCTAAACAGAAGTAGTTTCAAGAATTACATCAAACTATTTCCAACAGGTAATACTTTTACAGTTCGGTTTACAATATCAAAATTATCCCCTGCTGAAAGTACATGAGTTATTAAGTTGGTCATTGTTAAGGGTGTATTATCTTTCAGTATACTAATGTTATTGTGAGTCAATTTACTTGGGTCAAAAATAATCACCATACCTGAACCAATGACTTCTACTTTATTAGCGTTTTTGATAATGAGTGCGGTATCTTCGGCAAGTCCAATACCTATACAATTAGGAAATTTTGCTACTGCTTCTGATAATCTCCCGAAACGACCACGTTGAATAAAATGAGTATCAATAATGAGTTCTGGAATTAAATTGAGACCTTGTTTCATTTTTATAGCACCCTTTATAAAAGATTCTTTGCTACTCCCACCAGCAATCATTTCTTTGGACATACACATGGCTCCAGCACTTGTTCCAGCAACTACAAAATCTTCTTCCTGATAACGTTTTTTTAGAATCTCATGAAACTTTGTGTTGATGATGTGTTTGGTGATTTTCGATTGATTTCCACCAGAAAACAAAATACAGTCACAATCCTTTAGCAAATCGATTGAAGTTGCCTGGTCTGCCATTTCTTTTGAAATAATATGAAGTGTTGCCACCTGTTCACATCCCAATTTTTTGAAAGCATCCACGTAATTTGAGCCTACTTCATCAGGAATTCCTGAAGCAGTAGTAATAACTAATATTTTCGCATCCTCCCCTCCTATTTCATTAACTAATTGAGCTAGAATACCTTCACCAATAAAATCTAAACTAAAACGGTCTGCTGTGTGAAAACCTTTATCTTCATTTCCACCAATTGGAATAAGTGTTCCTCTAATCATAAAAAAAATATTAAATTGTACGCGAAAATAATTTATATTTATTTCACATCTAAGTTATTTCAAATACTTTTAAAAACTAATTATTAAACCTTCACTACATGAGAATTAGACAAATTAATGCAATGCGTGGACCCAATTATTGGTCTGTTAGGCGTCATAAACTTATAGTAATGGTCTTGGACTTGGAGGATATGGAGCAAAAACCAACCGATAAAGTTCCAGGATTCCGAGAACGACTAGAAAAAATGTTTCCAACTATGTATGAGCACAGGTGTTCTGTTGGTTCAGCAGGCGGCTTTTTTGAACGCGTAAAGGATGGCACTTGGATGGGACATGTAATTGAACACATTGCTTTAGAAATTCAAACCCTAGCAGGAATGGATGTAGGTTTTGGAAGAACTCGGGGCTATGGAGAAGAAGGTGTTTACAATGTTGTATTTGCTTACATGGAAGAAAAAGTTGGCCGTTATGCTGCAAAAGCTTCGGTTCAAATTTGTGAAGCTTTGATTTCAGGAGAAGAGTACAATTTAGAAGAAGATTTACAAGAAATGAGAGAAATCAGGGAGTCTGAACGATTAGGACCAAGTACTGGCTCTATTGTTGAGGAGGCCGCAAGCAGGGGTATTCCGTGGATTAGACTCAATAAATATTCACTTTGCCAATTGGGTTATGGTGCAAATCAGAAAAAAATACAAGCTACTGTTACCAGCCAAACCAGTAGTATTGGTGTGGAACTTGCTTGTGATAAAGAAGATACAAAATACCTACTGGAACATGCGGAAGTGCTGGTTCCCAAAGGTGAAATTATAAGAACTGAAGCGGGTTTAAAAGATGCTGTAGAGTATATTGGTTATCCTCTTGTAACCAAACCTATTGATGGAAATCACGGTAGAGGAATTACCGTAGACATCAATTCTTGGGAAGAAGCCTTAGAAGGATTTAATGCTGCTAAAGAAGTTTCTAAATCCATAATAGTAGAACAATTTATTACGGGTGAAGATTACCGCCTTTTGGTGATTAATAATCGACTAGTTGCTGCTGCTAAACGAACTCCAGCCCATGTTATTGGTGATGGAGAACATACCTTACAAGAGTTGATTGATGAAGTAAATAAAGACCCAAGAAGAGGCTATGGTCATGAAAAAGTGTTGACACAAATCACTGTAAATGCCTTAACAAAAAGCATTATTGCATCCTATGGATACACCTTAGAAACCGTTCCAAAAAAAGGAGAACAGGTGATTTTAAAGGATACAGCAAATTTAAGCACTGGTGGTACTTCAGAAGATGTTACTGATATTGTACATCCAGCCAATGTTTTTATGGCAGAACGAATTTCAAAAATAATAGACTTAGACATTTGTGGAATTGATGTAATGACAACAGACATCAGCATGCCTTTAGATGAAACCAGAGGTGCGGTGCTTGAAGTAAATGCTGGTCCAGGTTTTAGAATGCACTTAGCTCCATCTGAAGGGCTTCCAAGGAATGTAGCCGCAGATGTCGTGGACATGCTCTTCCCACCTGGTTCAACTTCTAAGATTCCAATTGTTGCCATAACGGGAACCAATGGAAAAACAACCACTACCAGATTGATTGCTCACATAGCTAAAATGAAAGGTTACAAAGTAGGTTACACGACCAGTGACGGCGTATACGTCCAAAATAGAATGCTGATGAAAGGAGATTGTACAGGTCCATCCAGTGCAGAATTCGTTTTAAAAGACCCAACCGTTAATTTTGCAGTTTTAGAATGTGCTCGTGGTGGCTTATTACGTGCAGGTTTAGGTTACCACCATTGTGATATTGGAATTGTAACCAATGTGGCATCAGACCATTTGGGATTAAAAGGCATCCATACCATAGAACAACTTGCGAGAGTAAAAGGAGTAATTCCAGAAACCGTACATAAAGATGGTTATGCCATTTTAAATGCAGATGATGAACTAGTGTATGCCATGCGAAAAAATGTTGATTGTAATGTAGCATTATTTTCGATGGATGAAAACAATCCTCATATCAAATCCATGGCTAAAGTAGGTGGGATTTCTGCAGTATATGAAAATGGATTCATCACCATTTGCAGAGGAGATTGGAAACTCAGAGTCATTAAAGCCGTTAATGTGCCATTAACCTTTGGAGGCAAAGCTACTTTTATGATTCAAAATGTACTGCCTGCAGTACTTACCGCTTATATTAAAGGATTCAGTTTAGAAGATATTAAAGTTTCATTAGAAACCTTTATACCTTCTCCTGGGCAAACTCCTGGCCGATTGAATATGTTTAATTTTGAACATTTTCAAGTTTTATTAGACTATGCCCATAACCCAGCAGGATTAAGAGCCTTACAAGATATGATAGAAAAAATGGATACTACTGAAACCATTGGTATCATAGCTGGTGTAGGAGATAGACGCGAAGAAGACACCAAAGAAATAGGTGCAATTGCCGCTGAAATGTTTGATGAAATCATAATCAGACAAGACAAACATTTGAGAGGTCGTTCTGAAAATGAGATCATTAAGATGCTTGAGGAAGGTATTAAAAAAGCAGGACTTGGAAAAAAGACTACGGTTATTCCTTCTGAAAAAGAAGCCATAACGCATGCCATAAAAAATGCAAAAGATGGCTCTTTGATTGTAATTTGTAGCGACGTAGTTCCTGAAGCATTAGATTTAGTTACCAAATTGAAAGAGGAAGAATCAAATCGATTGTTTAAATTTTCAACAGATGAAATTCCAAATCGCTAAATTTTGAAACTTAAGAGAGCTTCATTTAAATAGATGAACTTCTTTCAATTCAGTTAATTTATTTGCCTTCTAAAAATGCAAAGCTATACCATTATAGCCTGTAGTTTTTAGAAGGTTTTGTTTTGTTTTCCATTTTTAAAGAAATTAGCTTTAAAAAACTACAGACTTTTCAAGGTTTTCGATGGAAAAATTGACATTATAACTTGATTTAAAGTAATCTACATAACAAGGCTAGGTCTCAAATAGAATCACTACATTTGCAGCTTATTTTATTTTATGACAAATTTTTCAGAATTAGGCTTACAAGAAGATTTATTGAAAGCTATTAGCGACTTAGGATTTGAGTCGCCAAGCGAAGTCCAAGCACAAGCTATTCCTATATTGTTAGAAGAAGAAACCGATTTGGTTGCTTTAGCACAAACAGGAACAGGTAAAACTGCTGCCTTTGGATTTCCGCTTATTCAGAAAATTAACCTGAGTGAAAAACACACACAAGGATTAATTTTATCGCCGACTAGGGAATTGTGCTTACAAATTACTAATGAATTTCAGCATTACGGAAAATATAGCAGCGGATTAAGAACCGTAGCCGTATATGGTGGAGCGAGCATACAAGACCAAGAAAGACAAATCAAAAAAGGAGCCCAGATTATTGTGGCTACTCCTGGACGTATGAAGGATATGCTAAAAAGAGGAATGATTGACATTTCTAAATTAGCCTATTGTATATTAGATGAAGCAGATGAAATGCTGAACATGGGATTCTATGAAGATATCATCGATATTTTATCACATAGCCCAAAGGAAAAATCAACATGGCTTTTTAGTGCAACTATGCCCAAAGAAGTGGCAAGTATTGCTAAAAAGTTCATGAAAAACCCAAAAGAAATTACAGTAGGCCAACGCAACGTAAGTACCAAAAGCGTAAGTCATGAGTATTTCTTAGTTGCTGCGAGAGATCGCTACAACGCTTTAAAACGTCTTGTAGATGTAAATCCAGAAGTATATGCTTGTGTGTTTTGTAGAACCAAAAGAGACACTCAGAAAGTTGCAGAACGTTTACTTGAAGATGGTTACAATGCAGCTGCTTTGCATGGAGATTTAAGCCAAAGCCAACGTGACATGGTCATGAAAAGCTTTAGAAACAAGCAAGTACAAATATTAGTAGCTACAGATGTTGCTGCAAGGGGAATAGATGTAGATGATATTACACATGTTATCAACTACCAATTACCAGATGAAGTGGAGATTTACACCCACCGAAGCGGTAGAACTGGTAGAGCTGGCAAAACAGGAAAATCTTTAGTGATTTTAACCAAGTCTGAATTGCGAAAAATCAAACAAATTGAACGCAGTATTGGTCAGAATTTCACAGAAGAAGAGATACCAACTGGAGAAGTAATTTGTGAAAAGCAATTGTTCCATTTAGTAAATCAAATAAAAGAAACAGAGGTCAATCACAAAATAGATGCTTACCTCCCACAACTTGAAGAAAAACTAACTGATTTATCTAAAGAAGATTTAATTAAGAAATTTTTCTCTGTAGAATTTACGCGCTTTTACAATTACTATAAAGATGCAGATTCTATAAATAAGCCTTCAGCAAGAGACAGTGATTATGAAAGTAGAGAACGATCTGATGAAACTAGATTTTTTATAAATTTAGGGGAGAAAGATGGTTTTAACTGGATGCAACTAAAAGACTTTTTAAAAGAAAATTTAAATTTAGATCGCGATGGCGTTGCTAAAGTAGATGTAAAAGATAGCTTTTCATTCTTTAATGTTGGCAAATCAGACGAAGCCAAAGTAATGGAAGTTTTTGAAAGCTTTACCTACCAAGACAGGAATGTAAATGTTGAAATCACCAAAGATAAAGGTGGACGAAGCGGCGGAGGCAAAGGCCGTTCTGATAGAAAAAAATCAGGAGGCTTTGGAAAACGAAGAGACGGAGGAAAGTCCAATTTTTCGGGTCACAGAAAAGGCAAAAAAAGCAATGTGGAATCTTCTTTCAATAGAAGACGCACAAAAAAGAAATAAATATTAAATTCTAAAGTTATATAAAGTAATTCGTTTAATTTTATAAAATATTACTTTAGCTTTTTGAATGAAAAATTATGTAATCCTCATATTAATCAGTTTTGTTTGTTATTCATCTTGGTCACAAAACCAAGGTGAATTACAACTGATTTCTGGTGAAGTACTTAACGCTGCTAATGATTTACCTTTAGATGGCGTAAACATTGTAAACACCACTCGTGTAAAAGGTAGCATTACTGACCCCAAAGGTCATTTCACCTTAATGGCTGCGATAAACGACACGCTCTTTTTTCAATATTTAGGTTTTAAACCCATTCAAGTTAAAATTACAGAAGATTGGGTAAAATTTGGAGACGTGAAAATAAAAATGACAGAAGCTGCCATTGCTCTTGAAGAAGTTACGGTTAAAGAAATTAAACTTACTGGATTTTTAGAAATCGATGCTAAAAATATTCCTATCTATGACGATTTTAGATACAGTATTTCTGGGTTAAATTATGGTTATGAAGGCGGTAAATATCAAAAATCTGCTTTTTCAAAAACCCTAGAATCCATCTTCAATCCTGCTGACTTCTTATACAAGACCTTTGGTAAAAAAGGACAGGAAATGAGGAAATTGAGGAAGATGAAAGAAGATGACGAAATCCGAAATATCCTACAGGACAAATTCGATAGAGAGACCCTTGCTGCTGTGCTTGGAGTTAGCAGACCTGATATAGAGGAAATTTTGAAACGCTGCGACTATTCAAGAAGCTTCATTAAATCTGCAAACGATTTACAAATCCTTGATGCAATCAGCGTTTGTTATGAAGAATATAAAGCCATAAATAGATAAAAAAATTAAGCATGAAAATTGCAGTTCTGACGGGTGCAGGAATTAGTGCAGAAAGTGGTATAAAAACCTTTAGAGACAGTGATGGTTTATGGGAAGGTCACGACGTCATGGAAGTAGCCTCACCACAAGGTTGGAAAGCAGACCCAGCAAATGTACTTCACTTTTACAACTTACGCAGAAGACAACTTTTAGAAGTAGAACCCAATCCAGCTCATTTTGCCTTAACGGAATTACAGGAGCATTTTGATGTACAAATTGTGACTCAAAATGTAGATAATTTACACGAAAAAGCAGGAAACAAAAATGTTTTGCACTTACATGGTGAGCTTTTGAAAGTAAGAAGTGAATTCGATGAAAACATGGTCTATACTTGGGAAAAAGATGTGAAAATTGGCGACAAAGCCGAAGACGGACATCAGTTAAGACCAGATATTGTCTGGTTTGGTGAAGCTGTTCCTAAAATTGAAGAAGCTGCCCAGATTTTTAATGAATGTGATGTTGCCATTATCATCGGTACATCATTGCAAGTCTACCCAGCCGCTGGCTTAATTGACTTTGCTCCAAATCATGCGCAAGTCTACCTTATTGACCCTAAACCCAATGTAGAACCGAATAGAAATCTACATGTATATGCAGAAAATGCTGTAGTGGCTACCCAAAAAGTAGTTCAAAAAATTATTTCAAATCACGCTTAAACCATTTTCAACATGAATGCCTTATCAAACATATCTCCAATAGACGGACGCTACCAAAGCAAAACCATTAGCTTACAAGCTTATTTTAGTGAATTTGCTCTAATTAAATACAGGGTTCGGGTAGAGGTAGAATATTTTATAGCCTTATGCCGAATTGAAATTCCACAGCTTCAGGACATAGACCACAATGTATTTGAAAAGCTGAGAGCTATATATCAAAATTTCTCTGAAGAAGATGCACAACACATCAAAGGTATCGAGCAAGTTACTAACCACGACGTAAAGGCAGTAGAATATTTTTTAAAAGAAAAATTTCAAGCTCTTGGTTTGACTGAAAGTAAGGAGTTCATTCATTTTGGTTTAACTTCTCAGGACATCAATAATACTTCTATTCCGCTTTCCATAAAGGAAGCAGTAGAAGAAATATACATGCCTAGTTTAGAAGAATTAAAGGAGAAATTAATCGAATTGAAAACTGAATGGAAGGATATTCCCATGCTGGCAAGAACACACGGTCAACCTGCATCACCGACCCGTTTAGGAAAAGAAATTGAAGTTTTTGTAAAACGAATTGAAGAACAAGAGATTCAACTTTTACAAATTCCAATGGCAGCTAAATTTGGTGGAGCAACTGGCAATTTTAACGCTCATCATGTAGCTTACCCAGACATCGATTGGAAAAATTTTGCACATAATTTTGTTGAAAATCAGTTGGGTTTACATCATTCTTTTCCCACTACACAAATTGAACATTACGACCATTTAGCTGGACTTTTTGATGCTTTAAAACGAATCAATACCATATTAATCGACTTAAATCGGGATTTATGGACATATATTTCCATGGATTATTTTAAGCAAAAAATCAAAGAAGGAGAAGTAGGCTCTTCGGCTATGCCGCATAAAGTGAATCCTATTGACTTTGAAAATTCTGAAGGAAACTTAGGTATGGCAAATGCGGTTTTTGCTCATTTATCTGAAAAGCTTCCCATTAGCAGATTGCAACGTGACCTGACTGATTCTACAGTTTTACGAAATGTAGGTGTTCCGTTTGCACATTCACTTATTGCATTTCAATCTACTTTGAAAGGACTCAATAAATTGCTTTTAAATGAAGCTAAAATCAGTCAAGATTTAAATGCGCAATGGGCAGTTGTTGCAGAAGCTATACAAACCATTTTGCGAAGAGAAAATTATCCTAATCCGTATGAGGCTTTAAAAGAATTGACTAGAACCAATACCGGTATAACGGAAGCATCTATTCAAGAATTTATATCTACATTAGAGGTAAGCGAAGATATCAAAGAAGAACTTTTAGCCATCACTCCGTTCAATTACACAGGGATTTAGTTTATGAAAAAAGTAAAAGTGTGGATTTCAGCAGCACGACTGCGCACATTACCGCTTTCAGTTTCTGGAATATTGGCCGGTTCAGCTTATGCACTGATAAATGGTTATTTTGATATTGGTATTTTTACATTATCAATTGCTACTACCTTAGTTTTACAAATCCTATCTAATTTTGCAAATGATTATGGTGATGGAGTAAAAGGCACAGACAACGAAGACCGCGTAGGACCTATGCGAGCACTCCAAAGCGGCATCATAAGCGATAAGCAAATGAAAAAAGCCATCATTGCATCTAGCTTTATCGCTTTCATATTAGCCGTTAGTTTAATATATGTAGCATTTGGAAGTGAAAATTTAATGTATACTTTAGCCTTTATCGCGCTTGGATTATTGGCCATTTATGCTGCAATAAAATACACAGTAGGTACAACTGCTTATGGTTACCGAGGATTAGGTGATGTGTTTGTGTTTCTCTTTTTTGGCTTAGTCAGCGTAATGGGTGCTTACTTTTTATACAGTTTAAAACTTGACAGTTTGATACTCTTTCCTGCTATAGCCATAGGATTGCTGAGCACAGCAGTTCTTAATTTGAACAACATGCGTGACCAAGAAAGTGACCGAAAAGCTGGTAAAAACACTTTAGTAGTTAAATTAGGTAACACAAAAGCGAAAAAATATCATTTCACAATTATAGTTGTCGCATTTGTAAGTTTTGTGGCATATTTATATTTCTTAGAAAACCCTTTACAATATATAAGCTTGATTGGTTTTATACCCTTATTTATTCATTTGGTAAAAGTTAAAAAGAATACCAATCCAAAGGCGCTAGATCCTGAACTTAAAAAAGTAGCCTTAAGCACATTTGCTATTGCTTTACTGCATATTATTTTGAGTGTAGGCTTTTAAAAATCGTTTTAATTTACTGTTGAGCATAATAGGTATAATCCATAATTACTCGGTTTACAAATTCGATAGGTTTTTCATCAAATTCTACTTTCATTTCTTTGGCTAGTTTTTTACTAAGCATCAAAATCACTTTATGGTTTACTGTTCTTTTTGCTTTTTTGAAAATTCGATTTGATTTCTGAATATCTTCATCAGAAAATACAGTGACTTGAGGATATTTTGGTTGGTAATTATCAGGTAAATAAGTAGCTACTGTTTTGGTAAAGCCTGTTTTACGAACTTCACTTATTACGGTGGTTTTTGCAGCCAAATCCCCTAAACGTTGACCCCGACCAGTTACTAAAATAAAGACAATCGCTATACTTCCTGAAAAAAGAAAATCAATAGGTCTTATAAGCCAGCGAATTAAGTAATTTGAAAATTTCGGCTTGCTTCCATCTAAACAAACCACCCTTATTTTTAAGGCCTTTTTACCAATACTTTGTCCGTTATTAAAAATTTCAAATAACAAGTGGTACAAAAAAATTGGAAGAAAGAAACTTAAGTAGAAGGCCCAGCTCTCAAAGTTATCTAATCCTGATGCATTAGCAATAAACAAATACAGAATTACATAGGCAACGATTATTAAGCCATCTATTAAATAGCCTAAAATTCTTTGGGTAAGTGTAGCAACTTGTTGTTGAATT
>Ga0307979_1000487_pt1 | contig 26991 bp, 29 predicted proteins | sample OrgLakmetage1058_FD_201833 | JGI IMG/M metagenome (GOLD analysis project Ga0307979, IMG submission 201833) | Saline water microbial communities from Organic Lake, Antarctica - #1058 | ecosystem: Environmental > Aquatic > Non-marine Saline and Alkaline > Saline | place: Antarctica: Organic Lake...
GGGCAGAGGTCACAATCGCTTGACATTTCTCTGTCAACCGCACGCCCCACAGGGCAAGGACTGCAACTGCTTGAACCTGGTTCAGTGCGATAAGAGCCTTTGGCGCAATTCCGACATGTCGTCTTACCAGACTCTGATTGGAACATGCCTGTAATAGCGCAGCAGGAACTTGAGAGTTAAGCAAATAGGAAAACAATTTCGAATAGCGAGGAGATGAAGATTGGTTAAGACGTCATGCAACGATTCAATGCTTGATGTTACACCAACACGCATTCGTAGTCGTTACCAATATTGCATTCGGTGCAGTTGACAGAGCCTTTCTCTGGCGCAACTTTGCCCGCAGGACACGCAGAGCACGACACCGTGGCCGCGGTTGGAGCAATGAAGCCAGCTTTGCAATCTACACACTCGAAGGCGCGCGCAGCGGCATACTTGCCTGCGTCACACTGGCCACAGCTCGACATGTTGTTGCGGGGTGTAAAGTGGCCACCGGGGCAGGTCGTGCACTGGTCCGAGCCTCGGCCGTCGCTTCGAGGCTGGCCAGAAGACGAGTTCAGACCGCCAGCAGCATAGGTGCCGCGTTCGCATTCGAGGCAAGAACCAGCGCGTATCGGCGAGTAAAGACCCTGAAGGAGAAGAAGGTCACAAAACGATCAAGCAATAGAAACGAAGTTCACACTATATTTTGACCAGTTTACAACTATATTTAGTCGTCAAGTTTGCACAGTGCAAAGTGTTCAAATGATAATCTAAATCAGGCGAAGTGTGACTAACCGCAAGACAAATCGTGCATTCGAGCTCGTATGAGTTGGCAGCGCGGTAATCATTGATGTAATAATCAGCTCCCGCATTGAAATAACCCGGTGAGCAGTCACTGCATTCAGTCGCTTTGATTGCAATACCCGTATAGTAGCCGCTCGGGCATTCAATGCAGAACGAAATGAGCGCTGCGGGCGCATATCGACCGAGTTCACATTCCACACACTCCGTATTGTTGAAGGCATACTCACCGGCCTGGCAACTGCGGCAAAGATCCGGTCCTGCCGATGCTTCCGACTCTCTCACACTGTACTTGCCCTCTGCACAAGCAATGCACTTTGACTGCGCATCTGCGGGCTGCGATTGCCCTAGAGGACACTGCCGACATTCACGCTTCCAGCCCCAGTTGGCTGGAATAGCGTCTTTCGCGCGCGTTTGGTTGAGGTATCGACCCGCGGGACAATCGCGACACACTGATTTGCCGTTGACTTCGTAATCGAAGTAGCGGCCTTCAGCGCATGATACAGTAGGCTGCGGTGTCGGCAGTGGTGTTGGTTTGGGTGTGGGCGCTAAAGTTGGCAACGGCGAGGGCAAGGGCGTAGGCACAGGCGAGGGCGACGGAGAAGGCATTAAAGTAGGCACCGGCGTAGGCAGTTGGGTAGGAACTAGGGACGGCTGCGGCGTAGGCGATAAGGTGGGCACTGGCGTGGGCATGGAGGTTGGTGCTGGGGACGGGCTTGGAGTAGGCACAGGCGAGGGTGATGGTGTAGGCATAAGCGTTGGCACCGGGGTGGGCATCAAGCTCGGTACTGGGGACGGCTGTGGCGAGGGCGGCAACGTCGGTAGTTGCGTAGGCGGCGGTGATGGCACTGGCGTTGGCGAAGGCGTTGGCACCTGCGTAGGCAATGATGAAACGGTGGGGTTCGGTGTGGGCACTCCGCCGAAGAGCCCACCAATCACCGTGTCACTGCCACGCTTTGCGCACACTCTGGCAAAACCACCAGCCTCGCCAGTCATAAAAGCATCTTCTAAAGGCGCGTCGGGAAAGTTGCCGCTGTCTTTGGCAGAAATTGATGACGCTTCATCGTAAACACCCCACTGTACTGACGATGGCGGGTGCGCAGATAGCTCAGCACCCTCCAGGACAATGTCCAGATAGTAGCATTGAACGGCATTACTATCGTTTTCGTCCGTGGGGACCTCTAGGCACAAAAAGTCTACTTCCCACTTGTTTCCATCCAGCAAGGTGCCAGTTGCAACTATAACGCTATCTTCATCACCTTTGCTCGACGATACTGTCGCCAATTTGGTGAGTTCATACTTGTAGTTGCCCCAACCGCCGTTCGCAGCGGTGGACCGCATTGTGACGCGGAACAATCGCTTGCGAATACCGCTATTGAGGTTGTTGTCCGTGGAGGAAGTAATACAATTGATGGTAGGGCTCGATGACGGTACATAGGTCGGCAGAGGAGTAGGTGCAGGAGTCGGCGTTGGTGTTGGCGCAATCGACGGCGTCAACGTTGGGAGCGGTGTGGGCGGTAGCGTAGGCTGGCCCGTTGGTGCAGGAATGGGCACTTGCGACGGTTCTGGCGTAGGGATCGGCGTTGGGCTTGGTGTAGGGGCCAGAGTTGGCAGAGGGCTCGGCGACGGCGTGGGCAAGGCACTCGGAAGGGGCGTTGGAATCAACGATGGAACCGAAGTGGGGATCAGGGTCGGAACAGGGCTTGGACTAGGCGAAGGAATGCTCGATGGCAGCGGAGTTGGCACTAACGATGGAAGGGCTGTAGGCCTCGGAGTAGGCACCTCGGACGGTAGTAATGAAAGCGTGGGTAGCCCAGTTGGGGTGCGAATACTACAAACTTCACAGGTCTCATCGCAAACGCCACTGTTAGGGCATGTGCGACAAAACGAAACCGTGCAATACGAGGTCACGTACTCGCAAAACTCCCCAATGTCCTCGCACTGTGTTGGCAGTGGCGTCGGGTACAACGTTATTGTCGGAGGTACCGTAGGAAATCGCGTGGGAACCTGCGATGGATTTCGGGTAGTGGCAATAGCAGAAATGGAGGTTTTGTCCACAGTGAGCTCGAGACTTTGGTCTGCATCTGCTACCGCTGCTGTGAAATCATCTGCGGACAGTACCTCAGTGACCACAGTTCCAAGCTCGCTTGACGTTCCTAATTCACCATCGCCAGCACCGGAGAGTGAGGTAATCATATCAAAGGTCACATCCCAGGTCACCGAAAGCAAGTTCCGCCGCCTGGTATTCTCGATTACGGTAATCTGGAAGTTTTTGATGGACGACAAAGAAACGCCAGCTTGAGCAGCAATAACGGACTTGAGTGTATCTTTTTGCTTCGGCGTAGGCGGCTCATCAGCGATCATCTTCACGCCAATAGATACCGTTACAGTGTCTGCGGTTGACGGTGCAGCAGTTGGTGTGTGTGTTGGGTAAGGTGTGCGACACTCGTAAATCGAAAAGCCAGTCTCAGGGTCTCTACACGATGACTCGAGGCCGGCCTGAACAGTGGCACGGTGGTCAGCCACTGCATCAGCATATATCTGTGCTACGAGCTCCTTTGCCCTATCATATGCATCTTCAGGGCTATGCTGTCTGTCCTTCAAACCCCAGTAGTCCACATACGTGTACTCGTAGGTCGCGTTTTCAAGATAGGTGTACTCCCCAAAGTCGGTCGTGAAGCGATAGACCTGAGATTCGTTCTTGAAAGAGCACTTTAAAACCTCGGTGATGTAAGTGACATTAGTGGCATTAGAGACGTAGGTGGCGTTGGTGCCGTTAATAAAAGTGCCATTGATGAAAGTGCCATCGAATACAGTAGCATTGATCAAAGTGCCATTGATTAAGTGAGAATCGGTACCATCGTTTGCCTCAACATCGGTCACAACCTTAACTCTGACCACGGTGTCTGTGCAGTTTGGTTCCGAATAGTTCAGCTGCGCCACATAATTAGCGGTTTCAAATAAACCAGCGATATACGCGTCTTCCTCGCGCCATTCTCGCAAAATAGCCTTCGCTACCAAAGTCACGTTCACGATATTAGGGTTTACATTATTTACTCGGGTGTCCCTCGGATCGCCGTATTCGCCAATGTCCAGCTCTACTGCCAAGTCCAAAATGGCAGTCTGACAGGTGTCGCTTCCGCAGCAGTACGGTTCACCCATTAATACGTCAAAGTCATCGGTATCAGTCAAAAACAACTTCCGAGAATCGCACGCACAGTGGACTTCAAGCTGTAAGTCGCTTACTAAATAATCAGACAAGCAGTAACTATAATTGTATGCTGTGGAGTTACCAAGCGCACAAAAGTCGTCAAAGTCACCCATGGTATCTTTGAGTTCGCCCGTGCATGTCAAAGTGCATGGGGTAATGGTAGGTGCCAAAGTGAGCGTCGGACTCGGTGTTGGCGCTGCTGTTGTGCAGATGAGACGTAGATCACCAGTGTCATCGTCAACATCATCGCACTGCGAATCAAGAAGCTGTGTCATTTCCGCGCTACCGAAGTTGGAATCATCGAGGCCCAAGGCAAGTGCAAGCACAGCAGCTTGGCACTCCTCACCGCCTCCTTCGAGACCAAATAGTGTAGGATACTTTGCGCAGCAGTAGGCTCGACCAAGCGCATCAAAGTCGCCCCATTCCTTGTCGGCAAACAGTAGGCCCGAGTGGCACTTGCAGTGTACTGCGCGTAGCAGAGGCGATATTTCTGTGTTCAGCATGCACGCGAGCTCTTCGTCGGGAAGAGAGCAAAACAAGTTCTCATCAATCAGAGTGGCGCGAACTTCATCTGGGCAGGTCATGAAGCAGCTGCAGCGATTGTCCATGTGGTTGTAGTAGGCCTCCCAATTGTAAGAAGCCTCTTCACTGCTAACATTACCATCTGCCAACACCATAACATCAACAACAGCGGTTCGACATGCTTCTGACGTAGGAAGCAACGGTCGCGGTAGGTTCATATCGGGGCCGTAACAAAACAAGGTTCCGTTGAAATCAAGCTCCTTTGGCACCTGCGATAAAACTCCCGCATCTGCGGTAAGACTGCCGTCAGCCGTCTCTGAGGAGCTGAAGAGTAAACCAGTGTTGCACTCACAGTGAAATTCCAGTAGCTCTTGCGGCATGCAAGTGTGCAAGCAGGCCTTTGACTCGACATCAAGCGCACAGAAAGCATCCTGGTCACCCACTACAGCCAGAATATCCCCCGGACACGTCTCCAGGCATGACCAATCAAGAGTCATGTTTTGGCCTGCACCGTGAATATAATCTTCAGAGACACAAGGCAAAACGAGTTCTTGGTACAACGCATAACGGTCTTGCCAAGCACCTACACCTCCTACAACGTCACTTCCAACGAGAGCTTGCACGAGATCTACCACTGACTCACGGCATGTTGAATTTCCAAAGCAGAAAAGATCGTCCGTCACATCCACTGCCCAAGAGGTACCATTGAACAAAATGTCACGGCTCAGAGATCCACATGCACAGTGAGCTTGAATCAGCGCTTCTGCATGAGCACAGCCACCCATTCCATTGCCTTCGTCGGACATGCAACTGCGCTGTTCAGCTGATAGTGCACAAAACGCGTCAGGGTCTCCGACAGTATCCCAAACCTCATCCCCACAATTCTTGAAGCAGCCGCTTGCACGCTGAATTGCGGTGGTAGGAGCAAGCGAAGGTACAAGGGTTTCGTGACCGATGTCCACATAAGTAAACGGCCTGAAGGCCTTCTCGGTGTCCCCGTAGGTAGTCACGCAAGTCTCGAGAAGTCGAGTGCAGTAGTATGAAAACTGGCGACTGTCGTCGGTGTCACCGTTCGAGTCAAAAGTTGTCACTAAAATGACAGTACCAACATCCAACTCTTGAAACGGTACATGGCTTGCAGTCACGGCAAAAACTCCAGGAGCGTAAACCTCGTCTTCCATTTCGGCAACGACGTATACGCCATCTTTGGTGATACGATTGTACTGTCCAACTTCAAACTTAAAATCCATTCGATGGTTTTCTGAGGTACCAATCTCGAATGCTACCTCCACGGTTGAGCTCTCGACGGGTTCTGAATTGCTGTCCCACAAGGTCAAGTTGAGATTGAATGGGGCAGCCTCCTTGGCAAAGCTCTGAATAAAGCGGTACTTTTTCGCAAGCACTGACATCATGAAACCCACGTCAACTGCGGTGGCTTTCCCACTGAGATCTGGGTCCATAGCAATTATCTGCTCTGTTGCTGTAACCGTAACTGCGCCACCAAGGTAATACTGCAGGTACTGTACATCGTTGATATCAAATTTACCGTCGGCATTCGTGTCGCCTAGTAAATCACTCGCAGAATAGGTCAGTTGCCGCCCCTTTCGGGAAAGACGCCGCGAAGCGCTCTCTGCCTGGTTCATCTCCATGAGTGCGTTCACATCGATTGGAGAGGGGTATAACTCTTGAGCCCACGCATCATTTGAAGGACGAGTAATGGCAGCGCTCTCGAGGAGACGACGCCCACCACGGTCAACGTAAAGAACGTCAGCGCCAGCCTTAATGGCCACATTGTCGACCAGAGTGAAGTCCGTGGTTGAGACACTTGCTTTCAGAGCTTCGATGTCACCAGTGATCGCAGTCATCCCATCGTTGACCGCAGTGAATGTAATGGACGCAATGGTCCGAAGGCCGCTACTAGCACATTGCGAAACTGTCGTGAGACCGCAGGAGCCAACGAGCAGCACTTCGTTGGGCGGATCATTTGCCGTGCACGAGAAAGATGACTGCCAGCCACTGCCCTGACGACATCCTGCATCGCTGGCAATCTTGATGACGGTGTCATCAAAGAACAGGCGAATCTGAAATGACGTTACGTACTGCGTGGTTCCAGAGGTGGAGCTTTGCACGCGAACATCTACTGTAAAGGTGTCCGAGGTTTTGATGCCAAAAGGTGCGTTGTACAGAGAACCGACATCCACGTCATAGGCTTCAGGCTCCAAATTGGCATATACGTCACGTGTTGCTACCAAGCCGGTCCCACAGATATCAGCCGCTGATATGGAGACTGCAGCATAGTAATTATTCACCAGCTCCAACACGCCTTCCGTCGTTACAGTGATTGCGTTGTCGTTGGAAGAATTAAACGATAAGAACGTTGACGGTTGCATCCAACCAGATATGACTCGACCCGACGTGGCAATAATGAAAGATGTGAGATCGTTAAAAGTAACCGTTACATCGCCGGGCTTTTCAGGTGGTCGCGTTTGTGATGTGTGAGAGCGAAGTTAGCGGATTACTCGTTCTCGTGTGCATGCCCACACTTGTGACGCTTACACTTGTGGTGCCCACACAGGGTGCCGTGTAAATCTAATTGAACATGGTTCATCTCTGACTTGAGCAGTGCAGAGCTACGATATCGCCTTGAATTCCACTTTTGTTTTACTCTCTCTCTCCCTTCATATTGCTTACAGGGGCGTTTCACAGTGGGCATGTACGTCGATGAAATGCGTCGCTCGGAGTGGTGCCTGCACTTTCGAGGGGACACCACTACCGCGCGCCGCTTTTACGACAGCATTGCGGCTGGCTGCGTGCCCATTATTGTGAGCGATGGTGTGAACTTGCCGTTTGTTGATAGGCTCGACTGGCGCGCTTTTTATAAGCAGGCCGAAAAATTGGGCATCTCTCCGGAAGAGCTATTTGAAAAAGTGGATCTCAATGGAGATGGCCAACTGAGCAAAGAAGAAGTAGTCGAAGGGCATGCGCTACTAGGGGTGTCTCCAGAAGAAGCCGAGAAGTTGTTCGAGGCTTTTCATGCAAGCAGCAATGGCAGCAGCAGTGACTCATCTTCGTCTCCTCAAGGGGGCGAGTCCTTCTTAGAAGCGGCGAGACGAGCCCAGGGCGCCGCTCTTCTTACTTCCAAAGCGCAAGCCGCGAAAGCTCGCAAAGCCAACAACAACGGCGGGGTTCTTGGAGGCGCCAACAGCGCGCGGCCGAAAGGGTTGTCTAAACGCACTGCCGCTTATTCCAATGCAGAAGCGACCAGCCCTACCGCCATGAATGGTAATGCTCGAAATAACAAGCGCGGCAACAATAATGGCAACAATGAGGCTGGAGGTGCTCGGCCAGCGCCTTCGGGTGGAAAGACCAGCGGCAACACCGTAGATTTGCTGGGCTTAACCGTAGATGACGCCACCAGCATCGTGGAGCGGGTATGTGTGTGTTGCTCCAGTGTCTGCTGCTTCGTTTGTTTCTATCTCGTTTTTGTCTCAACATTGCATTTCGTTTCGACAGAATTTCGATGCCTGTAGATAATTCTTACCTTTGAAGAAGCAATACCGTACTGATCGTTCATGTTTTTTTTTTTTCACCTTTCTCGATGCTTCTTCCCTCCGCTGTACCTGTGGCAGCGCATGTCCAACGCGCAAATGTCCGGCATGCCTACCCTGTACCTCCTCCACGGCCACGGCACTGGTGCCCTCAAAAAGGGCCTCCGCACTTGGCTGCGCACTTCCATGGGTGGGCGCATCCGCAGCTGGCGTGCGGGCACCGAGGCCGACGGCGGGGACGCATTCACGGTGGTGGAACTCAAGTGAGGTGTGAGCGTAAGGCACCTGGCGACAGGCCATTCTTTTTAGGGATCTGCCTTATAGCCCAGCACTCAACTAGGAAATTATATATCATTATACTAATTAAAAAATATAATAATCAAATATTATAGTAAGTTGTATATTTCGTTAAAATTGCTGTCTACGTTTGATTGGCCCTTTTGCGGGCCTCCTTTAGAACTGCCATAGCCCGAGCCCTAGGTCAAATCGCATATCCGAATTTGGCGTTCGAATACAGCTGTCAACCGTGCTAATTGTATTATCGGTTATTGAATTAGAATTATCCATTTATATGGCCGTAATAATACAATGGTCATTGAATTAAACATTGGGCCTAGGGGCCTAATGGCCCAGATCAATTCTCGCCGATATAGTACACAAAGAACTCTTCTGGAATTGGCCAGTTATCAACGTACATAAAATTGCTCAATCGTGCTCATTTATTCACGTCTTTCGGGCCGACGTCTTCTAGTTGATACAAGTCTCCACGGGTTTGTTTCGACAAAGGAATGCTGCTTCGGACCTCAGCGATACGCTCGAGATTGAGCGTTGCCCACACCGTCGTTGGTTCGTGCTCGGTGGTGGCCAGCACCGTTCCCCAGGGGTCTACCACAGACGAATGGCCGTACGCCTGGTAGGCACTCGGGTTGTCGACTGCGCGAGCGGGCGAAGCCGTCAACACGAAGCACTGCGTGTCCAGAGCCCGCGCGCGCTGCAAGAGCTCCCAGTGAGGCGGGCCCGTGGTGCAGTTGAAAGCGCCTGGAAAAACTAGAATGTCCGCGCCGCGGCGACGCATCACGTGGCTCAATTCTGGAAAACGAATGTCGTAGCAAATGCCAATGCCAATGCGCCCCCACGGGCTGTCAATTACCGTGACGGCTCCACCCCCAGTGAGCGTGTCGCTTTCTCGGAATGTAATTTTGCCCGGAACATCAATGTCAAAAAGGTGCACTTTGCGGTGTTTGGCGACTATTTCGCCTGCTGGGTTGAACACGGCACATGTGTTGTAGATAGTCCCGCTCTCGTCGCGCTCAGGAACGGAGCCCCCAATAAGCCACACGCGGCCATCTCGAGCTGCTTGAGCCAGTGCTTCTGATGATGGTCCCTTTGGGACAGGCTCAGCATTCTTGGGAAATGCTGAAGCGAGGTAGCTAGAATTCCAGACTTCCGGCAAAACAACGAGCTCTGCGCCGTTTGCAGCCGCTGATGCTATAGCTTTCTTGGCTGTCTCAATGTTCACGGTCTTGTCTTCAACGACAGGCAGTTGGCACAGGGCAACACGCAAAGTTTTAGGTTTAGACTCAGCAGCTTTTAATGTACTGCTAGTCGCTCGACTAGGTACTGCACAGACTGACAAGGCACTGCCAATACCAAGAACGCTGTGCAAGGCCCGAGACTGAAGAACCCCTCTGCAGAACATACTTTGTGATAAGGTTGTATGGGGTGAGAGCTTCTGAATGTGCCAATGCCGACTCACAATGTCGATCTGATAACGTAAAGTAAACTTCGAATGTGTCGTAACTTAAAAGTAGTTCTGCAGTGCTTTGTATTGGATGCTGGGATGCTGGGATGCTGGGATGCTGGGGTTAGGTTTTAGGCATCAACTTACTTGCTCTCATTTTTGCACGGTTCGTTGCTGGTTCGTTGTCCGTTCGTTGTTCAGCTTTTTAGCTAAGTACTGTATGTATCGCATTATCGCATTTATCGCATTCACTTCTTTTTCATACGACAAAGGGCTCCTTAGCTACTAGCAGGTCTAGCTTAAATCATGGCGGACTCTTGGTGCACCATCGAGTCAGATCCTGGCGTGTTCACAGAGCTTATTTCAGCCTTTGGTGTGAAGGGCGTGCAGGTAGCGTACAAGTTCTTTGACACTACGTTTGCATCTGCACGGCAACACCAGGAAAAGGCTAGGCTCATTACTTCTCCCAGGCACATTAAGGAGTTACTAGATAGACTGTCACGAGGCGAAAGACTTTATAGACTTATATGCAGAAAGTACGAATGAATGGTGGCGAGTAGTTTCATAGCCACTATTCTCCAAGTACTCAAAGAATACTCTTCCTGTCGTCGTCTCATTACGTCGTTGTGCTCTGATACAATAGGTAGAAGAGCTCTATTCGCTAGACGACGCAACGTTTGCCAGCCACGCACCGATTCATGGCCTGATCTTTCTCTTTAAATATGTGTCTGAGACAGACGATCGTCCCACCGTGGTAACATGAGAATGTGACCGCTGAATGCATTAACTCATTCGCTAAAATTGATCATCACCGCCGAATGAAACCATATTTTAGTATTTTTCTCCTCCACATCAAGGCATGCTAAAAACTAGTATACTTCCAATGCCTAATATGACTTATATGACGCACTGTGGTGTGGCGTGTGTTATTCCTTCCTCAGTCGCCTGACGAAGACCCAGGGTTATTTTTCGCGAAGCAAATGATTCCGAACGCCTGCGCCACGCAAGCCCTGCTCTCCGTGCTTCTCAATTCGGAAGGCGCGAGCAGCCTCGAACTTGGGAGCACCTTGAGCGACTTCAGATCGTTCACGGGCGACTTCAGCCCAGAACTGAAGGGCATGGCGATCGGCAACAGTGATTCGATTCGGGAAGCGCACAACAGCTTCGCTCGGGCCGAACCGTTCATGATGGAAGACTCCTCGAAGGGTGGCAAGTCAGAGGACGTGTTTCATTTCATTGCCTACATCCCTTTTGGCGGCAAAGTAAGTGGCTCACAAGCGAGCGCTGCTAGTGTTAGGTGAATGTGGCTTCATATAAGCACGCTAGTATGAATCGTTACTGAAATTGCTTTCATCAGTGGTACAATGAAATAGGTACAACCCAAATGTTTTATCACCGTGCGTATTTGTGCCTGGTTGCGTCGGTTTAAAAAAAAAAATTGAACAGGTGTACGAGCTGGATGGTTTGAAGCCAGGGCCGATTTTGCTAGGCGAGTACGGCTCGGCAGGAGCATCAGGCAGCAGCAGTGGTGATTGGCTCAGCGTTGCTGGACCCGCTATTACCAGCCGCATTCAGCGCTATGCCTCCTCTGAAATTCGCTTCAATTTGATGGGCATCGTGAAGGTGCGTGCAATCCCTATTATGCTCTCCTTTTGTTCTGCATTGTGTTAGGGCCCTGTCTTTTCCATGAACTGAAAGTGTGCTCTTGAGCTGCTCTGGGCTAGTCGTTGACTTTTCAAAATAGGCTGTCAGCATACACATGCTTGTAGCAACATCCCAAGCCTATTTTTCTTGAACAGTACCTCTACGTTAAGTGTCTTTGGCTCACTGCCCGATCCATTCCTTCTCTCTTCCTATTCTCTTTATTCATTTTCAGAACAAGAAGCAAGTCTACACCGAAGCTGTGGCCATGCAGGAAGCGCGCAAAGCTGCTCTCACAGCTGCCTCCAACGGCGGTGGCGGCGCAACTGCAGCTGCTGCGATGGACACCGACGACACTTCTGGCGTGGGTGCTGGTTGGACCGTAGCCAGCGACGCGCAAGGCCAAGCCGCGCAGCTCGTCGAGGTGGAAGCCGCGCTCAGCGACGCGCGCCGGGGCATCGAAGCAGAAGACGAGAAGTTTGCCGCCTGGAAAATGGAAAACGTGCGGCGGAAACACAACTACATTCCCTTCGTGGTGGCGCTGTTTCGCATGCTGGCCGAGCGCGGCCAATTAAAGGGTATGATCGAAAAAGCAAATTCTTCGAGCCGCGAATGAGAAGTTCTGGTACTGGTTTTACTCGAGCTCCTTGAGAGCACTCTCAGCTGTGCGACTGCGCGGCTGTGCGGCTGTGCTCTCCTTTTCTGCGTCTGTTGGCACTGGCAAAGATATGTTACAACTCGCAACTCGCAACCAGCTCTTGTTGTTGTTGTGGTCTTTGATCTTTGCCGTTTGCCGTGGTTACTTAATAATTAGTTCACTTCACTAAATTTCGATATTTCGATGGAAATAATAAATAAGAAACCGAGTTAATGAAGGCACTAGTTATTTACCGGTGGCTAGCTAGAGGGGCAAAATGGTTGATAGTTGCGGACAAGGACAAGAACAAGGAGCCAGCTATATTCGCTGCGTGAAACGCGAAACCCCAAGTCCTTTGGGCGTTAAAAGTTAAAAGTCCCTTGCTTTTTCGATATTATGAATAGAGAATAGAGCTTATAACTTCTAACTTCTAAGCGACTTTCCATGCTACCACTACCACTAAGTGCTACTAAATACTACCATCTACTATACTACGGTATCTATTTATGGAATTGCGTAGACTTTAGAGATAAGCAAATATAAAGCGACGGAATATATTCCCCAGATATAGAAGCCAAAATTGGAATATATATGAACACTGTAAGCGCAGGTCGAATCTATGCTCAAACACCCCGCTTCATGGAGCTTTCTCTGATAGGGAGCTGCTCGTTGCGCTGGAATTGTTGCTCTCGCTAGCCGCCTTGTGATTGGAGCTGCTGCTGCTGTTGTTGTTGCCAGCATCCGACCACGGGCTGCTTGTGGCGTTCGACCCGTGGTCCGAGGAAGAAGCAGCCGCCGTCGAAGGCGCCAAGTCCGTCGCGTCCTTCAAAAAGTTGGCGAAGCGCGCCGCGTACTTGTCGGGCGGCACGCAGGAAATTTCGTCCACGTTGTGGGTGAAGGACTTCATGAACGTTTCCGCGCGCTTCACCCGCGTGTACTGCTGCAAGATGTCGATGATCCCCACAAAGTAAATCTTGTCGCCCTTGGTGCCGTCGGAATTGCGCGAGCCCATGCCCCCGTCCCGCCGGGTCGCCAACCGGAAGTCCGCGGCAGAGCTGCCACCTTCTGGACTGGCAATTGAGCCTCGCAAGGAATCCCGACCACCGCCACCACCGGCAGCAAGGGAAGCCGCGTGGTGGTCGTCGGTTTTCCGGTGGTGGGGGACTTCAACGACGTCGTCTGGCTCGCCCAAGGGCCTGGGAGGCAAGCCACCGCTGCCGTCTTTCTTTTTGCCCATCATCCCATCAGCCCAGCCGCTGCTGAACGCTTCGCCGTCAAACTCCCCGTCTTCTTCTTCGCTGTCCGAGGAATCGTCGTCGGAATCTTCGTCTTCCTCTGAAGTGGTTGCATTCGCCGACCTCCTCCGCTGCGCCGCGATCCACTCTTCCACCTCTTCTGAATTGCTGCCGGCGTCCTCAGCCGCTGCCGCCGCTACTGCAGCCCCGTTGCCACTAGCAGCCGTTGCTGCAGTGTCTCCCCCCGCTGCTGCTGTTGGCTTCGATAAAGTCAAAGCGTGGAGGGGCCCGCTGGGGGCCGCCGGCAAGCTTGACACTCGTTCACGGCCCGTTGAGCCACCATTTCCGTTGGCGTCTCCTTGAGTCAGTGGGTCTCTGGGAACAGGCAGGTGGGCGCGGTCCGCTTTGGCCCGCACTAACGGCGTGTCGGAGTGGGGCCGCCAATGGCCGTTCACTTTGTGAGGAGGCTGCGCAGCCCCTGTTCCACCGCCGCCGCCGCCCTCGCCACCAGTGCCTCCTTCAGGTCCTCCAGTGTCGGGCATCGAGTGTGATCGCTTCAGGAGCTCAAGGGGGTGCGTGGGCGAATCCGACTCCGCATCATCACCGCCTGGAGATTGTTGCGAATCCTGCGCAGACTCCCCTCCAGCAGCAGCTGCTGCTGCGGCCTGGCTCTCTTTGTCCGTTGGCGGAGGGAGAGGCAGCAAGCTTTTGTTCTCATGTGCGCCGTCACTCGAGCTCCTGTCAGCCTTCTTGTCGCCGCTGCCTGCCTTGACGTCCGATTCCGCCGCAGCGTCTGCCGCCTCGATCATGGCCCCAGTGGAGTTCTTCGCCAGCCAATCCGCTTCGTCCTGGTCCCGCCGGCTCCGGTCGTGAATTCCGACCTGATGCACAGATGCGTGTTTATGAGGGATAGCGGTTCTTTGGTGAAAACTTGAAAGAGAAGAAACAGAAACAGTAGGTACAAGGGCCCGTTCCAGGACTGTTTGTTGAATACAAACATGCCTGCGACAAAAACAAATCCCTGCACAACACTACTATCTCTTGTGCACGCACGGGGGCGCACGCTACACCCCAAGCTCTCTAACCAGTAGAGAGTAATCCATGATTTTGAGCTCCGACAAGAAGGCGGCGTCAGCGGCAGCAACTTTGCAGAACAAATGCCCGCGCCGCTCGCCCAGGTGAAACTTCATCCCGTCGCTCAGCAAGTCCTGGTCTTTGAGCACCCCACCGGTCTCGCGGTCTTTGTGCGACGCTTGCCGCCCTACCAAGCTTCCCTTCAAATCGTACCTGAATACAAGAAGAAGAAGAAGTAGACAAGAATGAAAGCCATAGCAAGGATGGTGTGAACGCTCGAAATTCAGGAGGCGAATGTGTTCATCAATGTAGGCTAGCAAGAGAATTGAAGCGAATGATAGGAAGCAAGAGAGAATGAGGGGCAAACGATCATATGATGAGGAGCTTTCAAGGGCGCATTCACGTGCGTGCACAAGACAATTAGGTGCAAAAGTGGTTACGTACATGGTGTGAATTTTGCAGGCGGTGTCAACGACGCTGCGCATCACGACGAAGTGGAGCTTACGACGCAAGTGGTACATCTTCACTCGATGCATGCCGTAAAACTGGCACACCTGTGAATTGGGTGGAGGGAGTGCACGTAATCACAAAAGGAAAGAAAGACAAAGGCTGAGGCTAAAAGAGAGAGAGAGATCAGATACGATGGAATTTAAAAATAGTTTATGTGCACAGCTGCTGTTTACACGAGAGCATTACAGAAGAAAAGAACAAACAAAAAGAACGAGCGAGAGGCAACCTCTTGGCGGAAGCATCGAACAAATCCTCCTGGTCTCTAGCTCTCAATAAGCATACCGGGCTTCTATAACATGTGATAGGTGTTGCGCAACATATCAGCCTTACCATGGAATCGGGGTTCTTGGCCATGTGACGAAAGTAATGGGGCAAAATGCGCCGCAAAAACTTGTTTTCTTCCTTGGTCTGGGTTTTGATCATGTACTTGCCGTCGTGGCTGTAAAAGAAAAACTGCCCGCTCCGCGAGTTGGCAATGAACTGAATGAAGTTGAAGTCCCCACACACCGAATTCATGTACGACGCGGAGTCGACGCCGTACATTTCACGAACTGCTGCAAAAGCCTGCACAATCATATCGATCGTGAAATAAAGGAGATGCGCAAAGCAAGAGTGGGTGATCAATAGCACCAAAGAAAACCTTAGTGGAACAGCGAGAATAGGTTCACAGTCAGGCTTTCTCTTGTATAACTTGAATGAACAAAAACTTTGCAAATTGCACGTCTCAATAGGAGCCCCCTCGCCTTTCTTTCCCCATTTTTCTTCTGCAGCAGGTAAAAAAACCGCAACTCATTCGTACCCGCGGCGCATAGTCTTTGAATTTGAACGTGTGATTCAGTTGGTGCGGCGGCGTCATGCGCCCTTTCTTTCTGCAACCCCCTGGTGGGAAAACCAGCTTGTCCACTTTGCCGAAGTCTCTGACCAGGAGCGGTTGGTTGGAGGCCGCCAGAGCACGGGCTACAGAGACTCGAATCCCCATCATCATCCCCATGGTTAAGATGTACTGCTCGTGCTGCCCGTCGATCATTTTCCCTTTGATGTTCACCCGGTCGCGGTGCTTGTCTTTTTTGTGCGACCCCAACAAATGCTTTTTCTTGACGCGCTTCACGTGCCGCAAGACGTGCTTGTCGGTGTAAGTAACGGTGTGTGCCCGATTCGCCAGCAATGCATCGTAGGCCGGTGTTCCCACGGTAGGTTCCGCGAAGTAGAAAGTCTGCCTTCGAACTTGATCCGTCACAGCTTTACCACCTTCCCAGTCGCTTAGAGACTCTGGCTCCGGCTCTACTGGTGCTGCGGAGGTAGAGGATGCAACAAGAGACAGTGGTGCGGTGTTTCCCCTCGATAAGCGAAAACACGTTCAAGAGCGAAATGACAGTAGGGTTTATTGAAGATTATAAAAGCGCACCGTCTGGATACGAATTATCAGCCATCGTCGGTAGAGAGCTCCTTCAGCTGTTCGTGAACCACCAAACCGCACAAGAGGCCCCCGCAAGAGAAACAAGATAGGGCACCGACGACGAAGAGATGCAAGAAGAGAGAAGAAAAAGCACGACGACGCGACGACGCGACGACCCGATCCGTAATCCTCTTGGTAGTATACTGGGTCTGCAATACGCATCAAAAATATGAGTCAATGCCACATACGTAAAGCTACGATTTCTGGCTTGCACTTGTGGATCTTCTTGTAAATTTCGTTCAATGTAAGCCACCGCCGGGGAGCTCGGAGAGACAACGGGACCCCAGACCATGAAAGCGCAGGATCCTTCATGCGACTTAGCACTACCATTCCGCCATTTCATCACACCATGCTTACTTTCCTTGCATACTGTCTGACAATCCAGATGTTCCGCTCCATCGTGCTTGCCCTCACCCTCGCTTCGGCCTCGGCCTTCGTGGCGCCATCTGCCCGCGTGGCGGCGCCTCGCACCGTGGTGCAGAACCAATACAAGGATGAAATTGGTGCTCAAATCCCACTTGGCTACTGGGACCCATTGGCGCTCCTCGAGAACGCTGACCAGGCCAAGTTTGACCGCCTGCGCTTCACCGAGATCAAGCACGGCCGCATTAGCATGCTTGCCGTGGTTGGCTACCTGTTCGGTGCTTCTAACGTGCGGTGGGCGGGCTTCGCCGACCTCGAGCACACCTTGAAGTTCGCTGACGTTCCTGGTAGGTGCCAACAATCATGCATTGATTAGTGCTTCTGAAGCTTCAGATTGAATCTTTTCATCCTTGAAAAGAAGCATTAGATCTCCTAGTTCTATGCACTTACCCGGTCTACAATGTTGTTCTTGAACTCTCGAACCATAATTTTTGCAGGAGGATTCGGCGCCTTCGAAGTGCTGCCTCCTGGCTACCTGTTCTGGATCATTATCACCCTGGGCGGGGTGGACTTCCACATGGCTCGCGACTACACCGGCAACCCCGAGTTCCCGGGAGACATCCGCAACGGCGCCATGCACCTCCCCGAAAACGCCCGCCAAGGAGTGAACGCCATGTGGGACGTGCTCGACGACGAGACCAAGGCCAAGAAGCGCGCGATCGAGCTCAACAACGGCCGCGCGGCCCAAATGGGCATCCTAGGCCTCATGGTCCACGACCAGCTCGGCAACGTGGACACCATCCTTCCTTTCGGTGCCCCCGGCATCTTCTAAGCAGTGCAGATTAGTTCCAGCTAACACTCTGCAAGGCCCCTAAAGAGGCCCGCAGCACCTGGTTGTTTCTTCTCGTCATGTCCATGTGAATTGCAGGGCCCTTGCGGTTTCTATTTTGTCTATTTCGGATACGAATATTAAATAATTCATTCGGATCTCAGGATTTACTAAATTCATAGTTCATAGTGCAGTCGACAGCGAGGGGAACGCGGCCTGTTAACCTCATTTCGATCAATAAGCCATAGTTGTTCTTAGAAGAAGAGGTCGCTGTTTTGAATAAAAATTCAATACGGCGAACGATTAAAGAGACCGCTCCTGTAAATTTTTTGCTTTATACTTTTTAAGAGAAGCGAGGTGGAGAGACGAGAAGACGAGAGTGAACTCCAAGAAAATTCAATCGCGCTCCAGCACCAAAAAGAAAAACACGAAGGAACTCATTCATCTAGCGCAATGACCAAGCAAAGGCGCGCTTTAGGCGCGGACGTGGCTTTGAGTGGTGGCGGCTTGTCATACTGTCACACAGCCGCGTAAAGCATGACTCGCGTTCCAGGAAAATGTTCTTCAGGCTGTGCTGCGGCTCCGCGTGCACCAAGACACGAATTCCACAATCCAACAAGAAAAGAAACTCATAACTCTTCCCTTGAATGAATCTGTGATTCTGCGACATTCACGCACGTCGATGGGCACCTGGAAGCGCACAATCACAGAGACACACCATCACACGATGCAGGTAAATTGAAGGAGACGGCGAAAGGCCGTCAAAAATACTTGTTACAAGGTTCAGCCTCCCTCGTTCTTACCAAGTAAGCATGGAAATGGGGCTCAGGTTACACTCTCCAGCCTTCGCCCAGTCAGCGCACTCGTCGTGTAAGTCAACGACGGCGTCTGGCGCTGTCATTGCCACTGATATTGCCGTGCGCTGCAACAAAGCGCCATGCGTAGAGAGAAGAAATCAGCCGGAAACACATCACGGTTGAGAAGTAGGCAAAAATTGATTACCTAAAGAGGGTTGCCAGGCAAACACTCCCAAGTGCACAGAGGAATAGTCATACAGGAAGTCTCACCTGAGTGCAGGACTTGACGCAATTTTCGTTCATGAATCCTCTATTCTTGTCGCACTCGCCTGCAGAGGCCAATTGGGACATCAAAATATAACTGTATGTTCAGCAATGTATTTACACGAATCGTTCACGTCTACTAGCCAGCTGATCACACATAACATACTTCAAACGTGAATTCAATTACCTCTCCTGGCCCATGACGCGCAGTTCTCATTCAAGTCAGCTTTTCCGGCAGTAGTCAGCTCAATGAGCCGTTCGAACAACACGCTACCTGTACGAATCAAATTAAAATCAGCGTCAAAAGATGACCCTGGTGATGGCGTGATGTAGGTCAATGCTAGAGCTGTTCAATGAATGTTGCATTTTAGTCCGCACCAGGCGGCGCCCTCAGAGGACCGTGCGGTTGAGCATCAGGGTTCAAACTCAGAGAGTCGGCGTTACTCAGCCAATGGGCACATGATAGTGCACAAGCAGCTAGCAACTCGTAGTTGCGGCAACCAGAGGCAGCTTGAATGAGCTCGGTGCCTGTGGACGAAAAAGGCGCGAAAACGGCGTGAGGATCATCCAGATGATGAGAGACATATATCATAGAGGTGACTTACAATCAGAACGTGTGTCCCGCTGTTGGGCGAGATAGCCAGGAATGATTAAGAGAAGCAGTACTTCAGCTCGAAGCTTCATGATAGTGATTAGAGCAATCTACGCTGGGAAGGCTTCGTATAGCAAGTAGTCTAAGACCAAGAGGGCATGAAGGCATGAAGCATGAAGCACGAAGCAAGAAGGCAGATGAGAGAAAAAAACAAGAAATTCAGCACGGTAATTGTAATATGTCACTCAAATGACCTAAATATGTGCCAATTGGTAAGAGGACAGAGGACAGAGGACAGAGGACAGAGACAGAGGACGCAAGACACAAACGCACACTCAGCCCTATGCCCGTATACCCTAGCCCTACGAAGTCCACATGGGAGATACGAAAATCTACTTGTGCCTATTGCTTCGGCACCTGCTTTTCTCTAAGTTCTGAATTCTATACTCCCAGTATTATGATTGAAAGTTTATGCGCGTAATTTGGTTGTGATCTTGTAATTCACCGAACGAAAGCATGGTGGATACATGAGGAGTTTAGGTGTGAGCTGCGGTCCAAAACACTTCGCAGCTATGGATTCAGTTAAGGCTCTACAAGCCGAATCGCCCTAAGCGTGCTCCTCGCTTCACCCTATGCTTCGCTGCGTCTGGCCCAAGTGCGCAGCCGAATGGAACCTTTCACCGTGGACATGCCTGGAGCAGGCGCCAAGTCATACCAGGTTTCCAGCCACCCTTCTTCTAACTCGGATTCTTCTCCAGTGCGCTTGTGAATGGCCCGCATGACCCCTTCCTTGAAACGGCTCATTTTAGAGGCTTTTTCTTCTTCTTTCTCTTCTTCTTTGCCTTCTTCTGATCCTGCATCCATGTTGTCCAAGCCTTCTTCGCCACCTTCGCCATCCGGCCCAACTTGAGCGTTGTTCCTGAAGCTTCCCATTTTCATCATCATTCGAAGCTTCGTTTTGCCCCGGAACGACTTGCCCGTTCTTGACGTCGTTTTTTCCTCCAACTGCATCAGCGGCAGCACCACCTGTTGGAAACACAATGGATTCATGGAAGTTGTTTGCTCCGTGAAGGTTCGCACGAAAGGGGACAGCAAATTTCGTCAAGAACATTGAATTTTGAAACACGTATGAAAGACCCCTTGGCTTAGATATTCATGAGAATGAACGTGAATCAAAGCTTGGGTAAAGGGATCATCCGCCCTAACCATAACCCTAACCCTAACCCTAATTCGCGGGTCACGCACCTCCCCCAAAGGATCATCGTCGCTGAACAAGTCTTCGTCGAACAGGCGCACCCGCACTGAGAGGCTTTCGAACGGCAGGTGAATGTTGCGCCACTTCACAAGGCCTTCCTCGTCAGCCCACACCGGCGAGGTAGTGCGCGTCTGCGTGGCCGTGCGAAATCGGAAAGCTGCGCCTACTGGCTCCTGTAGATCATGGGATTGAACAGAGATTTGCTTTAATTCTATCGCCACTGGCAAAGGTCAGGTTGCTATATGGCAAAAAAATTGCATACAGAGAAATGTGGCGTAGCAACAGCAGTCAAACACGCCACACCGCAAAAGCGCAAATGTGCGTAATACCTGTGTAGTCATGTAAACGAGCTCAATGACGGCATAGGGGTCGGACACCGCGGGCCAATCGTGGCCAATCAAATCGCGGGCCGAGCAGATGGAGATGGACACGCTGGCGAAAGTCATGTACAGGGGGAATCCAAGCGGCGTGGGCGCATCGGGGTGCTCCTAGGAAAGAACGCAGAGGAAGAGAGTTGCAAAGAGCCGAGGTCAAACAAATGTGCAAGAAAAGGCACACAGTGCGATGAAGATACGTCATTCTTAGAGAAGGCGCGTTGAACACGTATCCAGAGTAGATCAATCGATCTCCTTGCACAATTTAAGCGTGTCATTGGGACTCCGAAACCTAGTATTCCAAAAAGCACTCACTTTGTCCATTTTGAAGTTCAGGCAAGCTACGCGTTGCATTTCCGCAAACGTCCGGCGGTCAATCGGTGACTCCATGTTGAACAAGGTACTAAATTCGTGGGCTGCTACTGCATACGCCTCGGTCACAGAGCCGTTCTTGGGGCAAATAATAGTCTCAACGCATTGGTTCCACACCTGATGAACGAAGAAGCAAACACAGCAAGTTTCCAGGACAACAGTCAATCATACGAAACGAACGATGATAGCCTTATTTCTTTTTCTTTCTCTTTCTCGAGCTGGTACCTTGAGTAAGCACAGGATGTTGAAAGAGTCGCCGGCTTCGATTTCTCGCTCTCGCAGCGCGTGGGCGTTGGTCACTTTGGTGTATCCGCTCAAGCGGCCGTGGTGGACCATGTACATTTCGGTGCATTCGTCGCCCTGGCGGCACACCACTTCCCCCGGGTCGAACCGCAGGGGCTTCAACATCGCGATCAGAGACGACCAAAGCAGCGGGTTCATGGTTTGAAACACTTTCACGCCCCCCATTTGCACCGTGACAATGTACGACGACACTTCCAGCCGCAGGCCAGCGCTCATTTCTCGGAAGATTTTCTTTTCGTCCACGACCGACTGCTGCTCGTAGAATTGCCGAAAGTGCCGGCGCACGCGTCGAGCTAAGTGGGTCGGGAACTTGCGCTTCAAAATGAACGAGGACACCGAATCAAGCTGCTCCGCGACTTTCCGTTTGTCGATGTCGAAATTGGCAACCACTGTCGAGCATGAGAAACAATTGGTAAGGCATTCATAGGAAGGTGACTGAAAGAATGCAAAGCAAGTTATCGAAAGAAAAGTAGCAAGCGAGCGAGCGAGGAGGGTACCAAAGAAGTAGAAGAAAGTCAAACCAAGGAAGCCGCAGAAATCAGAAATAATGTTGTGCATTATCGACACATTCACGAACCCACACAAACACAACATAATACCAAATGCATCGAATCCTTACCAGCAGTGAGTGTGGAAATGATGATGGCAAACACAAAACTCCCCATGAATTCTAAGCCAATCGTGAACAGCCGCTCGTCGTTGTTGCGAGTGACGATGTCCCCGAAGCCCACGGTAGTTACTGTGGTGATGCAAAAGTAGTAAGCAGCGATGTAAATGGTCGCGACATGGGGCCCTCCTTCGGTGTCCTTCGCGACAAAACCCTCAATTTCGTAGTTTAACCAGTTGTCTTCGCCGCGCTGCGCCGCCCAACGCGCGACTTGCACCTTTACAGGGAAGAGTTGAGGAAGGAGTTTTGGGGTGTGTAAAAGCTATGATCCATGGCAATCTCTCAAGTAAATGTATGAAAATGAAACAAAGCGCTTCCTTGTACTTCGACGAAAGGATGCGTGGAAGCAACCATGCAAAAGGCAGTGGTAGTTGGAGTGGAATCTCGTGTGTGATAAGTATGCATACCCAAATGCAGCAAGCCAAGTGGACCACGAAAGCGGTTTGCAGCACGAGCGAGAAGAGCACTACGGCGTTCTTGGTTTGCGGGGCGGCGAAGAAGTCTTCGATCCGATCGAGGTAAGACCGGTCGATGGACCCGAACTGACGCAGCAACAATGAAAAGAAGAGTGTAAGGGTATGATAAGATGGGCACACGGGCAAAACTGGTGAGCTTTTTTTTTCTGGTGATGTTGAATGTAGCAATGCAAACTTAAAACATTAAAAATCGCAAGAAAAGCACGAAGGCGAGCGTGTATTAGAGAAGATCAAATCTAGCTGTCGTGTTGATTGTACGCGAGGAATGCGGTTTAGTGTACTGCCTTCAAGCATCCCCTCGTTGATGCTTCTGTCATTTCTCAAATGCGCTCAATACAAAGTAACGAAAAGATCGAGCGATAGAGTGCTGTACCATGTGCTCCAGTTTGAAGAGCCGAGTCAGCTTGAGAATGCGCAAGAGGCGCAAGGACTTGACTACTTTCAGTACGGGTGCCGAATGGCCCTCGAACAAATAATTGATGATATGAAAAGGGATCCCCGACACAAAATCCAGAGGAAGCCAAGTTAAGGCATAGTTTTTCGCACACAGCCATGGATCATATTCGATTTGCGATAATTTCGAGTTCACCCCGATTTCCCTGCACAGAAAAGGAAAGATCAAAAGTAAAAAATTGTACGCTAGGATACTGACAGCATGAAGCATATACTCGTGCCCTCTTTTTGTTTCGGTTTTCATATCTGGTAGGCAATCTCTAATTCTGGCTTCTTAATGGTGATGGAGAGTGCTCTTGTAGCTCAGTTGTTTCATAGACAGGAGAGAGCGACGAACACTTTGATTCAACGCGTAATGTTTAAGTACCGTGTAAGGCCGTGGACCACATAGCCCGTTCGGAAGTTGAAGCCAATGTCCGCAATGAAGATGAGTTCAATCAACACTTCGAACCAAAAGATGCTGGTCCCAGTGACTGGATCGTTGGAAAAGCAAATCCTGCGCAAATGCCCAAAAAGAAAAAGGAAACAACGACACAACACGAATTAATCGGACGAAGAAGAAAATATTTCAACAAAAGGGATACTTTTAGGGCTAGAGTGATATAAAACTTCATCAGAGAGCGACCAAGAGGTACGAGAAACGCGGGGAATTGCGCGTTTACCGGAAGGGCATCATGACGGTGAGGTACACCATCAGAGGAGCTACTACTCCCATGTCCCAGAGCAGGCGCCATTGCGAATGCGGAGGCAACATGAATCTATGGTGGGCCGCTCGCACGTGGGGGATCACCCCGTGCAGCTCATGGGCCAAATGCACTTTTTTAACGAACAAGCTGGCCTGCTGCGACAGCAACTTGGCGGGGGCCGCGGTGCCGCGTCGGTTCGCCTTCATGCGCGCCAGTGCTTTCGCGTCGTTTTTCACCCGCGCCGTGTGCTCTGCCAACGCCTTCAGCTCCGGGTCAATCTCTGTGCCCAAGGCACGTTTGCGCGTTCGTTCGGCGACGCTTTCGGCGTACCTAGAAAACAATAGCACAGCAAAACCTCAACGCTTACGTAGATCAGACCCACGCCGATGACTTCCCCGGCGAAGGTAACAGCAAGAGATACAAATGGAGCGCATGTGAATAAATAACAAGACATGCATGCTATTTCAGCCCTACCGATCCCATTTCGATGAGTTTTGTTTAGCTCGTTGACTTTTACTGATATACTCGTCATCACTATCGGAGTCGCCGCTGTTTTCTTCCTCGTCAGCCACGGCAGAGGGGGCCGAAGCAGCAGCAGCACCAGCAGCAGCAGCAGCAGCAGCAGCATTGCCCTCGGCATCGCCAGCCGCAGCCGCAGGAGTCAGAGGAGGTAGCTTGAATTTAGATGCAGCGACAGCGTCTGGCGAATGGCCGATATCCTTGTTGTCAGCAGACGCCTCAACAGTCTCGCTAGGTTCAGGGGACTCAAAAGCGCGCGTAAGCTTCACTTTTGACCTCATCTTGCTTTTTTGGCGGCCTGGGCGTAGGTTCTCGAACTTGCTTTGAAACTCGTTTTGGCTATCTGCTAGTCGGTCTACCGACGTTAGTACGCGGTCAAGTTGAGCGCGATTTTCTTCTAGCAACTTCAGAGTGGTGTCCATTTGTACTTCGAGCTTCTTCAGTCGCGCGGTAGTCACGGCTGGGGATTCCGCAGGATCACCCCCAAGCCACAAGCCTCCTTGAGAACTCAATGGTGCACCACCTTGGGCCTCCATATCTCGTCAAGGTTTGTTGTTATGATAAAAGGTGATCAAGGGAAGTAGGTTGGGGGGAAAGATGGCGCCACAAGTAATGATTAGGCAGTAAACAAACTCGTCATCAACAAGTACAAAATGTCAGCAAAGAAAAAAAATTAACGAACGAACCCGGCGTGACCAGCAAAATGATATGTTGTTGGTTGTTGGTTGTTGGTGTGCGGCGTGGGACTCCTCTCAGAATTTCAGAATACCTTACAGGGGGGGGGCACTTTTCACAGAAGTACGGTGAAGTACGTAACTATTTGAATCGTCCCTGTAAATTTATTCTGTCCATCGAAGAGTTTCCCGATCTGACGTCGCCTTATCGTCAAATCGTCATCTCGTACGTTCAACTTTGGAAGTATTCGCATTGCCACGCCCAAAGCACACCGTGATATGCATCTACAATGAAGCTTTTCTCGAATGATACATATTCATCGTATATTTTTACACTGCTCGAACCCAACCGGTTTTGGGGATTTGTGTTTGACCCGTCTACCCTCCTTTCTTATGTTTGTGAATTGGACCACTGCAGATTCGACCATGCGCACCTTCTTTTCTGCGGTTGTCCTCGCTCTCGCCATGGCTGGTGCCACGGCGTTCGCGCCTCGCTCCAGCGTTCTCGCTCGGGCCACTACCTCGGGCGTGGCTCTGCGCGCAGAAGCGACCAAGGCTGACGTGAAGCTCCCAGCTTCGGTCAAGCCGGGTGTCGTGACTGGCGAGTCCTTCCGGGACCTGCTCCAGTACGCCCAAGACAAGGAATTCGCCATCCCAGGCGTGAACATTGTCGGTGAGCCACCATAAGTACTCTCTGCTCTACCTTAGGCATGCCCCACTTTGTAAATTCTTCCTCGAAGTTATGAATCAACAGCCGCCTACATATGTCTTCGAATTTTCTTAGTTCAACTTCAGACATTCGTTGTAGGCATTCTACGACGCTGTTTTATATTCATAAATGCCCACAATTTCTGCGTGCTGCTCACTAACGTGCTTCAAATAAATCTTCCTAGGCACCGGCTCGATCAACGCATGCATGGAGGCAGCCAAGAAGGCGGGCGGCCCCATCATGGTGACCTTCTCGCGCGGCGGCGGCCAGTTCATCGCCGGCAAGGCTGCCGACAACAAAGACGACGCGGCTGCCATTGCAGGCACCGTGGCGGGCGCCCTCCACGTGCGCACCGTGGCGGCCCTGTACGGCGTGCCGGTGATCCTGCACACCGACCACTGCTGCAAGGCGTGGCTGCCGTGGTTCGACGGCCTCATCGACGCCAACGAGAAGTACTACGCCGCCAACGGCGAGCCGCTCTTCTCGTCGCACATGCTTGACTTGTCCGAAGAGCCCCTCGAGGAAAACATTGCCATCTGCAAGAAGTACATGGAGCGCATGGCCAAGATCAACCTGACCCTGGAAATGGAGCTCGGCATCACCGGCGGCGAAGAAGACGGCGTCGACAACAGCGACGTGGACAGCTCAAAGCTGTACACCCAGCCAGAGGAAGTGTGGCAAGTGTACGAGGCCCTTTCCGAAGTGCCCAACGCCGACTTCACCGTGGCGGCCGCCTTTGGCAATGTGCACGGCGTGTACGCGCCCGGCAACGTGCGCCTCGAGCCGGAAATCCTGCACAACTCCCAGAAGTACATCAGCGAAAAGCTGGGCTTGCCAGAGGGTTCCAAGCCGGTGAAGTTCGTGTTCCACGGCGGCAGTGGCTCGTCGGTGGAGAACATTCGGTACGCGATCAAGGCGGGCGTGATTAAGATGAACATCGACACCGACACCCAGTGGGCGTTCTGGGACGGCATCCGCGCCTACGAGGCCAAGAACCGCCCGTACCTCCAGGCCCAAATCGGCAACCCTGAGGGTGAGGAGAAGCCTAACAAGAAGTACTACGACCCGCGCATTCCTCTCCGCAGTGGCGAGGAATACATGGCTGCCCGCCTCGTGAAGGCCATGGAGGATCTTAACTGCATCAACGTGCTCTAAATAATTTCCGTGCCCCCGCACCACAGCACATATATAAGAAAATGCAATGGAGCTCGAATAGAAGTGGCTAACGCACTTAGCTATTTAATACACATCTGCTTAGAAGGCTAGGCTAGGCCGAATCGGCACCGCAATTCTCAATTCCGTT
>Ga0307979_1000493_pt1 | contig 26806 bp, 24 predicted proteins | sample OrgLakmetage1058_FD_201833 | JGI IMG/M metagenome (GOLD analysis project Ga0307979, IMG submission 201833) | Saline water microbial communities from Organic Lake, Antarctica - #1058 | ecosystem: Environmental > Aquatic > Non-marine Saline and Alkaline > Saline | place: Antarctica: Organic Lake...
ACATCTTGCCAAATCGAAGTAATTTCACTTCGATCCGGGAAATACCCAAAAAAGATTTGTGAAGTTTTGGCAAACTTCGATAATCGAAGTTATTTCGATTTCAGTTTCGGGAAAGACTTACTCTAAGTCACAACGTCACAACTCGCGGATTCCTTCGCTCTGAATATTATGTTAGGGTGAGCCCAGAATTCGTGCGTTTGCGATGTACTATATGTGGGCAAGCGGCAAGCGACCAAGCGGATAAACGTGAACAATGCACAAAAAATGTCGAGCTTCCTGAAGCCAGAGGTGTTAGTCCAGGCAGCTGCCATCGATGCTTCAGCTGCAGTACGATTCGTGCCTAACGGTCCTGATACGGTGAGTTCTTTGGAAGTTCTCCCAGTATCGATATTTTTTTCTAGCTAGGTTGATAAACTTAATGAAATTCAGCAGCTTAACCGTTTCACTGCATGCACCTTACAGCTCGTCGTCGCGAGGCGTGGCTCAATTGAAGCATGGTCAGACGATTCTACCAGTAAAAATCTGTCCTGCTCTTCGAAATTTCAAGCATTTGACCATCATGAGCATATCAAGGCTCTGATTCCTTTCGGGCTATTGGATGGGAGCAAAGCTTTGCTTGTTTTTACGCACAGCCTCAAGTGGGTCATTTGCAGCCTTAACCAGCACAAAAATAATCTTCAGATTGATTTAGATGGAAGATTAAGTATCAATTTAGCCTCTCTACCAGATTGTGTCGGCAATCCTTTCCCGGACAGGGTGCACAACTTCATTATTTCGGATGCTTCTTCTCACGAAAGTTGTAATTCGGCAACCAGAGTAGCTGTTTGGGCATGGTCCGGCATCATATCCCTCTTCGAAATCGACGTCAGCAAGGATAGGTACGAAATTTCGACAACGGTGGTGCATATCCCTATTCCTGTGGATTGGGGCGTTGGGAAATCTGATGCCACGGCCCTAGCTGTTGTGGAGCAAGCCGCGTCTGAAGCCACCTACACGAGCACTTTCAGTAATGCTGGATTTTCTGGTCGACTTTCAAGCACTAATGCAAGCAACGTAGATGCTGGCCTGACGAAACCACTGAATGATTGCCAAATTTGTCGTCTTGCGGTCGCCAATAAACCATCACCACTCGAAGGAAGCCTAGCCGTTGTTGTTCTATATACTGAAGGGTCTTTAGCTGTCGATTATACCGACGGAGGGTTCCTAAAATCCTCTCCTGGTCCATGTCACCTGCAGTGCACTTTATACGATGGCAAAGCAGCAGCAAGTCTAGAGAGCGTCTTCTCAGTGGAAAATCTTCACTCTTCAACACATGTCTCTATTCTTGGGTTTGATGCCCACGGACCAATAGTTCTATGTGTGTCTGACCTCGAAATATTCTTGATAAACGGGTCAGGGTTTATTTTTCGTCAAGAAAGGACACAGCTTCGACTAGAAAGCTTGATTTCACTTCGACGAATCAGAACAATGAGCCCAACTCAATATCTTCTCGCCAGCAATCGTGGAACTTTTGAGATACTCTCCTTTGAATACGAGCCTCCTGCTAGTGTGTCATCCCCGAAAATTGTGTGCATCTCTGATGTGCGAAGTGCTGCCAGTAAATCTCAGGTCATGTCTTGTGTCGATATTATAAACATATCATCAACATCTTGTCTTCTAATCGTGGTCGATTTGGATGGGCAAGTCTCTTTAGCAAGTTTGAATATGTACACACCTCGACATATCACCATGGATGTCTTGGATGACAATCCATTTCGCTCTCAATTTCTCTCTACATTGATCGACATTGTACCATTGCCGTCTGTACCAAGCTGCACATTGCCTCGCACTCCTTTTCTCTTTACTGACTCCAAGACTAAATCCGAGAGTGAAGATGGTCCAGTCTTGAGCATAAAGCATTGTCCGCCAAGACTAATTGTTTGTGGGGGGAGTGGAAAGAATTCGTTTAATGTTATGGAGAAAGGATGGCCTCTACGCGTCATGGACTTGAATTCTTGTGATATTGGCTTGGGGGCAGGTTATCGCATGCATCATATATCGCAGAGTAAGTCAAAATCACTCCTCTTCTTCGAGCAGCAGGAAGGCCTACAAAGCCTCATGGAACTGAGTCACACTAATGATACAATTGAAGCATTGGCCATGGACATTCAAGAGACAGCTCTGGACCATAAACTTGAGCGCACTCTAGGTCTGCATCAAATAACATTGCCTCAATTGAGTGATGCGTCAGAGTCACACCCTCTGGTGGTAGTTCTGCATTCGACAAACTATCGTGTACGAGTTCTTTCCGAAGACTGCTCTCAATTGCTTACAGAGTGGGACCCTTCTGATGTTTTACTCGGTGTACAAGGACTGGTGGCAGTAAGTGTGCCGGTACTTTCTGCCTGCATCCATGGGGGTGCGTCTACGTTTCTTTTGACCGTAGCGGTCACGAAAACTGATGGTAGCTGCGAATTATGCATCCTGGGTCTCGGACTTATGAGCAACCAACAAAACGACAAGCTGTCGATAAGACTCGTTACGAATTTCCCAACAACCATAGCTGTGTCATCTCTAACGATGTACGACTTAGCTCAGTCAGTCGGTCTTGAACGTCAGCGACGAGCGCTTATCGCGTTTTCCTCGTGGGATGCCACAGATCCACCTCATGTCACGTTTGTGGTAGCTGAGGGACTGCCGTTTGCGCTATCACATAGTCAGCTTCAAACGGAAAGTATATCAATGTCAGTCGTTTTCGACTCTAACGTACCGCTGCCCACATCTCCTTTCAACCCACCCAGTCCTTCAAGCTATGAACCACCACTGATATCATCGATTACATTTTTGGCTCTATCACCGCTATTTGATAGTGCAAACTGTGACTTTGAAAATCCTAGCTTGGTTGTTGGACTCACAGATGGCCGTCTTCTCGTTATGGATTGGTCACTTGAAACCTCGGACAGTGCCTCGTCGATGGTTGTCGTCTTGCGGGAAATAGTTGTATTGGAGGTTGGTAGGCAGCCAATCGAGAGGCTCATTCCAGTGGATCTCGGGCAGCACGACGAATTCAGAGCTAACTCAAAATATTTTCATTTTGCACTGATTGCGCATTCTTATGACGTTGACGTAGTACTGAGTTGTTCATCTCCTCGAGAACCACTTCCATATCAAACACGGCCTGCGCTTAAGGATTGCGTTCAAGTAAATGCAATTGTTTTGATTTTTGGTGAAGAAACCTCTGAAATGCGTGATACCCGTCGAGATCTTTGTGCTGTTAGCTTGAAGAGTGATGATAATGCTGCTGATTTTGATTTAGACTTGGTATGGCAGGATGATCTTGGCCGGATAACATTGGGATCTCTTCACGTTACTCAAATTGCAAGACCACCGAAAGTCATTAGCACCTCGGGAAGAAGAAACTCTTTAGAACATGGCTTACAGCAGCCCGGTTATATCCACCGGAAGTGTCAAAATACATTGACAAATAAAGTCTCCCATCTACTCTATTTGCCAAACTTAAATGCTTTGCTGGTGGCGAGCACTGAGAGTGTCACCGAAAAATGCTCATTATCTATTCTTGATACTTCAACCGGTAGTACGGCATTTAAGGAACTATGGCAACAAAATCTAGCCACAGAAATGTTTACGACAGCAATATCACTTGCATGTGCACCTTCTTGGGACGCCACAGAAGGCACTGCTTCTAACAATGACGGCACCCGCGTTGATGTGGTTGCCATAGCTTCAATTATGAGAGAAACGGCACCGCCATCAGACCCAGATTCAAATCAGTCACAAGTCGCAATCCTCGAATTCAGACGCCCTCGTGGAGCTGATAGCGCTATAGCTATGGAATGCCTTGGTGCAGTAAGGATTAGTGGGACGTGCTTTGGGCTTGGACTAGTGCAGTCTCGTCTTGGTAATGACGGCTCAGCTGTTGCGGCCACAGTGGACACTGAGCTTGTTGTGCTTGTTTGGGCATGCCAGCATCACCTGAAACAAAATAAAGTGAGCAAGTCTACAAAATGGAGATTGCAAGTTGAAGACAGAGCTTCGTCCCCAAATGGTGGAGTTTTTACTTCCTTGTCAGCGCTAGGAAGCTACACTGCGGTTGCAGAGCTTCAAGCCTCGGTGCTTGTCTTTCGCTGGAGCGGTGCACACTTAGAAGGAGAGCAATCAGCCGGGCGACTGGTTCTTGTCGCTAGATGTTTAGCCCCTGTCCTTAGCTCGTCAATTTTATTGGTGTCCGCAGCAACGCCTGCTGCCCTGCCGGAATCTAAGATGAACAGCGTGTTGGAAGATGCTATGGAGCTTACTTCTCTGAGAGTCATTGTGGCAGATGCCCGGCGCGCTGGTGTCACATGTTTGCGAGTCGCCCCTCTCTCACAGGCCCACGTGAATGCAGGCGCCCGCACCCTGCCTCCTGTCGCTGTGGCTCCTGAAGTAAGCGAATTTTATCCTAGACGAAGCCATAAAGGTTATCTGAACTCCACACCCAGTGATGACGCAGTTGCTGAGCTCACAGTAGAGAAGGCGGTCGATGCAGTTTCGTCTGAATCCGTATCATTGTTAAGAAGAGCTGATTCAGGAAGCTTTTTTTCTCTCGGGTGCCGCGGCACTATCACTTCATTTCACTCTACGGAAAAGTAATAATCTCATATTTCTTCACGTTTGAAGCTTCTCCCATAAGCAGCCCCACTTGATCATTCACCATTTCAATGTTCAAAAAGAGTACACGAAACACAATTTGATTGCTGCTCTTGGATTGGATAGGACTATGTTCCGGAGTAGCGAAGTGAAATCCATGCAGCACACTAGAGAACACGAGAACTTGTTAAATATCCCTCGCTGGATTGCTTAAGGTATTTCCTTTTTCAGTAGAGCCACGGTATATCCTGGTTAATGGGCATATCTCTCGTGTTATGGCGCGCCCGCGCTACATACTTCATGTTTCAATCCTAATGTCTATGCATAAAAACGACATGCGACATGCGAGGGGAAATACGTTCGTAAAATCTTAAAACAATTATCTAAACTCATTTGGACGCACCATTAACTTCGATATCAGGAATGATGAATAGGCGAGTGTGCGGCCGTGCACCTGCTTCCTGGCTCATGAGTGCTTGGTGCTTGCAAAGAAAAGGAAGAAAAGGAATGAATATGCAGTTCATCCCATTCAGTAAATACGTGCAGCTCAAAAGAAGAGTTTCCGACCACAGAGCAGGGGACTACAACGAAGTCCCTCAGGCGATCCAGAAGAAGAGTCGCCCATCCCCGAGCAATTGGTGACCCCATTTGCGTGCAAGCTTCTGTCTGAACAAGTCGAGTCTTTGGCTTCCGAAAAGCCAATGTTGTACTACAGAAGTAGAATGCAGAATGCCGTGAACCCTAATTTGGGACGCAAAAAGTTGCAAATCTTTTGGAGACCTTTTCTATTCTTGGTCCTCATTCCTTTGACACACACAAAAATGCTGTCTTCTAGAGGTGGAAGATGCCTTCGCTCGGTGCGTCGCTTTACGTCAACTCGACTAGCACAATCCAGAATGGCCTCAGATGGCTCATTAGTTCGAATGTCAGCCGAAGTGGCTGATTCTCTAGCCGCTGGCCGTCCGTGCGTAGCCCTTGAGTCCACCATTGTTGCTCACGGGATGCCTTGGCCGCAAAATTATGAAGCAGCATTAGCAGTTGAGGCGAAGGTAAATCGTGCCTAGCTTAATCAAAGATTATTATCCCTATTGATATCCAAGTTTCTTAGGTCAATTCTTGAGTCAAACGCTAGCTAGGTATATCTTCTTCGTTGAAGTACCGATTACCATCGTAGGTTATGCTGGCTCAATCCGTTAGGTGCGAGAATATGGAGCTGTACCCGCTACGGTGGGTGTCCTTCAAGGGACTCCTGTCGTTGGCATGAGCAATGAAGAGCTCGAAGCTTTTGCGCGGCGCGGTCCTGAGGTTGCCAAGTGCTCGACGCGGGAGTTGCCGCTCGTGATGGCCACCCAACGCGACGGCGCCACCACAGTGGCGGCCACTGCGAGGTTAGCAGCCTCCGTGGGAGTTGAGGTCTTCGTCACGGGCGGGTGTGGCGGCGTGCACCGAGGTGGCGAGTCGTCGTGGGACGTGAGCGCTGACCTCGTGGAACTTAGCAAAGTGCCCGTGCTTGTGGTGCGTGATGAGACAAGAGGAGATTCGGCTAAAACAGCAGCTCGGGATCGAAGACAAAAGAAAGAAAGAATCAGAAAGCGAATTCAATAAGTGGGCACCCAAGAGTGCAAAAAAGAAGCAGATTGAAGGGACCATAGGATGTTGACTCGTCGTCGATTTACTCATTGTGTGTTGTATTCATAGGTCTGCGCTGGGATCAAGTCCATTTTGGACATTGGGCGCACGCTCGAGTACCTGGAGACCATGGGAGTGCCTGTAGTGGCATACGGTAAGAAAGGGAAGATACGATCTTTGCAGCAACTATCACCAAGTTTTTGCTGCAAATATGATGTAGTTGGTGCTTATGGCTCTATTGAAGTTCTCGCGTATTGTACAAGCACTTTTCCTCCTTCACGCGAGGAGTGTTATTCAGTAGTATGCGATGGGAGCTATTTGACCTTTCAACTCCAGAGTGTCCTCCATTTATTGCAGCCCCCACCCTCCCTCTCCTTTTAATTCGAACCAGCCCTCTACTTTATATCTTTTCGTTGACTTCTTTGTATTTGTTGTTCCTTAGCATCTCCCGTGCACCTCATTTGTTGCTCTTTTGCATCTCCCGTGCACCTCATTCGTCCTCTCTGCTTCATGTGGCAGGCACGAACGACTTTCCGGCATTTTTCTCCCCCACTTCCGGTTTGCGCGCACCCGCCCGGCTCGACTCACCTGTGCTGGTGGCCAAGCATTTTGCGGCCTCGAGGCAGCTGGCATTGCAAGCAGGCACACTTCTAGCGATCCCAAATCCTAACCCTGCCGCCGCAGCTGAAGTTGAAGCAGCCATTCATGGTAAGCGAAGACATGAACCTATGACCTATGAAATACGTCGAAGATTAGTTGCGGTTACCATGGATAACGATTTGTTCTAGCTCTATGCAATCGCTTGTCTGACTGAATCTCTTTCGTTTTTTCGTATTCAAATATGCTAGAAATGCTTATTCAAAAGCTTTCACGTATATTTTTAACGTTTATGCCTGTATTGCATTATCTGTTTGCTCTTTAAAAAGGAGCGCTGAAGGCTGCATCCGAAAAAGGTGTGAGCGGTGCAGCCATCACACCCTTTGTGCTGAAACATGTGGCGGACACGACGGGTGGAGCATCGCTAGAGTCCAACATTGCGCTGGTGTTGAACAACGCGAGAGTGGGCGCAGAAGTAGCCATTGAACTCGCCAAAATGAGACGCGTAGAGGGAACATCAAGACCATCGAAATAGCCACTGCCGCTGAACATGCGTCGATTTTTGTTGTAGATCGTGCATGGTTTTTATTTCTCTTTGACGAACGCAGCGCCTCTCTAAAATTCTTGACTTGCCCATATCCGAACAAAAGCCGCGTACAGCGTACATGTATATGCAAATACAGATATAGATCTCAGGTTATTCGAGCGCCAATATGCGGCATAGCGAGCTCTCAACTGGTTTTCAAAGAAGCGAAATGTACGCTCCCTCGCTGGGCCTGAGCTCCTTCTCGCTATTAACTATTAATAGGCCCGGAATAGCTGAATCCTAACTCCACATCTAAATCCAGATCCAAGCATATAGCTAATGCGCAGTACGAGTACGAATTTCGATTTTTAATTGCACGTCCAAAAACGAATTCTAGAAGAAAGAAGAATTAGCAGGTCCTCCTAATTTCTGTACTATTAACCAGGTCTAAGCAAAACTTCCATTTTTTGCTTGAATATTTAAGCACAGCATTCCTGTAGCAGGCATGGCTATTTGAAGCAGTTTCCCCCTCCAAATTCGGTGACTAGAGGAGCATTCACAGGGCAGAGGGTGGCAATTGCTCCTAATGGAGACCAGGGTCCAGACGTTGGTGCGCAGCAAGCACGTCTCTTGCCGGGCAGTGAGGTACCGAGTTGTGAATGATGGCGGCAGTGCCATTCACTTGCGTGTACTGCAAGTTCAGCGTGAAGAGGTCGCTGCACTTCCGAAAGCTCTCCACAGCGCCGTACACGTGCGTGTAATCCAGCTTGCAGTAACTTAAGTCAGGACAATGCTCAAACGCTTCCACGTCGCCAGTTACTTTCGTGTCAGAAAGCAGTACGGTTTGAAGCTCAGGGCACTTCTTTAATGACGCTATGCTGCCAACCACCTTGCTTCGGCTGAGGTTCAAACGCCGCAAGGAACGCATGCCTTCTAACTCTTTCAGAGAACCTTTAATGCGCGTGTCGTGAAGCACCAAAGTACGAAGGCCAGTACATGATGCCAAAGCGCTCAAGTCACCTTTCAATTTGGTTGTGTTTACTAGCTTGAGTACGCTGAGTCGGGCTGTGAGCACGGAAGGCCCGAGTTCGTTGAGGCGCAAAGTTCGCAGTAGCGAAGGAGTTTCGCCGTTGAGTTCAAGCAAAGCGCCCGAGGCCGTATACACAATACCTGGCCATGGATCCACATCATCTCGCCACGTCATAGTTGGGCTGTCGACGTCAAACTTCGTGGCTACGATGGTTAACAATTGGGTACGAGGATCTACGCACTCCTCCTGAGGCAAGGCCAGCTCGTCATGTTCTTCATCGGAAGCAGCAGCCATTACACTCTTTGTCTATGTAGGCAGTCCCCGCGCAATGAAAAATCAAGCAGAAAAGACTTCTACTGTCGGCTTAGTCTGGGTCTTCAACGAATATCACAACTGTAGAAGTTCAATGAGTTATACGCGTAGTTCCATCAATTCAGGTGTTCCCAACATCTTCTCAATACATGAGCTCATGAGCTGATTATTGAAAAATGATTTGCTGACTGGTTAGATTGATGCCAACAATATCTTCGCTCTCGAAACCCTTAGAATAGTTTACGAATGGGCCTTTAATCTACTCGGCCTGCGGCAGCAACAACTTTTAACATCTCAACGTTCTAGCTAGTTTCTAGCTAAGTAGTTATACTACTGCATACATACTGCATACTATACTCTATACTCTATACTCTATACTACAGTACATACTACAGTACTGTATGTGTACGCTACAATCGTACAACGTAAAACCCACGAATTCGACTCATGGCTAGCTAGGCGTTGATTGTTCCAACTCGCAACTCTTACTTGCTGGCTTGCTGGGCACTCGGGGCATAGCACGAGGCTACCACACATCCTATCATCCTAGATAGAGCTAAACCTATTCTGCAGAAGTGAGTAAGAGCATTGGATTCGCGCAGCATGGCGGAGAAGGAAAAGGCCATGAAAGGTTAGTGTTGATGTGTATGTACTATACGAAGTGATATACTGAGACAGAGCACAATAAGCAAAAGAAAGCTTACGAATAGCGTAGCTGTCATTATTATTTTTGCGTCATCACTGCCTTCTTTTCTTTTGCTGTTATCCACGCAGGCATGACGACCGCTGCGAATGAAATGTAAGGAGTTTGTCTGTTGCTCCACATCAATCTGCATGGGAATATGCGTTACAAGTACCTATTGCATAGACCTAGCTTCAAGTAGATCACTAGCTTGGCTGAGTTTTTTTAAACTCAAAGACCCTCGAATGATTCTACAGGTGGCGCGAGCGGGTGCGCAAAGAAGACAAAGTTTTACGGGGGCGAGTGCCACCTCCCTTTAACCTGAACCCGAAAACGCTCTGGGCTGCGCCGGTGCCGTCCGTCAAGCATGATCCGCGGCTCGCACGCGGCGATTGCTCCGAGGAAGTATTTGCACGCTACGACGCTGATAACAACGGGCACATGGACGTAAGTGAAACAACAATGAAGCCCTTGAAACCGCACTTTCAGTAGGCGCTGCAGTTTTCCTCTCGAGCTATGCTTCTGAAGCTAGTCAGCTTCACCTTTCCTTTCACTTTTCTCGTCGATTTTCCTAAACTGCTCCCTCCGCGTTTGTTTCTCGTTCATTCTGAATTTTTAAAAATCACCGTCAGATTCGTGAGCTGAAAACGGCGCTCCGCGATTTGCACGTCAACGTTTCCGACGAAAATGCCGCCAAACTCCAAAGGGAAATTGACGTGAATGGCGATGGGATCGTGTCCATTCCGGAAGTGACGGATTGGTGGAAGAAAAAGCAAGAGAAGATGAACGAGAAACTGTACAAAGACCCCACGGCCGAATGGGGCAACGCGCCGGGAACCACCAGCCGAGAGGTAATGTCGAAAAAAATGACCTTCACTTCGGGCTTGAACTATACTTCAGTGATGCACATGCAGCTCAAAGTAGAGCCTCTTATAAACGTCTTCTTCGCGAGAAGTTTAGTCATTGGAGGCTGCTTGCGAGCATTCCTTAATTTACACGTCTTTGTACTTTGATATGTTCATTCAGGTCATGTTCATTATTTGGCCACACATGTGTGTTTGTGTGTGCTTTTATGTGCGCGTACACTCTATCTTTTTTTTTTGCGCTGAGCAATGATAACGAGTGTAACTTCTCGTATTGTTGTTGCACCGATCACAGGTGGGGTGGTTCATTGCGCGGCGGCAGGAGCTCTGCAAAGTGCGCGCAGCCAATCAGGCCAAGTGGCGCACGCCCAAGGTCTCCTGCGACGAAACTTTGTACTCCACGGAATACGTGAAGTTTGCCGGGAAAAGCCCTTTCTCAAACAAACAAGCAGCAGGCAGTGACGCCAAATGATGATGCGTCACTGAACGTTTTTCTTTCGTTTCATTGTTCTATAGCAGCTTAATTCTTTCGTTGTGTACATTCTCATTTAGTACATAGTACTGGCGTCTGGATTCTTTTACAGTACAAGAACAAGAACAAATTATAGAATGGACCTGGAAGCTTGGCTTATGGCTTATGGGTTCTAATACCATCTAGGAGTAGGGGCGATGGCTCTGAATTCTAGTTCAAATAAAACTACCCCACTCTAGTATATATGCGAGGCATAAATATCTGGCTTTTACGGACCGAGGTGCGAAAATGCGAAAACGAGAGAAATACACGGGGCTCTAGGTAGGCTAGACGCTAGACCAATCCATTTCAGTCGGATAGAGCCCGGGCTAGTTCCGCTTCTAAACGCACCGCCCTTATTATCTTTATCGCCTTCATCCAGGCATCCAGGTAAGGTAATCGGTTTTTAACAGTCGTGGTCTATGAATTGACTCAAGATAGCAGCCGTGTCTTGGTCGATATCTGGAGCACCCACCACCCCAGCTGAACGAGTTCGAATTGCTTTGCCCCATTTGCCCTTCTTGGGGAGCGTAAATTGGTCGGTCAAAATGCCAAACTCTAGCCCGTGCGCGGCACGTTCCACGGACTGCGCACCGCCTTCAAACTGATGGTTGGTGTTGGGTTGAAGTGAATTCGGGTGCTGGTGGTCGTGGCTGTCAGGACGCTGATGATGGTGGCGGTAGTGGTGCGACAGCTTGTGCAGATGAGGATTGTTCGGGTTGGAAGTACTGTGATGCCACAAAGCGGCTCCTTGCGCTGACGCTACGAGCGCTCGGCTGAGAGGCAGAACTGCAATAGGCACGAGCCAAGTGCGCTCAAAAGCATCAGGCGCAAGCTCTAGTGAGGCTCCTTTGGTAGTTTCACTCTTGGTCGCAGCGAGCGGCAAGCAAGAAAGCGCTGGCAACAAGCCTGGTTTGCAGTCGGGATTTTGGCTACTACTACTCAAGGTGCCACCGCTGCTGCTGTCTACACCTCTGTCAGAAAAAGATGAAGAAGCAAGCGCGAGCTGCTCTGGATGCACCATCGCTAAAGTGCAAGACCATTTCAAGGCTCCGTCAAGGGCGTCAATGGCGAGCTGAGGATCGGGCAAAGGCCGCTTGCGGTGCACGGTCTTGACGAACTAAACGTTGAAGCATGAACATCAAAACAAAGGAAGTAAACATAGGAAGTTACAATCCCTCTGGATAAACAATATTTTACATAAATTACATTTTGCTGATAAATCCAAGTTGTCACTGAAAAAATCTTTCTTCCTTTTATCATCGCACCTTCACGTGCTCTACCCGCTTGCCATCTGGTGTCTTGGTGACCCACTCTTTCCGGGTGTGGCTGCTGCTGCCGTGATTGGTCCCTTTCCGCAGCAGAGGGCCTGACGACAGCTGCCGCTCAAAGAACCCCAGAAAACGACGCCAGCGGCGCTCCGTCAAATCACCCGGCAAAATGTGTCCAGCAGCAGCAGCTTCTTCAACACCAATACTACTGGCTGTTGCTGCATGTGCTCCTGATGAAGCTTCGGTCTCTGCTCCTGCTGCTGACGTTCTTTCGGAGACTGGAACGCCCGATGCGCTTGCAGCGGCAGCATTCAAAGAAGAAGTGTTTCTTGAGAGGTGTATGGATGCGTTGGTGTGGCGAAGAAGGCCCGAGCAACGGCGCGACACTCCATCGGCGACGAGGTCTAAGGTGTGCGGCAGCTGTAGCAACAAGAGGGGGAATGGAGGGGAGAGAGGCCATAAAAGGAAGCATATAACCATAAGATGGCAAAGAGGCAGATTGAGTGCAAGGGATTCACGACAAACAGTAATCGAGAGAGTATGTACTTAAATTCACTGGCCCTGCAGCTCAGCTGACTAACCTGAGCCGTAGCTGGGACATCCGCTAGAAATTGTGCCCATGCATCGCCGCTGAATGCTGACACCATTTGTGGGCTAGATTTTTTAGGCACTAGTGCCTTAGTATCAACAGCAGCAGCACTTGCAGCAGCATGCGCTGCATTATCTTCGGGGTTGAACCAATTAGATGGTTCGAGCCACCAGGACGCGCCGGCCGGTTCCGTTAGAGCCAAATCACGCACCAGCGCCCTCGCCGCTGCTCCCAGCAAGCCGTGCAACCCTCCGAGGGTGGCTAGCACCGCGGGCGCTCCAACGTCGAAGGGCACGGGCAGAAGCATCGGCTCAGCTTGGACCCCACCTGGTGCTCCAACTGCTGCAGCTCTTGCAGTGGCGACGGCTGATGACGACGAAGAAAGTGCACGAGCCTGGCCTGCTTTGCGCGAGGGCAATTGCTTGCTGGTGGCAGCTCGCAGCGCAGGATCGAAATTCACGCCACAGTTGCCGGAAAGTGACCTATGCTTACTCCAGCTACTACTCTCTGTACTTCTACTGCTGCTGACACTGCTGCTATTGCTGTTGCTATTATCGTCTCTATTAACTTGCTTCAAGTCATAGTTGAGGCCTTCGAGCGACGTCAGCACGCCTTTTCGCCTCGGCAAACGAAGCGCCAGCTTCTTCAGGTGGTCTTCCCCGAAAAACAAGAGGGTTCCTGGCTCTACAAGCAACACGGCGCTCGTCGACTCAGGCATCCATTCTTCGCTGTGGCTGTCCAAAAAGTCAGCGGCCGTCAGGAGCCTGCGAAACGCTTGGCTCGCGCACAAGCTGCCCGTGCTGGTCTTGTGCATCCCTGTAGCGTAGCTGTGGCCTTCTTGGTTGAACTGGTTGTAGCGGGCCCGGTTGCAGTGTCGGCTCACGAAGGCTTGGCGAGGGCTCGCGTCCCGGCTCACGGCGCTGAAGAGCTGTACGGAAGGCGCAAAGTCTTTGGCCAAACGCTCCAAAGGCTCGCCATGACCCCTGATTGGGGGTCCAGGGCACCATCGGAAACACCATGAACAGGAATTATTTTGGTGATAGTTGTTTACAGTTTGAGCACCCATGATAGAAGCAGTTGTTTTAGTAGTAGGAAAAGAAATGCGGAAAATCAGGAGCAACTACGAATGGGCTATACCTGGCATGGAGCTGCGTAGTTGAGAAACTTACATGTGCGCAGGCGCGTTGTGCAAGATGGCCACCTTCGAACGCGGGCTTGCTGCGAGAGCTCGGTGCACTGTGGCGTGCAGCAAGTGAGCTCCGTGCGTGGCGGTGACTTGCTGGCTGCTCGCTTCCCGCAGCACGATCACAATGGCAGGCGGTGCCCAGGTGTCAACCGTTGGCGTGGGCGTGGGAGCTGGTGTGGGGACTGGCGACGGGCGATTAGCCATCTTTGCCACGAGCCCACGTAAGACGAACTGATACACGCCAATGCACCCCAGAAAGCCAAACATCAAGGCCACAGCAATTGTGAACATTCGTAACCGGCCAGAGTTGGCACCACCGCTACTTCCACATACAGCGTCATTATCATCGTTGCGCTCGCTTGCCACTCGGGATGATCGGTGCGTGCGGTCTCGATGATGGGTCGACGTACCCTTGCCAGGGCGAGTCAGGGCCTGCAGCCGCTTGTGGCGGCTTGATTGGCCATTGACTGAGAGGCTATCGAACGATTGAGACGCTGCCCAGCTCTTCGTTCGAGACTTAGGTGGTGAGCTCATGATGATATCGAGCCAATGCTTCTGCGAACCAAACTTCCTCAACTTCAGCGGACGCACGCAATGTTTTTAGGGAAAGGAATCAAGTGGGCTCTGGTCAAGCCGTCTATGAGCACTAGCACTTGCCTAGTGTAAACGGCTGAACAGTAGCAGTTTCTTTGTGTTGCAGCGGTGGCAACTAATGGAATTAGGAAAACATTTTGAGTACACAGGCAAGCGTGTCTTAATGTAGGTGCTAGCCGAGGCTCAAATCTGGAAACTAAGTATCGATGCTATCATCTGGTCATTTTGCCTCGGACTCCCTGACACTATTGCTTGCCGTAAGTAGCCCAAAGCCTAGCCTCTCTCCAGTTTCCAGTTACGTCTACAGTAGCTCATCACTCATCACTGAACCAGAGATCAGAGCATCAGAGCTCTTGACTTGGCTTGTGTGATGAGCTTTTCCTTCTTTTTCTTCTCAACACGTACGTCTCATTAACTCATCAACAACAAACGAACGGACTACTTTTTTGAAACAGAAGATGACTTCATAAAAATGCAGAAACGGCACTCATTCACTGGACGGTTTATCATAGCGATTGCCTTGAACTTATTTCTAATTGTAGCGTGCGTGTCAACTCCATTCTCTGTGGTGGTTGTAGGAGCTCTACGAGAAGAGCGTTGGATCAAACATCTTTTCTCAGAGACGCTTGAAGTCCCGAAGGGTCACTGGAACATACGCGTTGCAGATCACCTCGAACTCCAGGCTCTCCTCGAAGCCTCCGAGTTCCAACAAGCAAATGCTAGCATCCACAACAAGTCGTGGGTCGACCCTCCAATATTGTTTGTGACGAATTTGTTGGCCGATCCTAGGATACATGACGTACTTGTAGCGCACGCTAACACCGACTTACGTACGGGATTAGCAGTAGTAGATGAAGCGAACTCACTAGCCGATGTCGACTGCGCACGCTTTCGCTTCGTAATTCGCGTTGGGTATGCACATTATAGACGCGAGGAGCATTTAGGCAGCCCAGCTCGACGGCTTTGGTGGCAGCCATCCAATTCTTTGCTAGTGCCCCTAGGCACTCCTGATAGTTTCCCAAGTAGCCAGGAAGTGCCCCGCTCTTTGAGTGATCGGCCAGTGGCGCAGCGCTCATTTACAGCAGCGTACGCGGGGCGAGTGCAAAACGTGAACCGAAAGTTAGCCCTTGAAGGGCTGCGAAAGCTGCCAGGGTTAAGCTTGGTGCACGAACTAACTGAATCGCCGCCGCAAACACCACCCTCGCAAGGCTCGAACTCTACCATGCTTCCACGCACCCCTTCAAATCTCCGTCTTACAAGTGCACAGTACATAGCATGGCTCGCAGACTCAGCGCTGGCGCCATCTCCGCCCAGTAACCACCACCCAGAGTGCTACCGCACCTACGAAGCACTCGAAGCGGTACGGTCCACAGTGTTATAAATATGTAAGCCCCATCGTAGCTTTCTGAATGATAAATTTGAATGGTGGAGTCGATAGCACCGCATTCGATTGTTTACAACGTTTTCTTTGTGATTATTAACGACTTCTTCGCTTTTCGCGCAGGGCGCTCTTCCGGTGGTGGATTCGGACTACTATGCTACTTTGTGGGGCAGTGGGGCATATTTTCTAACGGTACAACCCAGCAAATGGGACATAATGAGTGCGATACATGCACTGGACCCTAAAAGAAAATCGACGATGACAAGCGGTATCAACAAAGGTGTATAAGTAAAGACATTAGCAATCCTACAGAAGGAATCACAACTGGAGATACAGCAAAAATGGATTAAAGCTAGAAAACTGTTGTCAAACTCCCATTCTGCTAAAAGAACCACTCGCCTTGCCGTTTATTTTGATGCTCAGCACTATACTTTATCCAGGGGGTTCTTCAAAGGAGAATACAGGCAGGCCAAAGCATAGCATACCAGCGCACACAGAATCGCATGAGCAGTTGTCCCCCGCTGCTCTGGAGGCACTGGAGCAGCGACGGATAAAAGCTGTGAAGTGGTGGCGTCGTCTGCGTGATGAGGTTCGCATACGTGCTGTAGAATCTTATCTACAGCTAACAATATTATTTAAGCATTGAGCATATTTTTTCCACAAAATCAAATTTCAGTAGCGATACCAGGACAGCATATCTCTTTTAATCAGTGATTGTTTCTGTCTTTTTTGAGGTTCTTAATCCTTTCGTTGTGAGCAGGTGCTGCCCCGCCAAGTAGCCAATCTCGTGCGGTATACTTCTCTCGAGCGCAACGTTTCAACAACAGCACCCACAACCAACGCATTCAATAGTGTTTTGCGCGCACCCAATGAAATGAGTGGCATCGACATGGGGTACTTGAGCAATGTGGACGGGAACTACAGCATTGAAGGCACAACGAGCAACGACAAAAGCTGTGACAGTGGAGTTGTGGGAGATGCCACATTCAAAGCCTTAACTTGGTCGCTTGGTCTAGGCGATGTCGTAATAACGGGTGGGAGCTTAGGGTCGACCCTGGCGGTGGCAGAACCACTCCTTCGTGGTACGGGTAGTCGCAGTTTAGTACATGTAGTGGGACCGTGGCAACAAATCCCTTATGACCAGAGCAGCGATGATAGGGATGAAACCATTGATTTAGTACGAGCAGCAGCAACAAGTGCAGCTGCGGCGTGGAACTTTGAGGGTGGTGACGTCAGTGGTCGCACGTTCACAGCAGCAGAGAAGCAATTGAACCGCGTGAAGCCGTGCGGTGGCGGTTTACCGGGGCGGGTTCGCTTCAAAGGAGATGCTGCAGAGCCAATCTCATACACTGAAGTAGCCGTGGACCCGAGTAGTGCTGGAAGTCAGGGTTCTTCCATTGTTGTAAAAGATCGTAGGGAGGTCTTCTCTGCGTCAACGTTGGCTGCAGCCTCTTTCGTGAACTCAACCTTGGGCGTGGTGTGGCTAGAGGAAGAGTGTGCCCCTGGTGCCACGTCTGAAACGCTCATCGATGCACTTAATGCTTGGTGGCCACGCCTCAAGCGTGGCGGGGCTTTGGCTGGCTCAAACTTCGTTGGCACACTTGTAAGTTCGGGACGTTTGATGGAATTTGGATCTTCAGCTCGCGTCACGATGGGTGGTAGTGCTTTTTCCGTGGCAGCGAACGCAAATATGGTGGTGGCAGATACAATTGGGCGGTGGGCGTCGGCAGTTGAGGGCGCGCGGCTAGAGGTGTCGACGAGCTACGACGCAACTTACTACTTTGGGCCCTCGTGGAGAATCTACCGGCCTCAAGAATGAATTTCTGCGTCGTTCTTGTTCAGATTTTGCCCGCTAATGGACATGGAATTTAATAGCATTTAGCCTTCGTGCTTGGAGCTTGGGGCCTGAGCGCGAGACGACAAATAAACAACGCCCCGCATTTGCCATTTGCGCTTACATGTACCGATTCGCCAGATAGATACACCGCCCTTTGGAATGACTTTAGAACGACTTCGGTCTTTGGTCTTTAGAACGAAGTTCCATAACCAGGGCGCTAAAAACTATAGATCAAAGCAGCTGAGATACCGAGATATGAGATATCCCCCAATCCCCGTTGACTAACAAACCAACTAAAGACCAACTGGAAGCTAAAGGGGATGCACTTCTGAAATATCACCTTTATTGGCCATAGCATATGCAAATCGAGGCGGGATTCCCCCTAACCGAGCTCATATACGGTCTTACCAATGTGGCCCGATATGTTTGACAATAACAATATCGAGGGGGAATCCCGATACCAAGAAGCACGATATTCTATTGAATTTGGGGCCTAAAATGGACCAAAATCGCTCGAAATTTGCAGCGCAGCCGAGCCGCACTGGCTTTGCTAGATGAGCACCAAAAAGAAATAATGGTAACCAACGGACTAATTTTCCGTGGTTTTACGTCGTGGCCCTATCGGGTATACCAAATACGGCTTATCTGTGCATTGATTAGATTAGATTATACTCCCCCAGTGTAAAGAAAGACAAGAGCAGAAATAACACGCTCTCAGAGGTGATCTGTATTTGCACTTGTGGCATGTATCTGCGCGTTCCAGAAGGCTCTATCTAGCGTCTTCCCTCCGAACAATTCGGCGGGGTCTGAGTGCCCAATGTGTTTCACGTCCCAAGTACACAAGGAATTTCTCCGGGCTATTTTTTGCCCCAGAAGGGCACCGGCTCAATGTTCTTGTCAGGCGGCGGGCGCCAGCCGCTCTCATCATCGCCTGTCCTCTTTGTTGCTGCATATGGCCAATTATGGATCACGTCGCCGTATGGTGCGGCTTAGCGCCGTCTACCATCGGTGATTCTTTCTCCAGCCCTGTGCGTCAGTACTTCACGAGGCCGTTCAAAGAGTCGGTTGTGTTCAAGCTCGGACTCAAATGTATCCGAGTTTGGTGGGGGGTTTTCACGCTCATCCTGAACCGACTTCCTCTCTGCTTTAAGTCCACGGTCTTCCCACTCTAACGATGGGATGCCTTAACCCAACGAAGAGCTGCGAGCCTAGGCTCGTTAGGTAGAACACAAACTTGGAAGAAAGCTACAAAGCAGGGGAAATCGTAGGGGAATTTTTCTTCGCAAACCGTGTAAAAGTTCAGTGGCTACGCAGGTGTCGGGAAACTCACCGACTACACCCACGAGCATCACCGGGGAAGTTGAGCGACGGAAGGTATGCACACTGCCATAATGCTTCGATGCACTCGACCAAAAGAGCATTCCTTTTTTTATAATTAATCGCGTCTATGATGCGAAATGGCCAGCAATGCGCAAAATTTCCACTTTTTTTAAAAGTGACCCCCCTTTAGCTGCCATTTAGACAAAACGAAAAACCAGCAAGGCATTAAAGGCTCAATCGCTCTGCCCCTAATGCAACATACAACGATTTCGAGCTCGTAACACGCTTGGCGGTTTGAGATAACAATACCGGACATCTGACACAAGCCCCGAAGCCCAAAGGGCTGGAATTGACCTAAATCTGGTTCTGATTGCGACTGTGCCACTGGTTTCGTCTTGGAATTGGACATGAAAGATAGAAATGGCTGTAAACAGTAACAATATACAGTAACAGCCACAATACAGGCAGAAAAGAGAGCAATTCAGCTCAAATAAGACGAGAAACTACATTAGCCCTATACGGAACAATAATTAAATTACGGCCAGGCTTGGCTTAGAATACTTGAATTTACTTGCACTTGAATTGCACTTGAACATATGAATAGGGAAGTAGATGAAAAAACATGAATACAATCAGACACAGAGAGGCTGCCTGCCAGCGCACTTCCAAGAGCCACAGTGTCGGAACGATGAGGCTTAGCTACTGTAGTGGGTATCGGCCACGGCTATCTCTAGTGAGCCTGCAAGCACCTAAATCCGTTGATCTATTTGAACCTATTTGCAGGCTGCGGCAGCTTCTTGGAGCTTTAAAAGCCACTCTTCGCGGTCTGCTGCTGACTCGGCTCGGAACGGATACACTTTCCCCTCTGGCGTAGTGATTTTGAAGCCCCATAACCGTGGTGCAATAGTGGTTGAATCTTTCATCGAGTATTCGCATCTTATGATTGTAGCGTCAGCCAGCTGTATTGACCCTTGTTGGCCTGAGCGCATTGCACACTCGCCTAGGTCGGCAGATTTATAGTACGCTAGTGTAGCAGTGCGCGGCAGGGATCGATTGTCAATCACCAGCCGTAGAAACCTACTCAGCCAAATCGATAAGCACGCAGTGCAGTTAGCAAATGCAGAAGCACGCAAATTATGAAGGCAAACATGTCTAATGATTATATTAAAGAGAATAGACCTACCGGTTTTTCCAATTGGCAACGAAATGACCTGCACAAAAGTCAAAATTAGGACATGATAAATATTGGCTAGGAAATTGCGGCGTAATTCACGAAATCGAACAATTTTCGTCTAGATAAAATACCGGGGTTAGTTTTCTTGCACCGCTTACTACAGTGTCCATTCTTGCACCGCTTACTACAGTGTCCATGCAGTAAATACCTTGTTTGGCTACCCATCCAGTGTGCATTAAAGTAAACTCGCCCGCCTGGCTCTCTGAGGATGATAGGAGCCAGCCTAGCAATGAGCCGTTTCGCTTCCGTGGTATCGATTGATTTCTTTGCTTAGGTCCCTCACTTTTATTATCAGGTGCAGCGGCAACAGGCGTTTTCCCCACTGCATTGAAGGAAGCTTCCTCTTCCCACCCTGCCTGTGGTGTCTCTTGAAATACGGCCATCTTACGACCTATGTTAACTAGAATCAATTGATTACCTTATGGCACTAGATAAGATCGTTGGCTTTTTCTATGCTGATTTAATTCGAAGTGGCTCCCTTCGGAAAGCGCGTCAAGGTAAGGCCTGGCAATGCATTGTTCTGATAACGTACAGGTACAGTACAGTGGACAGACGACTGACTACTGTAGGACTGTAGTATAGTAAGTAGTACAGTACTACTGTAAAAACAAGAATGCGTGTCTTGCGTGTACTTATTTATACTAATTAATTGGAACCAGCTATCTACACTGATCTACAGTACTACTGTACGTAGTTTACAGAGCATAGTTGTGTGTAGTTCAACGAGTTCTACGTACTGCCATCCGTACTTCACAGCAGGTCTACTTAAATTTTTGATAAGTAGTAGATATAGGGCCGTTGCATAGCAGCACCTCATGATTCTCGTGGAGGAATTCTTTTATCTTGAGGGATTGCTTGAAATATTTCTGCCTATTGGCCCTCTAATTCCGGCCGAGGCCCGCGTGAAAACCAGCGAAGCGAAAAGGCCCAACAACACCGAAAGCCAGCCCAACCCCGACCCCAATCCCCGAGCCCCAGGAAAAAACAATCAAAAGCCACACGCCACACCACCATCTTTCATCAGCATAGACACGGAGCCCTGCGTTGTTTGTGTAGGTCCCCTATCTATTTGCTGGAAACTTGTGAACTGCGGGGTCTTGTGGCTTGTGTTTGAATTTGGAGCTTATGTATTATCAATGAATTGGAAAACGAAATATACTAGTAGAACCAGAGACCCTGCTATCCCATGTCAGAGAGCCAAGATGGCGGGGGTTCACTGCTCTCGTGGGCATCTGCAGCAGCAACTTCTTGGATATCCATAACCGCCGATCCACGTCTGTCGTTTTGGACTAGCTTACAGGATGCGGCAGCTTCTTGAAGCTTCAGGAGCCACTCTTCTCGGTCTGCCGCTGACTCCGCACGAAACGGATACACTTTCCCAGCTGAAGTGGTGACTTTAAACCCCCATGATTTCGGTGCTGTTGCAGACGCTGCAGCTTCATCACAGCTTTCGATGGTGGCAGCTGCAAGTGGCAACGACCCTTGCTCGCCTACACGTGTGGAATCTTCACCAAGGTCAGCAGATTTATAGTATGCTAGCGTAGCAGTGCGCGGCAGGGATCGATTGTCAATCACGAGCCGTAAGAATCTGTTTGATTGGATTAACAAAATAAGTGTGGAATGTCATTAGCAAGCACGGGACATCGCACATTTTATAGGCAATTGTGTGTAACAAGAATGTGATAATTGGCATAGACCTACCGTTTTTTCCAATTGGCAACGAAATGACCTGCACAAAAATTAATCAGGGGAGCGAACGTACATAAATATGAATGAAATACCAAAAATTGTTAGGGGTTATCATTTCCTCGTCACACATTTGCACTCGTGAAGTCTTATACCTTGTTTGGATACCCAGCCCGTGTGAATCAATATCAAATCTTTAGGTTGCTCTTCAGTCGGGCCCTTCGAAGACAGCAGAAGCGTCTCTAATATTGAGCCTCGCTTCGACGTCTTTTTGCTTATACCCTGCTCAGGGGCCGCTGCTTCATCCTCAGCTGCAGCAGCAATCGAAGTTTTAGCCGCTGTCTCGAAGACTGGTTCGTCGTCCCACCATGCTTGAGGTGTCTCATGAAAGGAAGCCATCCTTGATAGCTAGACTATGATCTGCGATACGATTAATAGTATTATAACTTTTCTAGTTTTATGAGTGGCTGAGGCCGTGATATCGCCATGAATAGATCATACGAAACATGCAGCCATCTTTTATAAGCGATGATAGATGATACGAAGGATACCCTTGATGATATCCTCTACCCAATTGCCCAAACTAGAACCAACGCGGGGTATCTTCTCTTCTCTACTAAGCTTAGAACTCACTGAATCACTAAACTCTAAACTCAACTCTCTGATTTGTCGTGCCTCATGCGACGCGTGGGGAGGGACGAAACGAAAGGAGGGTCAAGAATATACACTAATATAACATACGAATACATATATTTTAAGATGTCATGTATGTTGTTGTTGTTGTTGTTGTTGTTGTTGATGTCAAGATGATGTTCTGATCGTTTTCGTTATGTCTTAGATATTTTTGACCCCCCGTGCCCCACACCCCCGCAAGCACCGCTCTCCGCCAATCTGATAAGAATACCGCTGCTTATCAGTACTTGACAATAGCTCACCATCGTTCACCGAAAATGTTCGCTTCCGAGGGGGTGATCTCCTCAAGAAGGTAGGAGACACTTGAAAGTGAGTCTGGCGTTAAGTTAATTTCACCGTTCCATTTAAAGTATCCTGCAAGGGACTTTCACCATCATATATTCGCTTAACATATGTCCCTTCTCGTGGATTCCCTATATCAGCATTTGAAAAGCACTCAAAGTCGCGTAAGCCATGCCTGAACCCCCGCTCAAGAAGACCAAGGTCGGCGCCTTAAGCGGCTTAGCATTGTGTGTCTCGGGCAATTTGACGGTCACGCGCAAAGTTTTTGAGGCCTTCTTGTTGGAGCATGGCGCAACACTTACCACGGGTGCTACTAAAATGACAGCATACCTAATTTGCACCTTTACTGAGCTTTCTGGCCAAACTCTGAAAGTACAGCAGGCTGCCAAGAATGGTGTCCCTTGTATCTCCGAGCAGTTCGTCCGTGAAGCAGTAGCAAATGGTAGCTTTCCGAGTGACCTGTCTTCGGATATGATATACGCTGCCTCTCGAGCTGCGGATGGTGGGATGCCATTAGGGAGTGCAGTGACCTCGGTAATTGCAGTTCAAGCAGCATCGTCAGTAGCGGCATCGCGCAATGTGATGCTAGCCAAAGCGTGGGATGATACTGTGGATCCGACGGGGTGGTGGATCTCTGAAAAGGTGTGCAAGAAATATCTGTACCTGTGTGTTCTTTTTCGGTGAGGAATGAAGAAAGGAGAATAACGGGGACATACTTTATGCCTCTCTTATTACCTATGCTCTCCCTTAAAAAATAGGTGGATGGCATACGTGCATACTGGGATGGCGAGAACTTCTACAGCCGTCAGGGTAATCCATTTCCGGCCCCAGCGTGGTTCAAAGAAGGCTTACCGAAGGACACTCCTCTTGACGGAGAGCTGTGGTGCGGCCGCCAAAAGTACAAGCAAGCTCTGAGCGTGGTCAAGAATGCTAGCAGCGGCCAGCAGTGGGAGAATGGTGCGTTTGTTTTAAGCCATTGATGAAACGCAGGCGCTACCTTTTCTGAATTATTATTACATTCTGAACCAATCCTATTATCCTCTAAATAAGGTTGACATGTGTGTCTTGACCATTTACTAATTTTCATTTTAAATCTCCTAACATTCGTGACATTTGCCGAGATTGATTGCGTCAATTCATTCCACGTGCTGTATGTCGCCCGTAACATAGTGTCGTACTTGGTCTTTGATGCACCCGAGCGCCGCAATGAAACTTACGAGGAAAGAGTAGCGCACGTTGCGAACCTCATTCAACACAAGGTAATTGAAATGAAGCATAAGAGCATTTCTCCTAATGAACATACGATATTGTTAACGCATCGTAGAAGCTCACAGCAGGGGTCTTCTTCAGAAAAGAAGTATCGATGATGTCTTTCGCTGTCATCATTGTAGGTCACCACTCCATGGGCAAAAGCTGTTGGCATGCAGCAATGCACGGGCCTTGCCCACTTGCGAGCTGAACTCAAGGATGTTGAAGCTAAAGGTGGGGAAGGCCTAATGCTGCGGCAGCCAAAAAGTATTTACGCTCACGGCACTCGTTCAAAGACACTTCTCAAGGTGACTTTTATTCGTTGGTTTCCGCATATGCAACAGGGCATGAATGTATGGCAGCGTAAGAATTGAGAGGGGAGAGCTCTTCAAGGAGGTGAACTATGATGACTCCAAGTTTATTTTGGACTTTGGCAATAGTAAGACGTGGTCCTTTGAGAGAGTCTCTTGTGCATCATGTTTGATTCCGTTATCTTTCTCATCATGGATAGCATGCTCTGGGCCCTTTTGATGTCGCCAGGTGAAGTCTTTCCATGACGAAGAAGCGCGCGTGTGGGCCCACGAAGCTTCCAAAGCGCACCCGGACGGGTGCGGCGCTCTCAGCCTCGAGACACCTGACGGCCGCCGCTTTTCTTGCGGCAGTGGCCTCACTGAAAAAGACCGCTGTAAACCTCCTGCGGTGAGTGTTGGCAGCCTATACCTATGCTATTCGTTTTCTCAATTCGTGCGTCGCTTACTCAAAACTACCACTCATTTCTACACCTTTTCTTTACCCTGTGTGCTGTAGATTGGTTCAATGGTAACCTACCGCTACACTGAGCTCAGCGAAAGTGCTTGCCCACGATTTCCTCGCTACATCGGCCTGCGTCTCGACCTAAATTGGGTGAACGACTCACTTTATTTGATATTTATGATGAAGTGTAGACCTCTTTGTTATCTACTGTGCTCTCTGTTTAATGCCTTAGCCTACGCACTTTGTTCCATCCGTGGTGACTAGTCCCTGATCTTTCTAGCTTTAGTTACTCCACGCCTTCCGTATATATGAGGTCTTTATCCTTGTTCTCTTGTTGAATGTGCAGGACGATTACTGTGCTTCATACATAGTGCCCTTGCCGCCCGCAGCGCTCGTTCCATCGGACCTACAGCGCGAAAATAGTTTGCTCTACACCGCTAAAGTTAGCGCAACAGACAAGGCCTCAACTGCCTCAATTCCTTTTCCGTCATCTTCACTTTTCAAGTCGTTGCCTTCACCTTCGTCGTCACCTTCAACTTCCTCTTCTTCAGCATCCTTATCAATGCCTCGATTCAAGTCAGCTTTAAGCACAGCAATTACTCTTCCATCACCGAATAAGAAAGCTCCAGCAACGACAGCAAAAATCTACGACAATGACATAGAAGAAAGGGGCGGGAACGAGGAAAGCGAAGGAGAAGAAGATGCAGCCACAGTGGTGGTCTCTTGGGAGTGGCGCTATGGTAAGGAGTGGGTGGAGTACGAGAAAGAAGATGCAGCAATGTTGGAATCAGCATTCGAAAGTGGTCGCGGCAAGCACACCCTCCGCACTGCTGCGTTTACCTTCAACCGCCACGTTGGCTCCAACTACGCTGTTAGATTTCGCACTATGACGCAGACTAATCTGGAGTCAGGTACCACTCGCAAGATTCGACGCATTGAAATCCGCACTTGAACGAATTATTCAAAAATTTGATACCCGACAAACCATACGTCAGATGGGCTTGATAGACATCTTGAACATGCCATACTAACACCAGATTACAATTGCGATAGGACCTGCGACTCTAGTCGGCTAAGTCTAACCCGTTTCTTGGTGGTTTATACGAGAACTATACTTACCGCCCATTTCTACTCTGCTAGGATTTTCAAAGATTTGTCACAAATTCCATGGCCATTTATTCGCTCTTTGTTGCGCTCGTATCATGGGCCTCGAGGGATTGGACTTAGCAAGGCGCGTTACTTACGTAACACGCAATGCAAGATACAAGAAGGGGGAAGGGGAGTCTCTTATCAAGCGCCAACACTAGAAATCATTGTGAGGTACCTCAAGGGCCGGAACTTCGCAGCAGGCGAAGCCTTTGCCATAGCTAAACCATTAAACCTCACGTGCCCGAGCAGCTATCATAAAAGGGGCGGTATCGGTTCCGGGTAGTGCCTTCCTCCATAACTATTTGAAGTCGTCTGCAAGACATGTTATTCACCCCGACGAGCGACGAGGAGTGGGCACAGTGATGTCCTAAGGCGAGAAAATGGGGAGTCGCCAGTCCCGCAGAAAAACACGACCCCGGGCCTGGCTCGGTTTTTACTGCAGTATACCGCACATTTGTACGTAATACACTCTCATAAATGTGTGCTACTTACGTAGGCACTTCGAACGGAACCTCAACCTCGAGTGCCAAGTCCAACTCTTTTCATTTTTTTTTCGGCATTGGCCATCTCAGCCAATAATTAAGCGCTGTGGCGCCCTATTCATGGGCACCCGCTGGGTCTTGTCGGTTTGAGTGATTCTGATGTCTCTCCAGCCTCATACACGTCGGCTTGGCCTTCGCAATTCGCAATATCAATTCACTCATCGAACTCGAACTCGAACTAATACAAACCCAAATGGCACAGAAGCCAATGCTGCGGGCAGAAGTGGGAATGCGCGTGCGTTGCGCAAACAAAGCAAGTGCGGAA
>Ga0307979_1000497_pt1 | contig 26750 bp, 12 predicted proteins | sample OrgLakmetage1058_FD_201833 | JGI IMG/M metagenome (GOLD analysis project Ga0307979, IMG submission 201833) | Saline water microbial communities from Organic Lake, Antarctica - #1058 | ecosystem: Environmental > Aquatic > Non-marine Saline and Alkaline > Saline | place: Antarctica: Organic Lake...
TGATCATACTAATATAGTAAATTAGAATAATATCGCAGAGTGATGGAGACAGAGACGGAGGTCGGAGGTACAAAAAGAAAAAAAAAAATGTGCTCCAAATTCACTCAGTGTCGTGTAACTGTATAACTCGCCTGGTTATTTTATTATTCGAAAACTTCGCCTTAACCTTTCCCATATGGGGATTGTATCATTTCATCAGCGAACCCAAACTACAAACTGTACCAAACTGGCTCTACATTCCACATTCCAAGCCTTCATTACGAAATCAAGAAATGGAGCAGCGAAATCCAATGAAGGCAGGTGGCGACTAGTCTGAACCCAACTCAATTGGATCTCTTCGCTCTTTATTGGCCTTCGTCTTCGAAATCGTCGCCGTACTCGTCTCCGTCGTCATCAAATTCGTCGTCGTACTTTGTAGATGCTTCCGTGGCCACTCCTCGTGATTGGTCTGCCGGTGACCCTATGGACATTTCAGCCAGCGGTGCTGCTGCAGCAGCTGCCGGCGTTGCTGTCTTTACCTCAAGGGTGGAAGCGGCTCTGGCGGCAGCATCAGCTCGGACAGCAGCTTCAGCTGCCTCTTTTCGCTGCTCTTCTTCCTCTTCAGCAAGCTCGCGCGCGAGCTCCTCCTGCGCGGCGGCCTCTCGGTCTGCTGCTGCCTTCTGAGCCTTCTTCGCTTCAGCAGCAGTCTGAACTTCAGCAGCAGCAGCAGCCACAGCAGCAGCCGCTTTCTTCTCCTTCTCTTCTTCTTCAGCCGCTTTCGTTGCTTTCGCCACTGTACTGCGAGCCTGCGCTGCTTTGGCTGCAGCCGTGGCCGCTGCTTCCTGCTGCCTCGCAATGGCTTGTTGATGCTTCAGCTCTTCTTGCGCAGCCAATTCTCGCTGCAAACGGCTCACTTCCGCTGCGGCCCTAGCGCGCGCGTCTGCTTTCGCTGCTGCTTCGGCGGCGTCGCTGCGCGCTCGCAGCTCGTCTAGCTCGTTGGTAGGTGACGCCTTCTTCGAGGCCACTGATGGAGCTGCAGCTTGCGCATTCAACGCCTCTGCAGCCTGCTCCTGCTGCTTCGCCTTTTCTTCACTTCCCTTCTGCTTGTCAGTGTTCATCGTGTCAGTGGCCGCAGCTGCACGTTGTAGCACTTCTTCAGGCAACTCTTCAGCAGGCCATTCGGTGGGTCCATGGTCGTGGTCCTCATCGCTACCCCCAATGTCCATTCCAACCACGTCACTGACGGAGTCGTTGTCAGCCACGATGTCACCATCGCCTTCCTCGTCATTGAAGTCGTCGGAGCCGTACCCCTCCGCATCGTCCACCTGAGAGGAGGTTGTCGCCTTGGAGGCTAGCGGTGGCATCGCACTGGTGTCTACTCCAGCCGCTTTGGGCGAGAAAGGTGCAAATTGAGGCGCAGCAGCAGCAGTACCACTGTTGCCGCTGGAGCTTTCTCCTCTTCCTGGGACGGGCGGTGGTGAGAATGGGGGCGAGGACGCTTCCGTAGTGGAAATACGGTCCAACGGCGTCTGTGACTCTGGCGACTGAGGTTTCGTCGGCGAAGGCGGCGCGACACTGCTACTAGTGGCCTGCCCCGTCAAACCGCGCCAGTCCTGGGCGGTGAAATGCTCCATCTTGTCCACGAACCCGAAAGTGAGCGCGCCTGGTGGGAGCGTCAGCGTAGCTCGGTTCACCCCCCGGTGCACGCGCGTGTAGCCGCTCCCTGGCGTGCTGTTTTCCGCATCCCACGCCAAACAGCGGAGCAGCACTGCCAGCTCCTCACTTCCCTCGCCGCTGCCACCGTTTTCACCGCCAGCTCCAGCGAGGCCATCACCACTCGGCCCTTTCTCCCCTAGAACATCGCCGCCCACCACTACATAGTCATCGTCAAAGACGCAGCCGGGCAGGCGGAGCCCCTGCAACTGGCGCACCACCGCTCCCGGGTCTTCTACCGTCGGCACAACCTTGAAGAAACACTCCAGAGGTTCCCCAACCAAAACCAGCTTGTTCGCAGCAGCAGCTGGCTGTGGTAGGGCAGCAGCAGCCGCCACTGGAGTCGGTGCTTTCGCGACCGGTAAAGACGCTGCTTTAGGAACGGGCGCATTTACAGGAGCAGCAGGAGCAGCTGCAGAAGCAGGAGCAGCACTGCGAGCAGCAGCTAAGGCAGCAGCTTCGCGGCTAGCTGCAGCCGCGCTTTCTGCAGCAGCGGCAGCCCGCGACAGCGGCGGTGGCACGGCCTGCTGCTTCAAAGACTCCGCAGGAGACGACGCGCCTTCGGAGACGCCACCCCCCTCTGGAGCGTCTTCGTCGCCAGCTCGGAGCACCACAGTGGACCCCCCGACGTTCATAGGGTCGATGGGCCACAGCGGCGACTGCGGCATTGAGCTCGAGGCCTGGTCCTCTTTGACGACAGACGCCGCTGCTCTTGATTCCTCGTCATCGGTGCCGCCGTCCTCGGTCTCGTAATTGGAACGGACTCCAGCTAACGCTGCGGACTTCGCTGCTTCGTAGACACGCGCTGCTTCGTCACGCTGCTGTGCTTTCGCTGCGCGTTTCGCGTCCTTTTTGGCTGGAGACGAACCACTGTTGTCGAGATTGCTTCGTCTGCTCGCACCACTGCTGGCAATATTAGGGTCCTTGACTTTGGACTTGTGCTTTTGTTGCCCCTGCGATGGCACGCCAGGTTTGCGCGCTTGTGACGACGACGAAGAGGAGGAGTTAGCGCCAGCTGCAGTAGCCTCATCAGCGGCTGCAGCGGCTGCTGCTCGCAACTTCGAAGCACTGTTCAAAGGACCACTGCTGCTGTTGCTGGCCAGGGAGTGGCCATCGATGCTATTAAGGTGGCCTCCCGGGGCAGCAGCTGAAGAAGAAGAAGCTGCAGCTCGTTTCTTGGACGCTTTCTTTTTGCTCCCAGACGTGCCTCCACTCTTGCCACTACTGCTCGTCTTGCCAGCTCGTTGATGCGAGGAGGACGAAAGCCCTGAAGCAAAGGGGCGGCCGAGCACGAGCGCGTCAAGGTCATCGTCGAGGTCCCCAAGCCCCGCAAAAGCCAGTAAATTGGCAGGGCCACCGTCACCACCGCCGCCGCCTATTCCATCGATGCCCCCACCATTACCACCGAGGCCCTCGCGCGCACGGTCTGCGTTGCGGCGCACTTTCCGCCGCTGGAGGGCTTGCTCCGCGGCGCGCTGGGCCGTGAAGGGCGACGCTGCGCCGTGCGCATGGGACGCGACGGTTTTGGCCGCGGCGCGGGCTTCGGCGCTGCGAGCAAGCTCGGCCGCTCGGGCTGCGTCAGCGCTGGCGAGCCGGGCGCCCTCGGCTTTCAGCTTTTTCACTTCGAGGCGGTGCTGCTCGGCGTCTGCTTCGAGGCCCCGCACGTGCGCTTTCAAAGCCGCCACTTCGGCGACCGCTGCGGCCGCGGCCGCCGGCACCCCGCCTACACTGCCCACGCCTCCACCTCCCATTATGATACCTCCACCCACCGTGGCGTCTCCTCCTGCTCCTTGCCCAACACCGCCTCCAGCCATGGCCGCCGTGCGCCGCGCCGCCGTGAGCAAGTGCACTTGTTGTCGCAGGTCAGCACTCTCCGCGGACAGAGCTGCTTCGGACGCGGCTTTTGCGTCTTGGAGCCGTTGGACTTCGTGGAAGTACTCGTCGCGCGCGGCCTCCACCTCCGCGACGGCCGTCGCGCTCAAGCTGCGCTGCAGCGTCGCCAGTGCGTGGTCACGCTCTTCCACCAGCGCTTCCAGGGTTTCGACTTGCTCCCGCAACCGGCTCACTACGAGCTGCTTTTCGTTGTCCTTGCGGATGTCTGCCACGGCCGCCCGGCTGTGGTCGCCGCGCCCCTCGAGGAGGGTGGCCACCTGCTTGTGGGCTTTGCGCAGCTTCTGTTCCAGCTTCTGGGTAGCAGTGTTGCGCACGCTGTCCAGTGCGCGCAGAGAATTATTGTGTTCTTTGAGCTGCCGGTTTTCCACCGCAAGTGCTTCGGCAGCTTCGCGCAGCGCCGCCAAATTCCCCAACGGCAGAGGCAACCCATGTGATGCTTTCTTCAATGCCTTTTCTGCAGGGGCAGCAGCGGCTGCTTTGGGTGGTGAGCGTGTGGCTGGGTCGGTTTCACCCCAAGCTACGGTCGTTGCCATGTTTGCTACGCCGCTTGTGGCGGCGGCACTTCGCCCACCTGGCCCTGCGCTTTGAGGTCGTCGTTTCGCAGTTGACTGTGCCAATTTTTTGTTCATATGCTTTTCGTGCCGCTTTGCCACAAAGCCATTTAACTGTTCCGACCAGAACGGCGCATGCGTGCCTCCTAAACTAGAGGTCGGCATGCGCTGCTAAGTGGTAAGCGTTCGTCTTATTACCTAGCACAGTTGCTGTCCTTCACACTAGAGTTGTTCCTTCGACCGTTGAACCCCTGTCATCGAATCGACAATCCGACGAGAACAAAAGCGAGATAGAAATAGTAAGACTAAGGGGAATTGTCCACCTAATTAATAGAATGCTTTTAGGCGAGCAGAATGCTTACTCGTGGGGGGCAGTGCGGTGCTTGAGTGCGAGTCGCGAAGCTTAATAACGGTGCTACAAAGAGCAGCAACTTTTCCTTGATGCGCTGTATTAATGAAAAAAATATACCGAACTTTCGTGTTTCAATCTCCCTTCGTACTTGTGGCTTGTGGCAGTGTGGCAGTGTGGCAGTGTGGCAGTAAGTATGGCAGTACTTCTGTAGTACTGTATGGAGCACGGAGCCACGGCATTCTCTCCAAAAATGAAGCTCCAGTTCCTAGCCATTTCCTAAGCTAGCACTGAGCCAACGCTGATTAACAATCCGTGGCTGCTCAATCAAATGGCCCAAGCTCAATTTTATTGTGGGCCAAGCGTAGACCTGACTGACACCGCTCTTGGAGGTGGCCTCTTTCCCACGAAGCTGGTACGGAACGCACATGAGTCGTGGTCATCGCTCACTACTGCTCTGAAGACGATTTATTAGCTATACACACGAAGAGTGCTGTGATGTGTATTGAGCTGATGCAGCGCGCTCAATTTTTATTGTGTCTTACTTGCCTCTGTAGGTCGCACCCACGCCTCATTACGCTGTAGCGGCGCTTGGGACGCGCCTGCAAGGGCTACATGTAGCGCAATTAGACAACATCGGCGACTCAGAGGGAACTATCAGGGATGCTGCGAGCGGAGTCGATACCGTTACGTATGCGTTACCAGTGAGGTGCCGCGATGTACCGTTGGAGTTTGAGGCGGTGCGTGACGTTATGACCGTTGCCCTTGCACCTCACGAGTTGAGCAGCAGCGGCGGTACGAGTGGGAGTGGCTCGAGTGCAGCAGTTGCGAGTGTGGATGCATTAGGCCGAGCCACACTGCACCGCATCTCAGTAGCCGATGCTGCCTGGGACTCTAGCAGTAGTGGTAGCTCCGACCCCGCGGATGACCGTGCAGCTGAAGGTGGCCGCGCAAAGCGTTTGAAGAGTGAAGCTGCCGACGGTGCTGCTGCTTCTGCTCACGGCGATCTCGGGGCAGCTCCCGGCTTAGACTTAGCTTGTCTGCGCCGTGCCGCGCCGTCCGAATGGGGCTGGGCTGGAGCAGCGTTTCGGCCTTGGAGCAGTGGGAGCAGCTCGCCCGACACGCTGGCGCTCTGCCACCAGCTGTCGAGGCAATGGGCGCTGGCGGACGCTACCACTGGAGCTGGCGTGCGCACTTGGGCCACCACTCAACCGCCGCGCGCGATCTGCTGGGCGTCGCCTGACCTGGTATGCTTGGCAGAGCGTGGCACGGTGACTCTCTGGGACGCTCGCGCGTCGAGTGCCGCTTGCTGTGCCCGAGCTCAGCCTTCTTCTCAGGGCTTGCTGCACTGTTTGACGGCACTCGGGCCAGGCAGTGGTGCCTCGTCTCACGGGAGCAGCGACAACAACAGTGGATTGGCGATTGCTTGCGCGGGCGACGACCGGATCATTTACGTGCTTGACCCTCGCATGAACCTCAAGGTTACGCAGAGGTGGCGGGCACCGTGCAAGTATGACGTGACGAGTCTTCACGCCGCCACCTCGGCTGCTATGTCGTCTTTTGCCTCTGCTTCACCTGATGCGCCAACGGACGAGACGAATAGCGTTTGGGGGGTCAACGATAACGTTAAAGTCATGAGTGGTGGGTGCGTGGTGTATAGTTCGGGAATGGACAACGAGCTGCTTACGTGCCGCCTCAACCCAGACCATAGAGACCCTTCACAAGCAGTAGGCAACCACCAGCGAGCGCGCAGCAAAATCAAGCAAGGCAACAACAACAACGACAAACAAGCTGGAGCTCAAGGCAACAACAATGGCGGGGGCCCAGCTATCTCAGCCGGTGCACCTGCAGCGCAGGCCGCTCTCGCGCAAGGCGAAGCCGTGGGCGGCCATGGGAGGTTGCACCAAGCGCACCGCCTCGGCGTGCGTGGCGATGCCCGGTGGCTGGGGGTGGCTCACGTTCACGCGCGGAATGGTGGACGAGAGGGCAGTGGAGCTCTGCTTGGCCTGTGTGCGTCTGGAACCCTGTGCGTTCTGACGAATCCTCAGGCAGCGAGGCATGCTGTAGCGTAATAGTTTGCCTTTCTCCCTCTTCTGAGGGCGCAGATGGCAGATGTGGTTGTGGTTGTGTGTGCTTGTTTGTAGTCGCCTAATCACCAACTGCTAAATAGGCCACTGCTTCTGCGAATTAATTCCTTCCTTGTATGTATATATATTTGGGCTTCACCAACAGCTAAATACTAGTTATGAATGAAGTTTAAGGAGCTAAAGATCTAGATCTAGAAAGGAACTCGACTTAATCTTCGATTTATATTTCAGCAGACGAAGAAGTTCCCCATTTTAGTAAAGGGTATGATCGGTGGTATCTAGGACTTCTACTTCTTTATCTCCGCCTTCTGCCATCAATTTTTCCAGAATCGGGCGTTTCACAACCATCATTAAACACAAACACCGACTCTTCTCTGTGCGAAACGAACCGAATCACGAAGTAAGTAATTTTCAAATTCGGGCGCTGATTCAGGCTCTACAGTTGTGGATTAATCCAGGCCATATGCACGTCATCAATTGCTCGTCTAAATGCTTGCGAACCGAACAATGTTTTGATTACGGAGGCTCTGGGTCTGGAAGCTGGATCGGGCTGGCACAGGCTCGCCTGTAAGTCATTGAGGGCTGATGGCATGCTGCCTAAGGGCCCATTTGCACACGTAGGATCCGGCCTGTAGCCATCCAAAGTCTTCTGAAGGTTTTCTTCAGCCCATGAGCGTGATGAAAAAGACGATGATTGCCTCAAAGGTGCATCTGTAGGCATATCGAGGATTCGATTGTCAAGACTCGTTAGCTCGGGCTCTTGCTGATGCCAACACTCCCACATCACGATGCCAACACTGTAGACATCAAATGCCCTCCCATCATACGTACTGCCGTCATCGGAAAAGCCACTGCTGCGTCTCTTTTCCAGGCCCACTTGTAGACCAGTTTTTAATGCCATTGCTGGAATGACCTCGGGAGGACAATATGGAGGCGAAATTCCATTCAGATCCCCAATCATAGGGCATAAGCCAGTTTCAGGGTCTGTGATACGACTGGTACCAAAATCACACAGTCGCAAACTTGACTCAAGATCATCTTTATTTGCAAAGAGGATATTTTGCGGCTTCAAGTCTCGATGGACGTAGCCTTTATTGTGGAGAATGTGAAGGACTGCAGCAAGCTGCTGAAATATTGCCAAGAAAATCTTTGGACTTATCAGTGTCTTCATGCCTGACGACGATTCTTGCGCGATCTCATCAACAGAAGTATTGGCACGCTTTATAAGGGATGCAAGTGAGATGGGGCACCATTCTAGGACCATGATGAACACCCGCTCGCCCTGTTCGACTTGGAAACTGACGCCGTGCAGAAGAAGTACGTGCGGCACCCCTCGCAGATTAGTTAAGATTCGAAGCTCGTGATTGAATTCCTCAAGAAGCCCTTCAGTCAGTTGAGCAAATATCTTTTTAATAGCGACAACTTCGCCTCCATATTCGCCTTTGTGAACCTGACCGAAGCCGCCAACTGCAATGCATTCGTGAATAACAATGAATTCAGGAGGAATGACAAGGCTGAATGTGTCGTTATTTACGAGAGCTGAACCCACAGAGTGCATGATAGTTTGTTCGCCAGTCATTTCAACTTCAGAGCCTGATTGGCTTCCACGAGCCCTGAGTTCATTCAAAATGCACGTCGCAGAATTACATTCTTTCTCACGTCGTTCTTTCTTTGATTGAAAAAGTCGTAAGGCATTCCTCGCAATAATAATGCCAAAAAATGCTAAAGCAACACTGCTTATCCCAATAAAAAGAGCAAAACCGTCGGAACCAGGGACTAAAAATACTTGCGAAGATGTCCTATTCACTATGGTAGCGCCTTCTAGTACAGTTGGTCCCCCAGTGGTGCATCCGGTTTGACTAAGAAAACATACGTACGCAGAGCCTGATTGCGATGGGCCTGCCCAGTGCGCTCCAATAATCAGTTCGGGTACTCCATTGGAATCCAGATCACCAATGTTTGCTATGCTTCTACCGAAGTAGCCATTGTTCTCGAGATTGACAAAAGATTTCAGTCCACCGAAGAGAGCACTTATTTTTTGTGCTCTTTGCACACTACCTCCCGTGTCCAAGAACATGATGTATATCGCGCCCACGCCTGTGCCACCATCAGAGTCTTGAAATGCTCCTGCGGCTACGTCAACGATATCATCGCCGTCTAGGTCACCAAGGCATGCTACTGCTCTGCCAAAGTAATCAGCCGTATTTAACGTTACAAAGGTAGACAGTCCACCAGCAGAGTTTGATATCTTTTGTGCTGATTTGACCTCGCCGCTCGTTTTTAGAAATATGATGAATACGGCTCCACTGTTGTACAAACCGCCACTATCATCACCATTACTGCCAACTGCAATATCGTTGACACCATCGACGTCAAGATCACCCAAGCTATCCACTGCCCACCCAAATGAATCCGATTCGCTTAAAGTATACTGTGAACTCAGTCCTCCAAACCAGTTACTTATCCTTTGGTGCTCAATCACACTACCGTTTGATGTTAGAAATAAGACGACAACAGCGCCTGAATTGGCACCTCCGTCGTCACAACCCGTTGCCCCCACTACAAGTGCAAGTGTGCTTTCCCTGTCATCGAAGTTATCAATCCTCGCTATTGAAGAACCAAATTTTTGCGATTCGTCAAACGTGTAACCACCGAAAGTATTATAAATTTTTGTGGCTCCTTTAACGTTACCAAACCTTGAAAGGAAGAGAAGATAAATTGCTCCAGAGTTGGTACCGCCGAAGTCGTCCATCATTGACCCACAGGCTAAGTCAAGCACTGAATCTCCGTCAAGATCACCAATGCCTGCAACTGCGACTCCAAAAAAATCGCCACTGTTTAAAGTGTAGAATCTACTAAGATTCCCAGATGAATTGGATATTTTCTTCGCGTCTTTAACACCACCGCTACTTGTAAGAAAAAGGACATATACTGCCCCGGCACCTCCATCATCATTCAATGCGCCAACGACAAGATCGTTCGTACCATCTCCATCCAAGTCGCCTAAAGACCCAGCAGAAACTCCGAAATGATCTTTTGATTCAATGTGATAAAAGGAGCTCAAGCCTCCAGAAGAGTTGGAAATTAACGAGGCATCAGCTACAGTTCCGTCACTTTCGCAATTGTGCAATTCGCTCGCTAATCTTGTTGTCATTGTTGGGCGCAATGAGCCTCGCCCGAGGCTTGGTGAACCTTGTATCGAGCCCGTCTGTCCGTTGAATTTGGCAGAATCTCCACAGAATCATGTAGTCAGAAGCGTGCGTGCTACTTTGGGCCATGAAGGAAGAAGAGTTGTCTTCTTTTATTCTCATGCGAGAATGTAATAGCATTTTCAGTATATGTGAAAAAAATCGTTGCTGCAAAGTTCGTGACCAGTCTTTTGAATAGGAGGAGTGATTGATCTGATGCTCTGTCTCTTTCCAGTCGTTCGGGAGTGTCAATTTCAATCTCCGTTTCGAAAGTGATAACAAGGCGAATGCTGGAAGAAAATTAAGTACTTACCTTGCCGCTTTGTCCACAACTTATACTTACGTTTTTGTTTTGAGTCTTTTGAGCACATGTTTTTGCCTGTTTGCCGTCTTGTCCAAAATACTGGGTGTAATATTTATCCAAGAATCGATTTTCACTTGCGTCATAAAGGTCTATTCTGCATGGGCTTCCTGGTACATTCTTCGATTGTATTTACTCGTGGTTGTTGATTCCAAGTTCATTGTCAATTCAGTTACTCGCTCTTCTAGTATTTATGTAAACAATCGAATACATCTTATTAATTCACCTCGAAGACTAAGATAATGAGATGTGCTCTCTCTTTCACTACTGTACAAAGAAGTACCTTTTAGGTATCATAAGGCCTCTACGATATCAAAGATCTTAACTGAGCCTTCCCGAGGGGTAAATGGCTTTGTTCACTTTGGCATTAAGCATTGGTAGGTTAGAAAAAAACTCGCACGGGAGATCTTGAATTGAAAAGGATAAGAACAAAAATGGGATCTTCGCTTCAAGAATTCTCGCGTCGGAAATCCCTCGTTCGTGAGTTTTCTTGAGTTTACATTTTTGCCTTCGGGAGTGGCACAAATGCCAGCACTGTACTATTTTGACACGGGCCCGAGAGGCCGGGATTATAGATCAGAAGGTTCCGCCCCTTGGAGCCTATGTCAAAAAGGAAATGAAGTTATGTGTTAAGTGTTCTGAGTTTTATGTATACGCACGGGTAGCGCATTGCGTTACTTTCTCTGCTACTTCAACTTTCCCCGAAAACAATTATTAATCCATAGCCATCACTATCATATCGAGCACGTTTCTACGACACTAACCCGCCGACTGCGCCCTTCCATTGAAGAAATTGCGAATTGTACGCGCTGCGTCGTATACCGAAATGTGCTAGAATTATCACCCCTGTAGCCAGCTAGCCAAGAGCTTTACTACTTCCCATTTAGTAACCCTGCAAAGAGGAACAAAGCAATGTGCTTCTCAATTGTATATTAAGTTACACATGCGACCATTCTTACCTTACTATACCTCATTTTCAATTCGCAGTTTCCCATCAGCTCGACTTGCCCGGGGGTTGTGAAAGGCCCGAAACTAGCGTTATCGCTTCCAAGAGACAGGCCCCGAAGGGCCGGAATTAGAAGGCTAAGAGGTACTGTAGTGCTTGGTGCCAAATCAGGACGTAAGCTGAGACCGTTTAGCAACAACACGAGGCAAGTTTAAGTAGGCGAAGAAGTGGTGTAAAGCAACTAATAAGTTACCTTTCCTCGTAACCCTGATGCTGAGATCGGCTGGCGCCCGACGCCTGAGAAAAACATTGAGACAATGCCCTGCTGGGGCAAAAATAGCCCGGAGAACTGCCTCGTGGACCTGGGACGTGATACACGAACGAGCACTCAGTCCCGCCGACTTGTTCGGAGGAAAGGCGCCAGTTGGAGCCTTAATTGGCCTTCTGGAGCGAATTTGCTAGCGCATTTGCAGCTCAAGTGCATTCTTTATGTGCCTCTGTGACTGCTGTGTACTTGCCTTTCTTTGTTTTTGGGAGAGTATTAACTAGACTAGACTAGACTAGACCTCACGGCCTCACAGCTCTCAGCTCTCAGCCTCTCAGCTCTCGGCTCGCATGAGATTTTGAAATCTTATATTCTAGATTATATTCTAATTCGCAACCACCATTTTTTGGAACATACACGCTGGCGAGGGCGCGAGTAGCTGAGCAGGGTCCACGAGGATCGGAGGAGTAGAAAGAGTGGCTTCGAACTCGCACCTGGCATAAATAACAGTTATTTGCGTAGCATAGGATGCCATCCAAGTACCAGCTCCGAGACGACTCGGACGAAGAAGATGGCGACATGCTCATGTCCGCTGCCTCTCCGCCGCCCATGCATCGGTCCATAGGCATGGATTCAGACTCGGACGAGCCTCAGGATGCTATCCCTGAAGTCTCGAACCGCGGTGTAGACACCCGAGGGGAACGAGGCGGAGCGGCTACTATGCCAAGCCCCGTGGTCCGAGCTTCCCTGGCGTCACCCCTTCGCTTTACGCCGAGCGTAACCACACCCTTCACAGCAGGGTTTACTGGGGCAAGCACGGGAGGGCGTGGGCGCATGCAGCCGCACACTACTACTTTACATGCACCGCCCGAGGCAAGTATGGATGATACGGCAGAAATGGCGAGCAGCGCGCCAGCCCACTGGTTTCAGCAGGGCGCGGACGGGAGCGTGGGGATGGTCCCTTTCCATGGTGGCAATGGCAACGGGGGCGTCACGAAGGAAGCCTTTGAAAGTTTCGATTACGGTGTGGGGATGCCCCGCGATGGCACTGAAGTTGGCAGCAAAGTAGATTTCGAATCAATGGAAGCGGCTCCTGACCAAGCTGACTACGCAGACGAAGGTGAAGGTGTAGAAGATGCAGTAGCTTGGCTGCCTCCTCCGGTTGGCCTACCACCGCCACCGGAAGGGGTTGCTTTGGCTGTGGTGCAGGCCGCCAAAGTGCCACGTTTCTTCGCGAGCGCAGACCGGCGCAACCACACGCAGCGCCTGTACGAAGATGCGCTGTCCGAGGTGCACGGCGCCGTGGCGCCAGCCTCGTCGAAACGACTGCAGCGCGACACCCGCATGTCCCTCGACACGGGCCTGAGCTTGGGGCGGTCGTTTCGGGCTTCGTTTGGCAACAACGGCATGCTCGTGCTCCCCTTTAAGTCGCATGCGTCCATGCTCGCGGCGCAGGACGCCCTCATCGGCGCCAATGCGGCTCCACCAGTGCCAGGAGCCGGGGCAGGTGACGACGACGACGACGACGACTACAACGACGAGGAAGAGGCTGCGAACGCAGCGCAAGCAGCGGCTGAAGCTGCCGCAGACCATGCCCGAGCTTGCCACGCAGTCACGCTCGTAAATGTAGGGTCGCTTGTATCATTGCCGTCTTCCTTGCCTCCTCTCGGTGCCACCTTTCCGAAGATGCTGGAAGCCCACCGCAACGCTTCGATTTTGGAGACAGCGGAAGAGGACGACGGCAGCAGCAGCGGCAGCGGTATCGCAGTGCCACGGTTTCGGTTGCCGCGGGGCGCTGCGCCAGCGCAGGCAGGCCAGGCGCCAGCTATAGACGAGGTGGAGTACCCTCAGCTCGCAGCCTTCATGCACACCGCCGTGAAGCTCACTGCGCGAGACGCTCGCTCGCCGTACCCCACTGACATGGGAAGCAGCGGCAGTGCAGGAGGCCCACTGGCTGAAGCCGAAGCAGCCGCTGCGTGGGCCACCGCGCAGCAGTGGCGGCTCGCGCGCGCAATTTGGGGCCAGGAGCGCACGCAACCAGGAACGCCGCCTGCGGTGGCAGCGGCACTGCAGCTTCCGGTAACGGCACGCTGCCCTGGTGTGGGGAGCGCTGTGGCCACCACTGCTGGAGGTGGTGGCAGCAGCAGCAACAGCAGCGCTGGGCGCTTAGTGCCCGGTTTGCGTCGCACGGCGCTCCTGCAGCAGTGGTGCGCGAGCGCGACGCGTGGGCGCAGTAAACTGCCGGGTGGCTCTCACTGGCGCGAAGGGACAGGAGGAGGAGAGCTTTCTCGGAGCCTTAGTGGCCAGGGCTTCAACCGAGGAAGCAGCTTTAGCAGTACGAAAGCGGGAGCCACGGGGGTAGGAGCCGTGCTGGATGCGTTGAGCGAAGGCCGCGTCACCGATGCCACTAAGCTTGCCCTCGGGAGCCTCAGCAGCAACGATGGTGGCGTTGGTGGAGGCAGCCAGGCGTCTTTTGCGAGTGGCGAGGAGCAGCAGCCGCAGCACCCGCGCCTAGCCCTGGCAATCGCGTCGTGTGGCCCCAGTGGGGGGCGCGAAAGCGCGCGGCTGGTGGCGCAACAGCTGGTGGCGTGGCGGCAGTCGGGAGCCTGGGAGTGCGTGCCGCCGGACTTGCGGTTGGCGTACACGCTGCTGGCCGGCACGCTCGGCACTGCTGCGAACCCTCAGGCAGCCCTCGATTACGACGCGAGAAGGGATGATGCCCTGGCTTTATCTTCTGGACGTGAAGGAGAAGAAGAAGGAGATGGAGGTGAATATGAGTCAGGTAGTGGGGAGTCGTGTTTGACCGCAGCAGAAGCGCGGGCAGTGGGGTCGCATTTAGACTGGCTGCGGCGCTTGGGCTGCCACTTGTGGTTTCAGCCGCGCCCCCATCGGGGCCCATCGGCACTGCGAATGGCGTTTGGCGACTACCAGACCGCTGCGGCGCGTGGGAATGCCGCCCCTCCGCTGCCCACCTTGCGCGCTCGGCGCTGGCACGCCGCAGCTGCTGCAGGAGGAATGGGAGTTGGAGGGGACGGTGCTGATGAAGGCGCCGCTTATGTGCCTGGCTACACCCAAGGCTGCGTGTTGTTTCACCTCCTTGAGCTCTACTGTGCGTCCTCAGACTCTACTGCGGGCGTCTACGAGCAATTGAGCTTCCGCACTGGCCTGAGCCAGAGCAGCAGCAACAGCAGTGGTGGTGGTTGCGAGGTGGGGGCCCTGTTGGCGGCCCTCGACCCGCGCTCAACCGGAAGCGATCCGTTGGACTTTCGCGCGAGCTGGCAGCTGGCGACCTTGCTGCAAGCGCTCGGGTTGCACGCCGTGGAGGCGCAAACTTACAGTCGCGTGCTCCACGGCCTCGCAGACCAACTGGAATCGGGGGGACTGTGGCAGTGGGCAGTGTACGTGCTGCAGGGCTTGCCCGAGAGCACCCGTCGCAACGCCTGCGTGCGGAGCTTGGTGCTGAGGCACGCCCACGAAGCGCCGCAGGGGTTTGCGAACGCTGCAGCTGCCTCTGCCACTGGCGCGGGTGGTTTTGGCGCTGGACTAACCTCATCTGCAGCAGCGGCCATGGTAGGGCGAGCGGATTTCTTGTGTGGGACCTTGGGCCTGCCCCGCGCTTTACTCAACGAAGCCCTCGCGAACTGGGCCAACTACTGCGCCGCCACTGGCCTCGCTAACCTCAACGGTGGTGGCGATAGCGGCAACGACGACTACGGTAGCAGCAGCAGCAGCCCTTTGGGCCTCTCCGGCGACGGAGACGGCGGTGGAAGCATGCTCGAAGCGCAGCAGCGCGCACTGGTGGAGCGCGGGGCGGTGAGCACAGTGGAAGCCGAGGCAGGACGTGGCCTGGCGCTCCGCTGCCAAGGGTCGCCGCTGGTGCCTTTACAGGGGCAAAAAGTGGCAGAAGCGGCCGCCTTGGTGTTCTGGCAGCCGCGGCTCTGCTTGCGGCCAACCTCGGACCAGCGGGCTTTTCTGGCGGCCTTTTTGCCGTCCGCAGGCAGCAACGGCACTGGCAGCAGCAGCAGCACTGTGCTCGACCCGTATTTGAGGGCCTGCTTGGCGTATCTGGACTTGCCCAATGGCTCCGTTGCGAAAGGTGGAGGAATTGAGGCCCCGTTGGACTTGGCTGCGCTCGAACACACCCTTGCTACGCTGGTGCCTGCGCTTGCGGCTGGCCGCACCAGCAGCAGTGTGGGGAGCGCAGGTGGCGGCAGCAGTTCGTTGCTCGCAGCTGAGACCTGGGTTGGGGGGGCATGCACTGTGGCGGGGCAAGAAGCGAGCGAAGTGTACCGGCTGGAAATGCTCGACACGGCGCGAAAACTGCAGCACGCGCTTTTCTTGCACCGAGCGCAGACCCAAGCGGAGCTGGCTGCCACCGAAGCGCGGCACGGGGGGAACCCCGCGGCAGCGGTGAAGCAAGTGTGGTCCAATGCGCGCACTGCGGCCCTGGTGTCGGCGGTGGGGGTGCCGGAGCAAAGCGAAGCCGCGCGGCGAGTGCATTTGGCCCATGCCACGCGCGCCTTCGTTGATGCCCTCTAACGAACGAACGACGAGGTGGTGGTGAAAGGCCAAGGGTGCATGGTGTACTGCACAGGGCGCCCATGCCTTCCTTAGCCTTCCTTTCCACTTGTCACTTGAGGCGCTGCGCTAGGGACGCATTTGAATACAAGATATTAACATGAATGCCAAGGGCCACATTACCGGCCATTTTTATCTCCACTTGATGAATTCGTTGCTAAGTAACGAATTACTTGGGGGGGGGGGGGAAGAAAGAAGGTATCCAACCTAAGAGCCATCTGAGCAAACCGCGATCGCAATCGCAATAGGCAATACGCGCAGAAAACAATCCCAGTTTCTAGTTTTAGTATTCCTTGGCTATCAGCGCGAAAATCCTTCACAGCTATAGAAATTGGCAGATATATTGATATTGATATATTCCTATCCCTGACATCCCTGGGATCCTTGGACCTCAAGAAGAATTCTTTCTAAAAGAAAATGATTTAAATCGGCATAAACTTTAAACCATAGACCATGAACGAACATAGAGCACAAGGAGCTGGGGAGCTGGAAGCCAAATTCTAGAAGGAGGCGAGGGCGAGAGGAATTGATCACTAGCACGACCTGGCCCTGCGTATACATGAAGTCGTTGCCCTCGTGCCCTTGCCTGTTTCTCTGCTATCGCATACAAAACGAACTCTATCACTAGTCATCTCCAACTCAAACTTCTAATAATCGTCACCGCGGCTGAGGACTTCCTTGCAGGTGGGGCGCAGAATGAGGGTGTGCTCGTACTGGGCCACGTAACTGCCGGGCTTGTCCACCAGTGGAGGGTACGGCTGAATGATGCCCACGTCGCACAAGTTTTTGAGGGCACCCAAGTACTTTTCTTGCCGCGCCCCTTTGCCGTTGACCGCAAAACTGCCGCCGTCGTCGCGCTCCAGCCAACGGCGGCAGAACGCGAGGGTGCCAAAGGTTTTGTTCACGTGGTGCAGCAATTTCTTGGCGCTGGGCATGCGCAGGGGCACGTGGGGCGCGGTGAACACTTTCATGTAGTGCGAGCACTCCATGTCTTCGACCACGTGCCCACGCCCAGTGGACCCAAAGGTTTCTACGGCATAGATTTCGCCTTCTTCCATGCGGGTGGTTTCGCCCCCTTTCACGATGGGGACTGACTTGCCGGCGTGGATTTGGTACGGGCCAATGGAGTGGCCCGTTAAGTTGCGGCACGGCTTCACGGGGTAGGTCGTCCCATCAATGGTGACCTCGTAAGATTCCATGGTTTCTTGAATCAGCTCGCCCACTTCGTTGAGCGGCACGTCTATCCCACAGGCTTTGATGCCCGTGTTGGTGGCTTCGCGGGCCGCGTCCAACAAAGGTTGAAATTGGTCGTCAAAGCAAAGCGTCCATGCGCAGTCAATGATGCGGCCATTGATTTGAGTCCCAAAGTCAATCGACATCACGTCGCCGTAGTTGAGCACCGTGTCGTCCCCACAATTGGGGGTGTAATGCGCGGCGACGTGGTTCACGCTGCAGCCCGTGGGAAACCCAATCCCGGCGGCCAGGCCCGACTCCTGCACCAGCTCGCGGTTTTTCGCCTCGATTTTCTCGCACATGTCCAGGAGCTTGATGCCCGGCTCGATCCAGGACTGCGCCCAGCGCCGCACTTGCCGGTGCACTTCCGACGCGTGCCGCACTGTGGTGTACAAGTCTTCTTCCATCCGCTCCAATGCTTTCTTTTCTTCGCTGCCCGTCCGGAACGAGTTGCCGGCGAGTTGCTCGCCGCTCGTAGGGGTTTTATCCGGGTGCGGCTGTTCTTCGCCTTTCGGGAATGGGAGCGCGGTGTGGGGCGCAAACAACTTCGCCACGGGAATAGACGGCTCCAGGGTTTGGCCATACCTGTATAGGGTTCAGCAAGCACACCACAGGGCCGTCCCGCAGAATACGTGACTTAATCCAACACTACTAGCGATAAGCAAACCTTTGTAATCCTGATGAAGATAAAATGTTCAAGAAGTGCAAGAGGCAGCAAAGTCCTTGAAGCGGTGCTGTAATGTCTTATCTCACTCGTAGTCGAAGTTGTGCATACACTAGCTAGCTAGGCAATCAAGAGCAAAACTATGACAAACCTCATGTACGAGTCGCAAAAGCCTGTCACACCCAAGGACTTGGATACTACACTCGCACCCTTGGCTCCAGACTTCTTCTTCTTCTTCTTCTTTTTGGTTTCTGTTGGGGCGCCCTCGTCGTCTTCATTCTCGCCTGCACCGCCATCGCCCTCGCCAGTGGCAGCGCCATCAGCGGCGCCTGCAGCCGCGGCCGCCGCAGCACCACCATCCTCAGCAGCTTCACCACCGTTCCCGCCAGCGCCACCCTTCTTCTTCTTTTTCTTGTTCTTCTTCTTCTTTTTGGTGGCACCTGGCTCGCTAGCGTCCTCAGCTTCATCTTCCTCGTCCTCCTCCGGTTTCTCATTCACCTACTCACGAGCATAGGTGTAACAATAGTTAGCAATCCAATATTCTAAATCACATGATAGAGTCGTTGCAATACCTCGAGATTGTCCATAGCATCTTCAAGAGCAGACATGGCTAAGAAATTAGCTTGTTACTCCTTTGAACCTAAGCTTGCTTAGCTACAGTAGTCGCTGATTTCGCGATGTCGCAGCTCACGACGAGTGACGACTGAGTTTACCGGATTACTCCTTTCAAGGGGGTGGTTTGGTACTTACACTCTCGCGCGCGAATCAAGCCATACAATTTTCCTGTGTGTGTTCCCGAGGATAGTTTTTTTGAATATCCGCATCATCCGCATTGTATTATAGTATTATTGTGTATCAAGCTAGGACGACTGCAAGGTAACGAGGTAAGGGCCCTACCCTTTGCGTAGCTAAAAATGAAGATATATTTGGTTATAGATAGATTTTATGCGCGGACGAATTCTGTTTCTTCATCAATGGCTATTTCTTAATCACATGTGACAACTTGATGCCATCCGTCTTTTGGCGCGCTCTGATTGCCCTGACGTCTAGAAAATCTGTATTATAGATGGGAAACCAACTCTCTTCTGTGATATCATCTGAACCGGGAAATGAAGCCAGCTCCTCCTCCTCCTCCTCATCCTCGAGTGCTCAAGCGCAGCCCGAAGGCCCTGAGACAGTGATGGACGATGAAGCGATTCGAGCTGTGATGAATGCGGAAGGTCCTATCGTGCAGATGGTCTTGCTCAAAGCCGACGGCACCGTGGAGGAAGTCACGGTGGACTGCACGCCTCGGGACCGCAACATTGAGAAGCTCATGGACAGTGATAGTATGACTATCGTCGGGGGCTACCAGGTTTGATAGGGTTCGCCCTTGAACTTGAGAGCTTTACCTGCACCAAGGCTTGTTTGAAATTAAGGTGTGGAATCTCTCATCTCAACATTGATGCTTTTGCAGGACCTGAGCTTGACTGTAGTGAATGGAGCAAATCCTGCTTTGAGCGCCTCGAGTGCAAAGCTGCCGTTCCCGCTCCATGCACATGCTTTGCGTGGCACCACTGTAATTATGCGCAATGGCGAAGACGGCGCTCAGCAGGTGAGCGCATACTGAATTAATTAAAGAACAAACTTCGTTGCCCTGCTTAGATTTTCGTCATTGACTCACCCCTCGCTCGCCTCGGCTGGAACTTTCGTTACATTGATACTCCCTGTATACTGACCGGTGCATGCCGCCGTTTTTTACTGTGTGCTTAGGATTTCACGGCAGCTGAGTTTCAAGCTTTAGTGGATCGGCCCGTGAGTGCTGAAGAGCAGAAGTTGTTTGAGTCGGAGAACGCCGCCATCGCAATGAAGCAGGCTCAGAACATGGTGGCAGCAGCCAATGAGGCTCAGGAAGAGGAAGATGACGAGGATTCCGACGCATCAGGAGACGAGTACACGGCGGCAGACGCAGAAGACGACGAAGCGTCGAGCGAAGACAGCGACGAGGACGACGAGGAGGAGGACGAAGAGGAGGAAATGGACGAAGAAATGGCGCAGAAATCAACGGTGCTGTACCAAGTGATGGAAAACTTGGCCGTGCAGTTGGAGCGCGCACCGACCATGGACGAGATCAAGCAAGCCTTGCGAGACATTGCCGAGGCTCAGGCGAATGGAAACCTGGGAGAAGACGAAGGTGAAGCCGAGGAAGAAGACGAAGGAGAAGAGGTCACAGGCGGCGAGGAAGGAGATGAAGTGGAAGAAAAAGCCGAAAGCGAGTCAAGTGAGAACACCAAAAGTTCATCAATCGTGTCCGAGACTCCTGCCAAGGACTTTTCGGTCGAAGCCACGGCAGCAGCGGCAGCGGCTGCGTTGACTTCCCCAGACACCGTAGCCTTCGCGTCTCCTTCAGTGCTGGGCAAGCGAAAGGAAGACGTCGTTGAAATCTCAAAGGATGCCATGAATCCTGCCTCTGAGATCCAGCAGTCAAACCCCAAGACCGCGCGACCAGAGGCAGTGGCCTAGGATATTGAATGAACGAGATCGAAATGTGCTTCTACTTAACTGGTGTGGGTGTGAATGAAAAATGTTACGCGCTGATATCGGATTACGCGGTTGTATCGCCCCCCTGTTCTTAATGTGGTGCAGTTTCTGAAGGACCGGAATTAGGGATACAAAGCAAAGCAGCGTATACTCGGAGCTAGAAGCCAGAAGGCGAAGGCTAGAACTTCTACTAGAATGGCAGCCAATTCTACTAGAAATCCTAGTGAAGTCCTTATATTATACTTGCGTATATTGTGCAATGGTAATTGCTAATAGATTTGCGTGTCGGCTATCTTGCGGGCCGAGAAACACAACAAAACAAAACACCTCGCAACAGCAACAGATAGATCATCAACACGGCCATTCAAATTTTCTAATTTATTTGCAATTGCTTATACGGCACTCAGTGCGAAGGGGTTCTTCGGGGCCAATAAAAACAATATAACTACATCTAACATTCCTATTCAGCTATAAGCCATCACCTGACTTACAGCTCAAAGCACCAACTGACACACTAGGCCTCTATCATTTTATGAAGCCAAATGATTCCAGTAGATTTTACGAATAGTCCAGCCCGTTGGTAAGGCTGAAGCCTGCGCCGCTGTTGAGGGTGCCGCCGTAGGCGAGGCCGCTTTCGCCACCACTAGCACTGCCTTCGTCAAGGAGGCCGCGCGCTTCATCAGCCACTTTGGCCAGCTCATTGAGTTTGGCGGGAGGCAAGAAATAGTTGAGGTCCACGCCCAGCTGCGCTACTTTCGCGGCGAGAATTGGGTCCACGCCACTGCCACTATTGCTGCTGCCACCGCTGCTGCTGTCTCGCCGCAGGGCAAAGTTTTCCACGACGTTGGTGGTCACCTTGTGGAACTGCCGTACGTCCCAGCTGGGAAGCTTGCTGACCGTGAGTTCAAACAGGTCGCGCTGGGTGTCCGCGTCGGGCATCCGCAAGCACAAAAGGAGCGCTTTCACGTCATCGCGCACCGCCTGACGAGGGAAGAAAATGAGTTTTAAAAAAAGTAGCAAAGGTAGACGCCAGCGTGAACGTGTAGTAAGGGGCAATTCAAAGGATAGCGAACAAGAAAGAGCATGCAAATTTGAATTCTAGTGCTGTGCACCAAAACAGGATTACATCCTCCCCAGCCCCTCCCTATTTCCTATAGCTACTCCACCCTCCCTTCTAAGAACCAATCACCTTGCTGAGCTCGGCGTACACGCCTCTTCGCACCAAACCCAGCACTTGCAGCCAGGTGGTGGGGGCTTTGTCTGGGTCGTCCCCGCGCTCCCGGCACAGCTCCCGCTCCTTGTCGATCGCGTAGCCCAAGTACGCCACCAGGTCCTGGTCCAGCAACGGCTTCATGGCTGCCACGGCCGCGGGCAACTTGGACATGTCCTCCATGGCCACGTCGCAAATTTGCCGCACTTTCTCCAGCTGCGCGTGCTCGGCCGCAGCGAGCGCGTCCCCCAGCTCTTGTGCGCAAGTCAGCGCGTAGTTGTTGATCTGCGTGAGGGCGGCTCGTGCAGACGACGCGCCACCGACCACGGGCGGGCCACTCCCACTGCTACTCCCAGTGCCACAGCCACTGCTGCTGCCGTCTCCGCTTGCCTCAGCATCTTCCGGTGGGAGAGTCGCTAGGTAACGCCGAGCCGCCGCAGGGTACCATTCGGAAAGCACTACCTCACGGTAAGAGCCCAATATTTGCGGCGCCAAGTCGCTGGACCCAGGGCGGCACAGTTCGCGCACCAGCAGCGCCAGCGACCCGCTCACTTGCGCAAGGGCTTGTGCGTCCGAGGGAGCGAGCGTAGACGGGTCCTCGACAGGGCCTCGAAAAAAAGACAACCGCGCTGAGGTCACACCGCCGCCGCCAGGGCCGCTGCTGGTGCTGCTGCTGCTGCTTTTACCGGCTCCGTCCATGGGTTGCCCTTCTTGCTGTGCGGCGGACACCGCGGCTACGGCCGCTGCCTTGCGCGCAACTCCCGCAGCTGACTCTGCCAGGGCGCCGGCAGGGCCAGCACCGCCCTGATTAGGCCCACTGAACAAGTCCAGGCCGCCGTCGAGGCCGTTGGCCGAAGCCAGGGACACCGACAAGCGCACGAGCTCGTCGTCAACGGCTTCGAAGTCGTCGGCTGACGTGGCCAGCGCGCCCACACCTCGCCGAGATACCATCTCACCACGGCCATCGCCACGGCTGCTACTGCTACTGGTGCTACTACTGCTAAGGTCATCGCTGTCTTTCGAGAACGCGGCTGCCAGCTCCGAGCCGCGGGCAAAGACTTTGGACACTTCTTCGGCCGTCATGTTGGCCGCTTTTGCTACTTCGGCCACGCCTGCGACGAAATCAGGCGGCAAGTCAGAGTCCAACCCGAAAAGGTCCAGCTCGTCTTGCGTGAGCTCATCGTCGTCACCGTTTGGTGCGCCACTCGTTTTGGCTCGCCGCTCGTTCGCTTGCTGAGCTTTCAGAGCTGTTCGGCCGAGGGCTTCCACGCTTTCGTCGCTCAGTCGCGATGGATCCAAGTTGGCCAGCTCTGGTGGAAGTTCAGGCTCGTCTTCACCCGACAGCTCCACTGCTGAAGAAGGAGGAGGCACGATTTCAGCATCGACCATTGGGTTGCCACTCTTTGTGTTACCTGGACTATTCCCGCTGCTACGTGCAAAGTTGTTGTCCTCGCCAGGCACACTTACGCCAAGAATTTCCCCCGAACTAGGATCGAGTTTGATCTCGCAGGCCACCGCTGTTGGGAAGTTGGCCTTCAGGTCATGTGCCAGCCGCGCAGCAACGTCCCTTTCTGCGGCTGCTACCAGGGACGCGACTTGGCGGCCCATCGTTGCAGCCGTGCCGCCTTCGCCGCGCCTGACGGAGACAATGCAACCAGCTCCCGAACTTGGATTCACCGGGTTGACGAGAATCTCTACGGAGTCATCCGGGCAAGCCTGGAAGCGTAAGCAAAGCCCCCATGCTTCGGTGGATGGCTCCAAAGGCATCGCAGCATCTCGTCGATTCACACCTCTAGCCCAATCGTTGGCCAACCACGAAAGCACGGCGTCTGAGGGTACATCCTCCACGAGGTGGGTCTCAGCAACGCTGCTAGGTCCACCAAGAGCCAGTAAAGAGCAAGACAAGCGCCGACGCGACGCCAATGCTCGATGCGATGGTGCCCAAGCTGTGGCTATCGAGGCCAAGGTTGGCCAGATGAAAACTCTGTGCATAATTCTTTTTTGTCGTCGAGGTCTAACTTCTATGAATCCTACTGGACTTGATTGCTGAAGAAAGTAAAAGAGGGTTAAGTGCTCTAAAAGATGGACTAAAGCTAGAATTACTTTTTCAAGGGAGATATTCGAGCACACTTCTAAGACGAATGTCAATGGAATCGTTGTGTCTCAGGCGCTCTGTTATGTGCTCGAGAAGCCCTCGTTCGATAACTCTTGCCTAGCTTGTGCACTTCGCAGCAACCGACATCTGGCGTACTTTTTGTTGATGTCTCACTTCTTGCCTTCAGCGATTTCATTGGCTCGCCAACCAACAACAACATTTCAAAAAAATCAGGTAGACTCAAGGGTAGACTAGTCTTTGGGTAGTCTAGTCTATTCGTGTAATCCATCGTGGCGACGAAGAAGATGGCAAAGAAGGGCTTTCTACTCAATGCCAAGGTTTGTGGGAATTGCCTTACACCCGAAGGGCTTGCTCCCAAGCTCTCCGCTTGCTCCCGGTGTGGTCTCGTGGTGTACTGCAGTAGGGACTGCCAGCGGGCGCACTGGAAGTCAAACCACAAGCAAAACTGTGTTGCTAAAGCTGACAGGGTTCCGCAGCGTCAACAACCTTTGAGCACTCAGGTGAACGATGCCTCGAGTGCGGTGCTAGCGGGGGAGAAATGCGCTATCTGCCAAGACTTGCTGACAAATGCGTCGTCGGCGTGCGCGCTACCATGCAAACACGTATTTCATGGCACATGCGTGGCGGATTTGAGGAAGTTTGGAGTGGAGCATGCATGTCCTTTGTGCCGAACCTCATTATCCCCAGGATCGGAGGAATCTTTCGTTGAGGCAACACGTCGTTACACGGTGATCCGTCGACTAGTGAAGCGTGGTGAAGCGTCTTGGTCTGATCTTCCGGCGTCAGCACAGCGCGAAGTTGATGCAGCAGTCAATGGGTGGCGTGCTGCAGCCGACGAAGGATTTGTGAGTGCGCAGTGCAATCTGGGGCTTGTTTTTGAACATGGCCTCGGTGTGCTTCAAAGTCATGAGGCGGCAGCGCAATGGTACAGAAAGGCAGCTGACCAGGGGCATATGGTTGCGCAGTGTAGCTTAGGGGGGTTGTTCGATGAGGGCCTGGGTGTTGCTCAAAGCTACGAGGTGGCGGCAATGTGGTACAGAAAAGCTGCTGACCAGGGGATGTCGAACGCACAGTATAATCTTGGGGTGATGTTTACGCAGGGCCATGGTGTTGCGCAAAGCTACGTGGAGGCAGCAAGGTGGATTAAAAAGGCTGCTGACCAAGGGGAGAAAGATGCGCAATTAAGCCTTGGAAGCTTGTACAGTGACGGTTTGGGTGTGGTTCAAAGTCATTCCACAGCTGCAGCTTGGTACAAAAAGGCAGCGGTTCAAGGCAACGCAACTGCGCAGCACAAGCTTGGGTATGCGTATGAAGTCGGCATCGGCATGTCACAAAGCGATAAGGAGGCTCTGCGATGGTACAGAAAGGCTGCCGAGCAAGAATACGCAGCTGGGCAACTTGCAGTTGGCATTTTTTACGAGCAAGGTCGTGGCGTGGAGGTGAATTTCTCGGAAGCGGCACGGTGGATTAAAATGGCTGCTGACCAAGGGGAGACAGATGCGCAATTGAACCTAGGATACTTATACAGTGGTGGTTTCGGTGTGGTTCAAAGTCATTCCACAGCTGCAGCTTGGTACAAAAAGGCAGCTGTTCAAGGCAACGCAGTTGCGCAGCATAGGCTTGGGTACCTGTATGAAGTCGGCATCGGCATGTCACAAAGCGACAAGGAGGCTCTGCGATGGTACAGAAAGGCTGCCGATCAAGGACATGCACAGGCGCAACTTGCAGTTGGCGTTTTTTACGAGACAGGTCGTGAAGTGGAGCAGAATTCTTCAGAGGCTGCACGGTGGGTAAAAAAGGCTGCTGACCAGGGGCATTCGAATGCGCAGGCTTACCTTGGGTCCCTTTAACGGAGGGGTTGTGGTGTAACGCAGAACTACTCAGAGGCAGCGCGATGGTACAGGAAGGCTGCATGGCAAGGGCACGCATTCGCACAATTTTGACTTGGGGTTATGTTGAAGGAAAGCCACGGTGTGAATTAGACCTCAATGGAGGCTGTGCGTCAGTTTGTGTTGGCTGCTGATGAAGGGAGTGCCAATGGTGCATATCACATGGGTTTCATGTATTGTTTCGGCATTGGCGTGGGGTTCAGTGGCAAAGAAGCAGAGTGAGATTACAGCATTGCTGCTGACCAGAGGGGCATCCACAGGCGCAGTGTATTCTTGGGGATCTGTTTTATACCGGTGTCGTCATGGCACAGAGCAATATGATGGCGGCGCCGTGATTTAGAAGAGCTGTAAAGCAAGGACATTTAGAAGCCCAGGCACCGGAGTTGCGCGAAGTGACTTGGAGTCAGAACTTTGATTTAATTAGGCTGCTGGCCACGGGAATGAAAGAGCTCAAAGCAAATTAGAGGGTTTTCATGAGGGTAGCCGCTGCGTAATAGCGGTTTCTCTGGCCCTTTTTACCCATTGATATTCATCTTGTGGGAATTGGGCGTAATTCATGGCACGGTTACCGGTCTTCATATTTCATTTTTTATTTTTTCAATTCCAATTTTGATTCCAATCCCATTATAAGCAAGTGCCGGCTGTATGCTGTATGGGCTACAGTACTTAAGTGTAGGGGTATAATCCAATAACCAATTTTATAATTATAACCTGGGTTCAAGCGTTCAAGCGCCATTATGCGAAAGCGAATTGGCCATGTCCTACTGCTATGGGCTATGGGTTCTTGTTTTTATAAATCCGCCGAATATAATAAAGATCTTATAGTCAGTAGTGAGTTAGTGAGTAGTCAATTAAATTACTGGGACATGCGTTTTGATACGAGCTCCGAAGGATTGACTTAAGCAGCTAACAACCACGAACGGCCATAGCAAGAAACGAGGCATGCCGTTCTGCTCAGTCTACTTTCGCAGCCCCCTGCTTTGCTTTGCTCCTTGTGGTGGTGCCTACACCGGATGCGAGCGGCGCCGCTTCGCACACGCCTGCACTGGTAGCGAGAGGTGGGCAGCTCCAAATGCGAAAGAGGTAGCAAAGTTTGACGCACAGCATGTCTCGAAGCATGCTTAGAGAGGCTGTCACAATGTCGAGCTTGCTCGTGATGAGCTTGCTGCCCTCCACCTGCAATAGTATGTTTGGAGAAAATGTACAGG
>Ga0307979_1000501_pt1 | contig 26666 bp, 19 predicted proteins | sample OrgLakmetage1058_FD_201833 | JGI IMG/M metagenome (GOLD analysis project Ga0307979, IMG submission 201833) | Saline water microbial communities from Organic Lake, Antarctica - #1058 | ecosystem: Environmental > Aquatic > Non-marine Saline and Alkaline > Saline | place: Antarctica: Organic Lake...
AAGCTTAAGCCTGAATGTCAGTAGGCGCTCTCGTTTGCGAGCACCGCGACGCTCCTCATTTTCTCAAAAAAACAGCTATATTCACCCAAAATATCACATTAGCGAGGTATCCGTCACCAAAAAGTTACATGTACAGTACTTGATTCTTTCTGTCCTCCTACTTACTTCTGTAATATTCTGAGAACGGTTCTGTCATTCTTTCCAGAAACCCAGAACCCATCCAACCAACATCATCGAAGCATAGATAGAAGCCAGCCTTCATCCTTCATCCTTCCCTGTCCGCTCTGCTCTTATATCCTTCATCCTTCATCCTTCATCTTTCATCATTCCAGAACTTCTTAATAACCTCTCCACTCTCCACCAAGCAGGCTCTAGTTAAACAGGCGCCGTCAACATCCTATCGCTTTCATCGAATACCATTAATTAATGCTGACGGTTTACATCGAAATCATCTTCGTAATTGTTTAGCTCTCCTTAATACCGTAGTACCAAACACTATGCGGCCACGTGGACTCTTACTAGCGGCAGTTCTCAGTGCACTATCAATTAAACGCGGTGCCTCTGACGAAGCCCAGACACTCACGGATGTCTGCTTCAACGGTTGCACGGGCCATGGCACCTGCACCAACTTCGTATGCTCTTGTGATGTCGGATGGTTTGGTGACGACTGCCGTCACAGTTTTGCCGCCAGCAGCGGCGATGCTGAGGGCGCCATCGTGCCCATCCTCGGTGCTGGAGACTACAACTTGACCGCGAAGAACTTTAGCAAGGCGGTGCAGCGCAAAAGTCACACGCTAGTGGGCTTCTCGAACCATCATTGCCACAAATGCATCATGCACGAGCGCGTTTACGCCGCCACGCACACGAAGCTTCAAGCCCTCGGAATTCCTTTTGCCCGGGCAAACAGCGATTTGTTTCGCACTCAGCTCCAAGAATTGAACATCCACGAAATGCCAGCACTTGTTTTATACAAGAAAGGCAGAGCGAACCCGTACGTGTGGACGCACTCGACGGAGGCGATTAGCGCGTGGGTGGAAAAACAGTTGGCGCCTGCAGTAACGCCCCTGGCCTCTATTGAAGACGTGCTTACATTCACAGACCAACAACCTCCGGAGTCTAGCCTTAATGATATTGCAGCTCGAGGTGCACCTAAAGAGAGTGGACCAGCCACCGAAGTAACTCAATCTATTGAAACTATGCCGGACGGCTCTATTAGTCGACAAAGCGACAGCCAAACAGCAGAAAAGACTCGGAAGAGGCCCTTCGCTAGCAGAGCAAAGCATCCGCCCGGGTCGTGCACGGTCGTAGGCTTCTTCAGTGACCCCGAAGGCATCGAAGAAGACGAGTACCAAGAGTTCGAAGAGGTGCGCGAGAGGAAATCCTTTGGAGTTGCGAATGGGTTCAAGGCACTTCGGATCATTTTATGTTTTTCATTTTTCGTACCCACTTTCTGCCTAGTTAGCTTCCTCCTTGATCCGTCGTTTTGACCGATTTCTCTAGTTCAAATTCTTTTCACCTTGTTCCTTTTCCTTCGCTTTGCACGTCTCCATGCTGCGCGCCTTTTTCTCTGCTCCTCTAGGCAGTGGCAGGACTGCAAACGCGTGCTGACGTGTTTGTTGGCGCGGTGTCTTCTTCACCAGTGGTGTCAGCCTTCAAAGGCCCGAGAACCTACGATTGGATTGACAGGTCGCCAGCTGTGGTGATTCACCGCCTCGGTCGACGCAAGTAAGTCTTGCTAACACCTAGCTAGAGCTACAGACTTAACAATGAAGACTTCAGACTGCTTTAAGACGTCGTAACTAGGTGTGCCTACTTGCGTCTCATTCTAGAGCTCATCATGCCCGTATTTTCGTGTCCAAATTTGGAAAATTGATCGGTTGATTTCCTTCTGTTTGGCTGCGATAGAACGTTGCTTCTGGATGAGTTTTACGCTTCTGGCGACAGCAAAGAAGTGTCTTTATCGGAATGGGTGGTGCGAGAATCGTTGCCATTGGTGGACCATATGACGCCTCGCAACTTTGCGCTGTACGAAAAGTTGGGGGTCCCCATGCTCTTACTCTTTCTCGTAAGCTTCCACACATCTGTGCATGCACCAATTTCACTCTTTTGTGAAGCTGCCTTTCACGTGCTTGGTGTATTGTACGTATTGCATTCCTACATAAAGCACTCTGTTGCAATGATATATTTATTCCCTAACTTTCTTCTTCCCTGCACCCCATCATAACAGGACTTATCGAAATCCCACCCTCCTGATGCGGCCGGCAGCATAGGGGGTCAGAGTGGTGGAGTGAGCAACAATGACTTGTTGGTGGAGTTTGCTGCTGCGGCGAAAGAACACGTTGGCCGCATTGCCTTTGTGTGAGTTCATGGTGCTTTCGCAAATGGCACCTTCGTTTTGGCCCTTGCTCTTTTCGCCGATTCTTTTCACCTTGAAGTCGATCGTCTCCTTATTTCTTTTGTTTTCCTCCCGCGCAATCATCTATCATTTATGCCAGAAATTTAATCCCCGTTGCCCGTTCCACTATAAATTTCATGCAGTTACGTGGACGGTCAGAAGCACGCTGATCAAATGCGCGCTGTCGGCTTATTCGGCGGAGCCGAGCGCCTTCCGGGAGTCGCGTTCAACACCAAGGACGCACGCCAATTGCCGTTCAGCGAAAAGCTGCCCATCAACCGAGACACCCTGCTGCAGTTCGTGGCGTCTTTTTTGAGCGGCAAGTTAGGGTCCAAAGCCGATGCAGAGGCCGCGGCGAAGCTAGCCCTCACGAACCCAGGCTTGAACATGAAGAACTTGCCCACTGGCCGAAAACCCAGGAAGAAAGCACCGCCTGAGCGCAAAGGTGACTATTATGCTCACTCTGCGAGATTTGAAATGGGTGGGAGACTCACACAATTTGATCTCGCTTCGTTCCATGAGCTAAAAATGCCATGATATACATTGAAGGCAAGGTTTCACTGTTCCGCTATGTTTTGGCTCTTGGGCACACTCGCTATTGCATCCTTACTAGGCGTGTCAGAGCATTTTCGCGAGGAAGAAGAGAAAGGGCTCGTCGTAAAACTCTCCTCAAAGACCATTGAAGCAGCAGTGCTTGATGATACCAAGGATCTTGTCATTCTGTTCCACGCACAGGTAAGGCACACACAAATAACTATATTAGGTTACCTGTTCCATTTCTACAGACTTTGCTGACGCGGTCTTCATTCTTGCTTGAATTTGATTCCCTCGCTTTAATTTTAATATCTGTTCCTCCTGCATCAACAAGGGCTCCGAGGCCAGTGCGCACATGGCGGTCTACTTCAAGCGCTTCGTCGAGCGGTTAGCTGCTCTCGGCATCAGCGGCACTTCTTCACCTTCTGCTTCCGTCACCGTTGCTCGCATGGACGTGACCAATGAGTCGCCCCCTCCTCGCCTGCACTTTGCACTGAAGTCTTTGCCTGCCCTGGTGCTCTTGCCCGCGCACGACCGGCAGCCGCCGTACCGCTACTTTTCGGGGGTGGCGAAAGTCCTTGAGATGTTGAAGTGGGTGGAGGCTGAAGCCACGGCCAAGCCGATCAAGCTGCCGCCGCTGGCGCACTTGCGCGAAGAAGATGTGGGCGAGTACAAGCGGCAAGTGGCGGAGAGGGAAGCGGCGAGAAGTGCGGCCGCTCGTGAGAACGAAGCCAAGGAAAAAGCGGAAGCTGACAGGCAGGCCAAAGCGAAGAAAGAAAGGGAAGCCAAAGAGAATAAGAAAGAAGCCAATTCAGCTGGAGATGTCGCCGAGGCAGCTCTTGAGCAGGCAAAGGAGAACGCAGCTACGAAAGCTAAGGGCACTTAAGGGCTGTAGAGTGCAATTTTTAGTTGAGCTGTTTGGATTCTCTACTTACTACCTGAACAGAAAGCGCTTATCCCCTTTTATTACTATACAATTTTTATGGTACTTTTGGCGAGCTTTCCGAGCTTAGGATTCAGCGCTTACGTAAAGTGTAAAGTCTAGTGTCCCTACCTCCCATGAATATAAGAGCGGGATTTATATGGAGAAATTCAAACCAACCCAGAAGTGCGGTAGAGCTTTTCTTGTATTCCCTCTGTCTACTGATAAAGACCCAAATGATCCATGGGAACTGGGGGGGCTGACTAACTTGGGTCCTTTCGCTTCAGTAGACATCCAATAAAATTCTTGTGTTATTCAGTACTCGCACGAGGCACACATCTGCGTATCATAATTCAGCAAATGGTAATTCAGTTGAATAATTGCTTTAGGGAGCAAGTACTTTCGCGCCCGTGAGACGGGCTCCCGCTGAAGTGAGCTTGATGTAAGCGTCCGCGAGGTCCTTTCGGTACAATTCCACTTTTCCACCCGCATATCTATCACACGAGGAGCACACGTGCAGGCCAATTAACCAACCAAAAAAAGGACGAATTATGCGCCGATTCTAACGCCATCACGCATTCCTTGCGCAAACTTCCCTCTCTCCACCTCTCCCCCTTCCCCTCCTTCACCCTATATATCCACACTCACTTGGCTGCCGCAGCTTTCGTGGCGTCGTCACTTACTAGGAGAGCGCCCGTGGCCCCGCCTTCGCCTTTTAACGCCGCACCAAACACTGAAGTGTCAAACGGCACCTAGTAGCAAGAACAAGAACAAAATCAAGAAGACAGATCATGTGATGTTCGGAGGTGAGGCAATAAAATCAATGAAATCGAACAACATAAGATAACAGCACCCAGAAGAATTCGCTCAAATGTGTGGCCAGTTCCCCATGGGATAAAGAAACAGGGCAACGATATACTTCCATGGTCTCGCACCGAGGTTAGGAGTTCGCCGAACATGGCTTTTTGAGTGCCGAAAGTTTGCGGGATGAAAATCCCGCCGTCCATGGGGAAGAGTTCGTCGTCGTCGTCTTGAGGGTCCACGCGCTTGACCTTCACGGAAGGAGAAATGGCCAAGAGCAAAGATTGTCAGCACGTTGAGCACTTGAACTAAATTTCCACGTTGTTTGTGGACTCATGAAGCGAGAAATTAAAGTCCTTCTCTCTCACACCACCCATGCCAACGCAATAATCATTATCATCTCACCGCGCGGTCAGACTTGGCACCGACAGAAGCTCGTTCCACCGACGCAAGAGCACCCAGCAACACAGCGCGTTCCTTGGGGGTAAAACCCGCTCCCTATTTGGGGGCAAAAGATATTTCAGGTCAAGGGGGTACTTTAGGGTACGAAGAAGGAGAAGAAGAAGACGGAGTGTAAGACCCACTGCACACACAGACACACCTGGAAGGCTGCAGCTAAAGTAGGAGCCTGGTTATCCCCGGTCCAACTGAAGTGAGGTTGGCCGTTGCGGTCGACAGAGGCGCCGTCATAGCGACCAATTTGGACCTTCATGAAAACAAAGAAGAGAGGAAGTTAGATATATATAGAGAAGTAGGAGGTTTGAGCTACCATTTATTGCACAGACCCACATCGCCCGCTACGTGCTCAACTAATAGAAGTGCTCTCAATTCTCTGCACACACAAAAAAAATGCCCGAACATTGGTAAAATTAGTGGCACGTGAAGAAGAAGAAAAAGAAAGAAAACAACATGCGTCGCACTCATACCTGAATGCGCGGGCCTCCACTGGCTTCGATCGCCTCTGCCCCTGCGTAAGCAATGATGTCCGCGAGCGTGCACTCGGTGGTCTTCAGCACTTGCTTGTTAATGCCTTGGAGGGTTTTTACTGCGGCGCCCAATTCAGGGTTGGCCATGAGGACTGTATTACACACGCACATCGAGAACGATCAGAGCGTTAGCACAGTGAAATTGTCAATCAACATGAGTGCTGCCAACTCTAACGCCCAACATTTGCATATGGGGTAAGAAATTCGTGGAGTGGGGTCTGAGCGATCCTTGAAGTATTTAATGCACAGACAAAGTTATCACTGTAACAAAGAATTTCGTTGCCAATTACATAACTACCAAAATCATACAAAGCCAGCTGTACCTTCCGTGTCAAATTGCACCGCCGCGTCCGGGCCACCAGCATCAGCTTTTTCGTCGAAGCTCAGCGCGTCTGTGATCGCTAACCGCACCCAGGTCGACGCCTGCGCTGGATGCTGCAACAACTCGTTCCGAAGCAGTTGCTTTACCTGCACATGTGCGAGTAGGGCAAGAACTACGCTGAATTTCATGAAAAGTAGGGTGAAGGTGAAAGGACGCAACAAGACAGTTTCTGGAGCAGAAATCTGCCAGAATTTGAGCAAGCTGTGCTGCAGCTAATCTATAACTACTGAGAAAAATAACGCAAAGTAGACAAACCTTGTTGATAGCACCGATCTTGAGCTCTTTGTCGCCGTAACGCTGAATGTCAATCACTGTAGCCGCCTACAAGACCGCCAAAAAAAAAGACATTAGCTACGAGTACTACCAAGCAGTGCCATCACTTCGTCGATCAATCAAAAGAACAAACCATGCGCATAGGCTGCAACGCACCTGCGCCGAACTTGGAAGGACTGCCAGTGAGCTCCCCACTAACCCAATGCCTAGCAAGTCATCGAAGAAACGGCGACGGTCTCCACTGGCGTGCACCTTGGAAGTTTGAGTAACTCGAGGACTGAGCATGCGAGGATGAGACCAGAGCGCATGAACGTCCGACAAAACGGCCATTAAGAGAAGCGATAAACGACGCATTTTATGGAAGCCGGTAAGGTGAAATTAAGTCGTGCTCGCAACGGGGTATGGATCTCGTTTGACTCTAGTCTTTCGTCGATCAGTTTCCAAGCTACGCTACTAACTTAGCTACGCCGGCTAGCTAGCTAGGCTCTTGTCGTTATGTACGTATTGTAGTAGCCAGCCACGTACTTGCCCCTTTTCCTCTTTTCCTTACCCTTTCATTTCCTGTAATTGTCTATTTTCACTTGGATTTCTGGATTTCCTTCCCGATTTTTGTACGCTGAAAGTCCAATTTTTACTTGAATTTTGTAATCACCTCGAAATTTTGTTGATGGCTTGATTTAGACTACGAGCTAAAATTCTACTAAACTTTCTACTACATCTTGCACTAAGATCTAGTGCGCCAAAGCCTTGCTCTAGCTATGGCTGTGATTGCTAGTTTCAATTCACTAAAAGCCCAATAATTCGGCTCTTTGAAAGTGCTAGTGGTCATCGCCTTGGTTGTACCTAGTTCGGTAAGTCATGCGGCGCGATCACCGACGAAGACGTGACCGTGGGTCGGAGCGAAAGGAGACAGATCCCGTGTTGTTTCGAGCCGTGGTGCTCGCACCTACGGTGGACCTGTTCGGACCAGCAGAGCGCGCAGCATGGCATGCAGCCTATACAAATAGGCTAGTGGGTCCATATACGACTACGGCGGACGCTGAGGCTCGCTGCCTCCAGGGTGAGCCCGCTCTAGTTCGTGCGGTGAGTTCCGGCGACGAGCGCAAGCCAGGCATCCTTGCTCCGCCTACGGAACGACGAGGAACGGAGGTATGGTTCACTCACAAACGGCACCGCGTAGTGTTCGTGGTGGATACGTCGCCCTCAATGCGCACCTTGAGGGGCTCCAGTGCATTCCCTCCACTATCGACTGTTGGAGCAGCTCTGGTAGACTGTTTTCAAGGCTTAGCTCGGCCCATGGGCTCATTGCGACAGGAAGTATTTGTTTCGGTAGTTGCGCTGGTACACACTCAGATTCGACCTAGCGCCTCTGCGGCGTCATCGGGGGCTGCCTCAGAAGGTAGCAAGAGCGGTATTGGACTGAGCAACAGTAGCAGCGCTAGCAGCAGCAACAGCAGTGCCAGCGAGAGCGGGCGCGGGCGCGATTCAGTAGTTGAACTCGTGCAAGGCTTCCTTTTAACGGGTCGTAACCGAGAGAGTGCGCGTGCGTCAGCAGACGCACTGGCAGGTGTTGTGACAGCAGCGCTGGGACAACTTGAGGATGCCCTCTGGGGGCTAGTCTCTGGTCAGCAGCCGAACCGTCATAATTATCACACGGGCCGAAGTACTGCTGCAAGCAGCGGTAGCAGGTTTCAGGGCGGCGATGCTGATGAAGCTCTAGCTGTGGTGGCACCGCCAGCGTCACTGGAGCCCATGATTGAAGCTGGCGTGTTTGCTCTGAAATGGCTCCCCAGTGACGCAGTGCCAGCCATCTTCCTGGTCACTGATGGCGTGTGCCGCGACAAGCAGCTTTTGACCACATATGACGGCATGATTATGCAGCTCTGCCGCCGCGACATTTCTTTGCATGTCCTACTCTTGGGTTCAGATGCTGCCTCCGGGCCGGGAGCTGCGCGCAAGGGCGGAGTTGCGCTAGGGATGGTCGCGGACACTGACACGATTGGGCGGCTCTGTGAAATGACGGGAGGCTCCTCGTACAGCCCCAAGCTTTTAAAGTCATTGACCCGCATTCCTGCAACTCTCTTGCACGGTGCAGCAGGCGATAGTTTCGGCAGTGGCAGTCTAGGTAGCTTGGGCAGTGGAGGTGGAGGCAGCCATGGGCGGCTTTCTTTTGACAGTGGCAGCATTGGCAGCAGCGGCCTCCAGCGTACGTCGTCGTTTGGCGCAGGGAGCACGAATAGCAACTTGAGCCTCGGCTTGCCGCATTTGAGTGCTACACTAAGCGGCCAGGGAGACGGACTCATGCCTTCAGCCTTTCAGCAGGCACTCTTCTTTCGGCTTAGCCCTCTGTCTGGAGCCCAATCGTCTGCGTCTGCTGCTGCTGCGGCGGCTTCGCCACTGCAGATGTTGTCCATGAGCGGAGGCGGAAGCTTGAGCAGCGGCAACGGTAGCAGCAACGATAGTGAATTTCGAGTGTTGCTAGGGCGGAAAGCAGTCGCCCGTTACCGCCTAGGGTCCTGCATTCTAGCCCGGCTCGTAGACATGCGGAACTCAGAAGGCTTTCACCTCACTGAAGTGCGCTTTCAAACCCAGCTCAACAACGGCGTGAACCAGGGAATGCCCGCAGCTCGCGGCAGCAGCACCTCTGTTCCTGGTAGTGCTACAAGCAATAGCAATGGCAACAACAGTCGAGGATTCCACAATTCTGCTTGCACGCTATCTTGGAGTATGCGTTGGCAAACGGACGTGCTCCTCAAGTACACGGTTGAGTACACTCCAACTACGACACCAGCAACTTCTGCAGCAACGCCCACGCGCCCGAGTAGCCAAGGTGCAGGGCTTACAGGGAGCGCAGCGGCAGCTACCGCACAAGTGGCGTCCCGGGTAGCTATGGGCACTTGCGATGTGTTCATTGACGTCGTCTGCAACGGCGACTTCATGGCGAAGCTCGACCGCGCTGTGGCAAACGACCACGAAGGAGGAGGTGCCGTGGCAGAGCGGCCGCGAGACCGACTGTTCAATGACCCGTCCGCGCAATTGCGGCATTTTGCCAAAGTACTTCGTGACGTTGACGCTCTTCTCGTGCACTTGTGCGCTCTGGTTCAACCTGCTGAGACGTCGACAACAACAGCAAAGTCTTCTGCTCACACATTCTTATTGCCTACTCGTCTTATGCACGCGCCCGCCGCTGCACCTCAGCGGTCACGTTTCTTTAAATCTTCAGCATCTACTGCTGTGTTTCAAAACCAAGCTTCCTTGCTTACTTCACTTGGCGGTAATAAGGAATCTGCTGGAAAGGTGGCGCCGGCAGCTCGCTACAAGGTCCTGAGCCAGCTCTCAGTGCGTGATTGGCACCGGTGGTTTACGGTCAACTACTTCGAAGTAAGCCGGGTTTATGGAGAAGACGATGGCGGCGCAAATTCAATGCGAGGTAAAGGTGTTAGTATTGGTAACAGTAGTGGCAGCAGCAGTATTGATTCGCGCAGTCGCTTAGTCGGAGCACTGCGCGCATGGTGCCGTTCACAAAGATCATCTGGCTCAAGCTGTGGCCGCGCCCTTAGCGCGCAGCTCTTTTTGCGCCACGTCAGTGATGTAGCTTCCGCTGCAAGTGGCACTATCGGAAAAGGTAGCGGTCGAGTAGAAAGCACAAAAGAGGAAGCCGCTGCTACCCTCATGACAGGATTTTGCTTGGTGAAGCTTAACTGGGCCGCGCACGGTGGATTTGCGAGTATTCATCTTGGTTTCTTCAACATCAGCGCCCGCGCACGACTAGCAATTACGCAGGAACTTCAAGCCGCTCTGATGCAGTCCAGCAATCGAAGTAGCGAGCTCAAGCAAGGAAAAAATGAAGCGTATGTGGTAACGAAAGGAACGCTAGCAGCTAAAATGGTGGATTGGTCTGGTCTCATCAAAGAGGATCCTATGGATGCATCAGGTCGTGACGACAAGGACGCTGTTGCCTTAATGGCGTCAAAAACCGTCTCCACTTCAGCAGCGGTTGAACAGCATGCACGCACATCGGCTCCTCGAAGTTCCCTGTCGAAGTCTTCTTCCTTTAGAGCTTCTGCTACTGTCACTACCTCAACAGCTGCTGCTCCAGCTACACCACCCGCTGCTACAGACGAGGAGTTGGCAAGTGGCGGCGCATTGATGAGCTTAACGTCTTACCTAAGGTCTCATCGCTGGCACTGGCGCATCTCACCGCGCATTGGCGCCCTCGGCAGTGATTCTGGAGCTGGCTTGTTGTTACTTGAGACTCTGGCGAAACGACGACGCGCTGAAGGATTCACGCTAGTGCATCCACTCGGGAAAGGCCTGAGTGACGAGAATGGGGACGAAAGTGCTCACCTTGATGGGATAGCTGGTCATTCGAGTGCTATGGGCGGCGCGCCGCTTGGTCGTGGTCTCTATATGGTGCGCCAAGTCCAGGTCAAGCAATTTTACTCCCTTGGTGCAACTCGAAACAGCGGTGGTGGAATGAATTATTCAAGTAGCGGGCGTGGAAACAGTGGAGCTAGCCGCTCTAGCAGCATGGGAGCTTTGACTGGCCCGAACTCGATCTTTGGAAGCCTTGACCCCGAAACCGGTGCCGTGAAGCCTCCTGCTCCAGAGCCCGCGGCAAACCAAGCATCAAATGCCGATGTTGCGTCATCCTTACCAGCTGTTCTGCAGTATCGAGCCGAATTGGTTGCCGATGGCAGGGGGGGGGTTGCTGTGGCCACGGGCCTTTGGATGGACCCGCAATGGGGCTTTGTCAGCGATGATGACGCAGCGCCTCTGCTGCAGGCTGAGCTTTCATCTGGTGAGCATCTCAAATCAATGGCTGCCAAAATATTAAGAACAACCCCAGGTGTTGCTCCAACAGGGCATGCATCGTGCAACGACTTTTTCGTGGCTTTGACTGCAGCAGTTGGCGCGTCGGACCGCCGCGCACTGGTGTCCATGCACGCTTTCCTTTATGCATACGGCGCTGCCACTGATGCTTGGCCACTGCCTTCTTCAGCTCACCGAGCCACTGTTGTAGTTGCTAAGACCGGCGCAAAGAAAGAATCCTCTTGTCATGGGGGCGGTGGCGGGAAGTGCAATTCGGTGTGGTGTGATGGACAAGGCGACGCCGAAGCAGTGCCACTCCTGAGCCTGGAAGCGCTTATCGCGTGTGCTGAACGCAAAACAATTTCCCTTCACCTCTTCTCTGTGCCAGACAAAAAAACTTCGCCCAACGCTCAAGAAAAGGCTGCGTCTTTCTCTCCACCCGCCTCTGCTAGTGGTAGTGTGGTGTCAGGCGCAGGAACAGATACGTCGGCTTTCGCGGATAAAATTGGCACTAGTGCTTCGGTTGACAATGATAGTTCTACTTTTGTGCCGGATGCTTCGTATGTGCGTGATGAGCGCTCTAACAGCCAAAGCGAGGAGAATGGCAACAATAATTTCGCAGACAGCGCAGAACGTGAACTGCAGGACGCTGCGGCTGCATTAGAGGCTGCAGCGCAAGCACAGGGTGAAAGCGCTCGGCGGAAAGCTAACGGCAGATTGCATGACTTATTTTTGGCGGCGGCGCGGGGTGCTTACTCGCACGCTGAACTCGCGCGGCCTCCTTCTGAAGGACATTGGCTCGTGAAAGTAGTTGGCAATGGTGCAATGGTGCTTGCTCATGTACCTCCCAAGGCTGCCTGGTGCAAAAGTGGCTGCAGCAGTGATAGCCCACGTGTCGTAATCGAATTATTTACGATAACCATGAGTATGATTCACCGCGATATGGCTATTGCCACTCCTAAAGTCGGCACTGCCAATAAGCAAGACCCGCCACCGTCTGGCTTTTGCAGTCCGGCCTCTGAAGGCGCAGCAGTTGCCTCGGAGGGGCTCTTAGTAGCTCACGCGCAGAGTTTTGCGGTTTCGTTGGCGGAGGCGCTTCGTCAAGGAGCAGTGTTGCGGCCGATGGACTTGGCATGGACTCTCGGTGGCAGTAGCGTGGGACCTGGCATTTTAGGCCCTGGACTAGTTGAAGCAAAATCAGAGATTGACGTGTCGCAACTCGCGCGTATGTGTTTTCCGCGCGAGACTTCTAAAGGTTCGACGACTGCTGAGCAAGAAAGAAGCGAAAGCAGCAACGATGGCAGTGGAAGCAGTTTCAGTCGTAGCAACAGCAATGGCAGCAGCAGCAGCAATAGAGGCACGAGTCTCAACAGAGATCATGCGGTGACTGATGAAGTGTTGTGGAATGATGATGAATGGCACGAGTCTATGGCCCGTTTCTTTCGCCCCCTAGTAACTCCCGAAGGTCATGCTGAGTGGCAACTCTACACAGGCCCTGATGAAGGTCCCTTAACAGGCTTACAATCAGACTCTACCTCCACTGATGGCATTGGTACTTTTAATAGCACTTCATCTGCTGTGGTGTCGTCTGCGGGGAGATGGCGCTCGGACAACATGGCTCGTCCTCGTGCAGGTAGTCTCGGTGATGACACCACGGTGGCTCTAAGGAAGCCACCTCGTGGCTTTCGTTTCTCGCGCAGTTCTAGTGGGCAAATGTTGGCATTTTGGGATGTAGCCACTGCGTTGGAGCCTCCGCTGTTCGTGCGCTTCGAGTGTGCCACGGCTATTGACCCTCGAACTGACAACAATAGGAGCGACTCGAATGAGAATGGTGGCGGCATCGACAGCGGTAGTGGTAGTGACAGTGAATTCGCTACCAAAGTTCATGACGTGACGAGCGAGTCAGTCAACCAATTTTCGGCAACCCTGGCAGTAGATAGTGACGTTGGTCTAGCAAAGGCCTGCCGATTGCTGATGGCACGTTTCCACCATCAGCTGACTGCAACAGGCAAGTTTGCTGTACCACAATCGTCGAGCATCAACGGCAGCGATGAAGAAGGCATCCTCGGCAGTAGTAGCGGTGGCAGTATCAGCTCTCGTACAAAGAATGCAAAAATCACGGAAATAAGCAGTACGCAGGTCGAAAAGGTTTTAAGCCGCATCCATACGACTTTAGTTGTGGTTACTTCGTCTTTCAAACCTGCCGTTCTCGAGACTGCACGCACGGCCGAAGCTCGCATTGTACCAGGCAGCTTAATGGATGACGTTCCGCTCTCATCGATACTTGAAGGTACTAGTAATCGCTATGGGGCCAGCGCTGCCTCTACTAACGCCCCTTCTGCTGCGACTTTCACCAAGAGAGGGAGCATTAATGCATCATCACCGCTTAGTCATCCTCGAGCATTGCCGTATGCACAGCAGCCCCGTGTGCCCAAAGCTTATCGAGGTGTCATTGACTGGCTTGATCGTGGTGTAAATGAGATGCAAGCTTCACAAACATTAAGCGATCTGCTGTGCCGTGCCAGCAACAGCAGCAACAGCAACAATTATGGTAGCTTCATCAGTGGCACGCGAGGATTATCTCTGCCGTTATTGACGCAGGTGCAACACGAGCTTCCACTCGTAACAGCGAACAGGAAAGCTGCTTTTCCTGTCGCGTTGAGGTTTGTCTGTCCTCCCATTGTCACGGATGACTTGAAAGAGCAACAGTGGGACCGCACCAGCCTTCGCACTGCTGCCAGTGGAGTCAGCAACGCGCGCTTTAGCGACTTCAGTGGTTACCGGATGCCGCAAGCAGTGGTATCGCGCTTGGAACAAGAATTGCTCTCAAAAGAATTCTTAGACCTGCGACTTGTGGGTGATACTTTTGTGCTTGTTGAGTCTTCAACAGGGGACAACAGTGGTGACAGCACGAGTGCCAGTCATGATGCCGATGTTGATGAATACCACGTGCCTTACTGGGCGCTCATTAAGATTCAATCGGAGTCAGGGGTGTACCAAGGTCCAGCGCAAAGCAATAGCCATAGCAGTAGTAGCAAGAATTCTGGTTCGGACGGGGACCATACCCTTGGTTTTGGGTGCCTCGAGCATTCCGTTACGGTGGAGCTTCATCACCCGCGCATTCAAGACCTCGACACTGCTGCAGCCGAGCGAGCAGCTTTACAGCTCCGGCTTCGATGGGGCTTAGCGGCCGCTTGCCACCGTGTCAACCAGAGGCTTCTTCTCGTGGATCTCGAGAAGTCCAAAATGGCATCGACTTTGCTCATTCCTCAGGTGCCCTCATTTGCCGACGACACTACTGGAGCAGGTACCGCTTCGCTTGCTGTTGCCACAACTTTGCCATCAACCACAGCACCGGTGGCCAGCCGAACCGAAGCATACTTTCAAGACCTTGAGTTCAGCTGCAAAGAGCAATTTTCGCACACCTTTGCACTCATGCCGCGGCTCTCAGCGCCCGAAGCATTGAAAATGCTGGCACGCACTAAGGAGCTCGGTAACCTCATGGTATCCAACCGGCCTCACACGTTTGTTTACTCCACTCCTTCGAAGGACCGCGTCTACCACACGTGCTATTTCACACTGCGGCCTTCATCTCAACGCCCCTTTGTGCAAACAACTGGATCTGATACTACCCACCCATCCTTAGTTGAAAGTGGTCTGTCACAAACTCCTGGTGCAGCGTGCCTCGATCTTACAGTCTGTGCTCTAAGTCCAGTGCAGCCTGAAATCAGCGCAAAATTGTGTGACATCGTAGCGCAGCATTTATTTGACTACGCCATCACTCGCCTTGCCACTGGCCTGCGCCGCAACCCTAGCCAGCTACTCGATGACAATGATTTGCTCTATATTGCCGGCATTCCGCCGCCGCCGCCACCATCTCGTAGTGTAGCATCTTATGATTCAATCTCAGTGAATGCTCCTAACGATGCATCAAGTGCTGTCGCCTCATCCACTGTAGAGGAAGTGAATTTTATTGCCGACGAAGAGCCCAACCATAGTGAGCCTGATGGGCCACCACCGCGTGTGGCAAAGATTAGTGTTGTTGAGGACAGCTCTTCTTCATCCACTGAGAGTACAGACAGCAAGCTGGTATCAGCCGCCGTAGGAGCATCGCGCAAAATGCAAGTTGCAGTGTCGCTGCCTGGAGTAAGTGACCCGTGGGTGTATGTCCTCCTTTTGCGGCATCTTTTGGTGCGGGGCGGCAACGAACACGCTGCTCTGGTGCTACCTGTCACGAGACCTGAACCGATGACGACTACAACAGTGCCAAGTAAAATTACGAAGCCAAGAGCGGGTTCAGTGTTCTCAGGTCTGCCATTGTCGCCTCGCCTCGCACGCATGCCGCGTGTAAGCCTAGCTGACGAAAAGTCTCTGCCACCCTCGCCCGGTGAGGCAACTGGAATATCGTCGAATAGAGCGTCTTCCGCTACGAAGGATGCCAGTCTTGAGGCCCCTAAAGGTCAATTCGCGTTCCCAAATCGTGTGGTTTCCCATAGCAGTTCTTCGCCAGTGGCGCGCTCGCTTTGGACCCCGCCGCGTCGCTTCAATTCACTTACTTTGCCACAGCCAAGGCTTGGTCGGGTGCGCAGCGAGAGTGCTGACGTGAATGTGTCCAATGACGATGCAGTTCGTGCCACGAGAACGTTCACCGACCCGTCGGGTAACCTGATGCAAGAGCCAACGCGCCGCCGGGCTCAAAGCAGTTCTGTAATGCCGCTTGAGCCCATAACTTTTAAGGGTAGAGAAACTTGCGCACCAGAGCTTGAACCTACTGCGGCCTCGAACAAAGATGGCGACTGGATTAATTTTGGCGAAGCTGATGATCTTGCATTGGGAACTTGGGTGGATGTCACAGGGCAAACATTCTACTACCGCTCTGATTCCAAGGGTCCTGACTGTGGCCGCGGCCTAGCGTTGCTTAATCTTTCTCTCCTTCCTCCTGCTACGGATGCGCCAGTGTCTCGCGTGCGCACGTGTTCTCCTTCAAATGCGGCTACCAAGGATAATCCTGCGTCAGAAGCCCTGCCAGCGGTTGGCTGTGGTCTCGAGATGTCTGTTCAGCCCTGGCATCATGACACGGGTCCGGATTTTTGCAAAGGAAATCCCTCAAAGGGAGCTGTGGACAAAGAAACCGATGCTGCGGTGCTATCAGATCTTCCCGCTGAAGGATGGCGGGTGGGAATTACTTTATCGACGAGTAGCCGGAGTGGAGTGTCACTCGACGCGCTTTTGCAATTGGCTCTCGGTCATTTCAAGCAAGCTTTACGAGAATACCATTTAGAAGCTATCTTAAGGCAGCCCTTGCCTCTTTTTAAGCAGATTGCAAGCATCCCCGAAAGCATTGTGACAAAAAAGACAACTGCCAGTGTGGAGCACAATGATGCGGTAAATGCGAACGGCTCAAAACTTTCTCCTTCTTTCGCTTCTTCTTCTTCTTCGGCCCCTGTGCAAGCCTTTCCCGACTTATCGTCTACGCGTGCTGTGGCTTTGGAACACGACGATGAAACTCACGGTGCTACTTCTGTCTCTGCTGCTGCGTTGGTTTGGTTGCTCGAGGGCGGCGGTGCTGGGGAAGAGCTTGAAGAGAACGGCCACGCGCAGCGTCGCGTGCGTAGCCATCGCCGGAGCCATCGACTAGGCCACTCGGCTCTCGCTGCAGCCACTGCTGGTGCGTCGTCTTCCGAAAGCGGCACAGGTGCTAGCAGCAGCGGCCGCGAATTGTTTCCGAGCGGAGGGAGCGGAGGAGGCTCGGGCCAGCGCAACGTGGCTTTTGCTCGGACAGCGCGACAAGAAGAGTTGCCGCATTGGCTCGTTGGTCCATTGCTTGCAGATCTTGTGACTAATGCGGTGCCGAGCCTAGCAACATCCGAGGAAATTGCCATCTTTCGCCACAGCAAACCTTTTCGTCGAGATTCCACTGTAGAGAGTAAACGTGGTGGTGATAGCGTCGCGGCTGCATTTCCGTTCGAGCAATGTGCGCTTGCGGAGGCCTTTGACGATAATAGCTTCAACTCTTGCCGTGCACCAGCCCATCGCGGCAGCAGTGGCAGTAGCTGTGGCAGGGAAGGCTTTTCAGAAGAAGTTCGCTCAGCTGACTACGTCCTCGTGTTCGGCTGCAGTGGTAGCGCTTGGGGTAAAAGCGATTTGATGTTCCCTGTGCTTGGCACTAGCGACTGCACTTTGCCGATGCCACAGCAACTGCCCGCCAGCGAAGCGCACGCGTCAACCCAGGGAAATTATGTCAAGACACGCTCAACTGCAGCTGCTGAGGCTTTGACTACAGTGGCAGAACGGCGGGCAGTGGCGGTGGTGTGTGTTGGCGCGCGCGGGGTGTCTTTAGCTACCTACAACCTGGAGCTTGATCGGGGACTGGCACCTGCATTAGCCCATGCGGTTGATGCTGCCATCGCTAGAGGTGCTCTCCGTCGCAGAGCTTTGCTGCGCCTCTTGTTGCCGCCCCTATTGCCGCTACCTCTGCAACGGCGTTATGATGAAAGAAACAAGAGCTCGATTAGTAGTGCACACCTAGGAGGAAAGGTTGCGATTGGAGACCTTGGCAGTAGCAGCGCTCTTGTCTTATCGGCACCTGTTTTAGCAGCTGAGCCTTCGTCTGTTCGTGACGCTGGTTTCAATGCCCTGTCTCAGCTTTTACCCGAGCTTAAACCCGCCCTCGCTGCTGCTGCGCGCCTCCCTAAAGTGCTCCTAGCGCCCAGTAGCGATGGGCACCCTGGCCTAGCTGTAACGAAAACGGGCACCCTTGAGCTCTTCGTTGGTTGTCATCCATGTACACTGGATAGCGGCGACGATAATGTGGGTCCTGATTCTTTTGATCGTGATTCTGGGAGTGCCTCGGCAGCTACGCCAACGAGCAGTGTGGTGACCGGCAGTGGTGCTCCTGACTCGAGCTCGCGAGTACGGCGAAAGGACCGGCGGTTCGGGTCTTCGGCGGTTGCAGCAACGTCATCAGGGGCTGCTGACGAGGCGATGTACGGTAGTACTTCCACAACGAAAGGAGATGGTGCTGCAGTAGACTCACGCAGTTCTGATTCGGCCCATTTAGCTGCTGGCGCTTCCAGTGCTACCACCACTACCCTCTCGGCACCTCCACGTCGCAGCACCACTGCTGGCGTGACCGACCCCCTGCAAATCGCCAAAATTGCAGCCGCGGGCCGCCGCAGCAAGCGGCAAATGCCCCCGCAAATGCTCAAGGCTAATCCACCTCGCCACCTCGTTCGTGCACCTCCTCAGCCGACGCTCACACCGCTGCAACCACCGCAAGGTGGAGGGAGTGCATCCGCTACCACTGCTCGAATTGTCGAATCTACCCCAGAACCTCCTTCTCCGCCCTCATTGACTCCAGATACGTTGGTGCCCTTTCCATCGCCTACGCCAAGTACTGCAGCCCCGAGAGGAAGTGAGGAAGCACCGCTACAACCTTTCCCTGGCGCTTCTCCGTTGCCGTTTGTACCGACGCCCATCGACGACGCTTCACAAGCACGAAATCGCAATGCCTCTAACGCTGCATCCGCCACTAACGGTGCTTTACCAGCATCATCTCCGCCCACCCAGACCTCTTCCTCTGGTTCTTCGCTCACCCGCAGGAGGTCTTCTTCATTCTACGATTACGCTAGCGGAGAAGCTAATGCGCCAAGTCAGCATGGTGCAGAAACCAACGACAACGCGGTGGCAGCAGGGGCCACTGACGAGAACAGGGGCAATACCAGTCATGATGACAAGAGCAGGGCGTCCCGTGGTAGCCCTACCAGCAGCACCTCTGTGCTGCCAGCTGCATCACATGTAGTATCCTTTGAGTCAGTGCCCTTGCCCTGGGACCCTCTTTTGCAACTAGGACCTGCAGCCCGGCTACGCCTGAAACATGTGAGGCAGCAACAGTCTTCTTCTTCTAACCACGAAAGCGGCAATGATCAGGATGACGTAAGCAAGGTTGCTGAGTCCACATTAAGAAGTCCGGATAGAGAGACGTTGTCACCAGCTCCCTTGTTCCCGCCGGCATTGGCTTCCTCGTTAGCGTTGCTAGAGCCAGGCCAAAAAATACCGCCGGCAGGTGCGCGCGGCACGCTGGCGCGGTTGGGCATGGAAGCGGCATCAGCAGCGCTGCTCAGTGCTTCTTTGCAACTCGAGACAATGCGGGCGCAACGACTTGCAAATGATTTGGCTCAAACGCTTACAGCAGCTGCGATAACTAGAAAGGATGGCGACGAGAGCCCCAAGAGTACTGAACCGCAATTGACGATCGTGACATGGGCAGACGTGCAGCAGATGGTCAAGCAACTTAGCCCTGTAGAGAGCGCCTGCGCGGCGTTGGTGGATACTCGAGTGCTTGCTGCGTGTCACCACGATACGCCTCTAAGAACTACTACGAAGCAGCGATCTCAAGATTCACCCCTCTCTGCAAAAGCAGTGTCGGCAGGTGCCTCGGATGCGGAATTTAGTATTGTAGACGCGAAAAGCAAGGCCAAGATCGAAGTCTTCGATAGAAGTGGTGGCGAGGCTACTCTTTCCAGCGATGGCGTCCTAGGCGTGTACGCATCACATGCTTTGGGTGCTCTGAAAGGCCGCGAAATATCTGTGCAAAGCAGCACTCCTCCTTGTGCATCTACAGTTGCATCGAGCGAAGATTCGCACATGACTCGGTGGTTCGTGCTGCCTTTGGCGCCTTTGCCCGCTGCCTCTGATGACTCTCAGACTACGACCACCACTGAAGTGGTTGCGACTGACGAGAGTGCTGCGCGGCTCTTTGCGTACTTGAAGCGCCACCGTGTTTCTGCTCCTTCTACACACAGTGATCCCTCCTCCCCAGTGCCTGTTCGCTTACCTGCACCATCTGCAGTTATCGCATCTTCGCCATCGCCACAAGTGTCGCCGTTGCCTAAAGCACCACTTTCTTCAATCTCAAAAGCTTGTGATCGCGAGCAGCCCGGAGGTGTCTTGTTGGTGCGACTCACTGCAAAGCCCAAAGTCGATTCACTTGACACATCTTCCACCAGTCTGTGGGAAGCCAAGGTCGGGATCGGACGCTGGGCCCCGTATGCTCCTGAGGTGCAGGCTCAGTTAGCTCTCGCACGGGCGGCGGGAGAACACGAAGTGTGCGGCGTGCGCCTTGAATCAGGATCCTACACCCTGCGGTTGACGGCACTTGAACAGGTAGGGCTGAATTTTGTTGAGACACTGAGAGAAAAGATGCTCACTTACTCTTAAGTGAATTTTATACATGATAAAGAGATTTTTTTGCTTGTTTGGCAGCGCTTCACGCTTATTCGTGCTCTCTGTTCTATGTATGTGTGTTGTGACATCCAGGTGAACGAGGACACCGGTGCCGTGCGGTCGATGCGTCGCATGGGCGGTGACCCCAACGGTAGCGCAGAAGACGATGCAGGACCTGGCCGAGTAACCCTCTTGGTAAGCGCCTGGGCACTGCCGGTGGTGAGTGATGCAGCGAACGAGGATGGTGCTGGCTCTGCAACAGCAGCAGCAGCGGGTGCTTCGTCTTCATGGGCTGCGCGAATGCATGGCGTGGACCTCGTACAAGCTTCTGGTCTTCAGCAAGCTTTCGTGAGCGCTGGCTTGCGTGCTCTTGGAACCACCATCGACCGTGCAGTTGCTTCTGCATCTCCTCCTTACAGAGAGACCCAGAATGAATTTGTTGACTCCGCTGTCACCCACCAGGCAGATGGCAACGCTGAACTCGGAACGAGTAATCATGCTACAGCAGCATCGTCGTTGTCTTTTTCTCCGTCGCCAACCTTGACTCTTAGCCTGGCTTTTGCTCGTTTCACTCGGCGTGGACCGTTAGGCCAATGGCCTCTCACAGGGCTTGCTGCTCCGTCTAGCGTTAATTTCGGTGGTTCACATGCGAGCAATAACCCAAGTGAGCGTGCATTTCTAGTGCAAGGTAACAATGGATGGTGCTTGAAAGCCCCTTTGCCTCACTTAAGAGCAGACCCAAAATTGGTGCGTTTCTTGAGGAGTCGTACCGAGGCCTATGCCTTCAGTGCCCTTAACATGAACAGCTCGTGCAGCAGCCAGCAGAAGCATCGCGGCACTGTCTCGAGCAATCACAAAGGTAGAAGCAGCAGCAGCAGCGGCAGTCGAGAGGAGTGGTGGTGGTGGGTAGGTACCCTCCCGTGGCGCGTGTTTTCGGCTGCGGCGCGAGCAGCAGGTGAACCGACTAGCCGTTGGACGAAAGCGGACAAAGCAGCAGCGCCACAGTGCACGTTCCTAGTGTCAGCCAACAATGGTGCTGGTTGGAATGGCAGCGCAAGCCTCCTCTTGTTGTTGCGCACGCCAAGTGACGATCATGGTAGCAAGGAGATGTCAGTGGCAGAAGAAGCCCAGGGGGATTGTGGTGGTTCGATAGCTAAATGGGCCACGTCACTGCGTGCTGTAGAAGTGTTGCTAGAAGCTACTCGAGGCCACCTCTGGAGTGTGGTCGAGCGCGCTGCTGCTGATTTGATATCCGTCCAAGCTTGGCAAGAAGTGCTTCGTGCAGGTTTAGTGGATGTCGCAGAAGAGGATCTTTGGGCTCCTTTGATCGGTCAACGAAACCGTGAAGTTATCAGCGACAGTACTCACGGCACGAGTAGTGCTGCTGCAGCCCTAACACTTGAGAGCGTGCCTACCCGGTCTAAGAGTCGTCGTAGTCGTCGTGGTTTGCGCGTGCCACTCCTTGCTCTTCATGCGGGGCTCACGCAATACACGCCAAACAGAGGCATGCAGGAAGAAGAGCGGGTGGGCTCGTCTGAAGAAGATGATGACGACAGAGCTAACGATGAAGGAATGGAAGAAGAACACGACGACAAGAGAAGTGGTGAGGTGGCCATAGCCTCGTCTTTAAGTGGCGGTCTACAGGCGCTCCTCCTGGCGTGCCCCGTTGTTCCATTGAGTGATTTGGACGATCGCCTCGATACCCTCTTCGTGCCGCCGTCTCCAGACTCTACCCTCGACGGGCCGCATGAAGAGCGTGCCCGTGTTGCGTCTATCAGTGGTAATGTGTTGTTTCAAAGCAGTTTACAAGGCAGTGACAACAGCAATTTCTTGTTGAGTCCTGAGGGTAACTTATGTGCGACTTGGGCCTCAGCGCTCGAGAAGTTGAGAACAAAACATGAAGCAACCGCAGGTGCCCAGGCCCTCCTCTTTGCCGATCCTTTGTCTGTTCGTGAGACTGCATTGGGCTCAGATTTACCTGGCTTTGAAGACACGAGCGACCATGCAGGCGATGTCGACAGCCACCAAGACATGCCATTGGTTTTGGGGGAGTGTCACATGCTGCTACTGCCACCACCGCCCAGTCCAGATTCCGAGAAGCCCGCTGACGAGGCATCACCACAGTTGCCCGATCTGAACCATAACGGCTCCGAAGATACGCAAGGAAGGAAGTCAAAAGAAACTTCTACACGTGTGCCACGAGCGTCGTCTGTAGCGGATTCTGACGGGGTAGCTGCAGAAGAAAGTGCCCTCTCGCTCTTGGCCGCTTTTGAGACTTCGCCGAGCGGAGCCTTGCTTTTGAGCTGGCGAGGGCCCAGTGCCCTTGCTAGCAAGAGACCTGGCGCCGTGCGAGCGCGCATCGTGTGCTTCAGCGGGGTGCATGCTTCGACAGTCACGCTGGGTGGAGCTTCCTTATCGCCGCCTTCTGCAGCACCATCATCGATAGGCGCTGAGGACACTGGAAGCGACCGTCGCGGAAGCAACCTTGAAGTGCATGTGCGAAGCTTGGTGGCAAGTTTTGCTCCATGCCGAGGCACTGCTTCCTTCGACGCACAGGTGAAAGAAGCTCTGGCTGCTTCAGAAGTAATCGACGCAACCGATGGAGCTACTGAGCGCGAGGCTTTGGATGCGGATGTGTTGCCTGAAGGTGCCTTACCAGGCTGGATGATGGGCTCCCTCCCGTGCGGTGTTCGACAGCAACCCCGGCAGCAAGAACAGCAGTGCGCGTTGTCTTGATTAATGAACTAAGCGCAATATAGAGCTTCCTTCGGTCCATATTTTTTGTATAGACAACTCGCTAGTGCTTCCTTTGAATTCTACAAGTACAAGGGCCCTGTTTCACTGCTACTTATGGTTTTGGGCCTACTACAGCCATTATATAGTTCAAACGCATAAAACTGGGCGTTCTTTATTTCCTGCCATAAACAGTTTATAAACACGTAGTATAGATATAGCCATAGCAACCCGACTACCCTTATGAGGGATTGTCGTGGTATCGGGGGCTCAGGTATAAGTTACCAGGTGCACCTACTCGAAGAGGCGCCTCTTTGCTTTCAACATTTTTTTCATAGTACTTGAGTGCATTTAGAAAGACCATGCTCCGGACAAACCACAAATTATCGCATGAATAGAAAGCGCGCAGTGTAAAGTGCGTGCTTGTATTACCATACCCGCAGTCGTTTATAGCCAATTTACAGCTTGGCCGCAGCTGCCGCATGAAGGCCCATGGCGTGCTGTTCCATCGCTGCGACGTCAGCATCGGTGTTGGCGTTGTACACTTGCTCGAAGCTGTACGGGTTCTCGAGCACCACTTGCTTCCACGCGTTGCCTCCGTCCAAATCCACTTGGGACTTCATCGACACCGCTGAGAGAGGGCTTCCGCCACTCGCGCCGTCACTCGTTGAAGAGGTGGTGCTTGGGAGCACTGCCGTGGTGAGCACGCTGCCCGGGGTGTCCACCACGAGGTCTTCTTCGGTGGCGACGTTGTACACCAAGCAGCCGGGGGCTACCTTGATCGACTTCGCGGTCACGTTCACTAGGACGCTGCCGTTGCCAGCTTCCACATGATTGGTGCGGACCCCCGCCAAAAGGGCGCCTTCAATGGAGCCCGTCAGCGCCACCGTGCTGCTGATGCAGCTCCCCCCACTGACGGTTACCGCTTCGGCGACAGAACTGTTGGGGCTCACGCGCGATGCATCCATCTGGGCAGAGGTGCACGCAGGAAAAGGGTTCGAGAACAATGGTGAGGATTGCGGTAAACTTGGAAGTTGTCTTACCCAACTCGTAGTATTCTACTTTAGAGTTTCCGAACAGTCTCGGCAGAAAATATACGTGCTGCAAAGTGTGCCAATGCGCAGACAAAGCAACGAACAAGCAAATAAACGACGAACCACCCACCATGAAGTACGAGCGCATGGTGGCGGCTTCATGGTCGTCGTCGGGCAGCAAGAGCTTCAAGTTGTTCGACATGTATAGCTTCAATTGCCCGTAGTCCCACCTGGTTGCATGGCGCAGGCGCACTCGTCAGAGAATATCAGGATGCGAAACGAGCGCGTAAAGATTGATTTTTGCAGAAATGCTACTACAAAGGAGCCCCCGTTCTTGTCTTCGCCCAATTCAAAGGAACAGAAGGGTAGAAATGAACAAAAGCAAACATCCTCATCAACCATCATCTTCAGCACGCAAATCGTACCAGTAAGCATCTGCTCCGACGTCTACAGCTCCAAAGAATTTGAGCCCGCTGCTGCTGCTGCTGCCGTCGTCGCCTGGGGCCATGAGCTTGGTTTTACATGCTTGCATGCGAGCGTGGTGCTCGGTGGAGGCAGCCGCGTCTTCGCCCTTTTGAGACATGAGCTCCACGTAAGCTTCCAAGGTGAGCGTCATCGCCATCCACAGGCCTGGGTCAGTGTCCAATTTACCCTGTGGGGGGGGATAAAGGAGGTGATAGCGTTTGCGTATGAATCATCAAAGAGTCATTAAAAAGGCGAGTCGTCGTACCTCCAATCAAAAGAATCAACATAACAAGACCTGAACAGACTGCAAAAAAACTACTAATATACGTCAAAGCGCGCAACTTTAAAAACTAACCTCTTTGGCGGCCAGTTCGCTGGCAAACTCTTCCATCAGAGCTGAAAGCAAGAACGACGACACCGAACAACTGCCGAGCGAGGCCCCTACATTAGTCACGCCTCCTTCCAGTGACTCCAGCAACCGTGTGGCGGTGGCGTGGTCGACCTTCTCCACTTGGGCAGACTCGCCGCTGGCGCCCACCGCAATGAGTCCGTACTTGTCGAGCCCTTTCGCGGTCCAAGTCTCCGCGTCTGGCATAGGGCCCAGGGTGCAGAGAATGTCGGCGTGGTGCTGTGGGGTGTACGTAGGAGAAGCCGAAGGAATGAACACTTGATCGCCCCAAAACACCGACAAGCGGCCTTTTCGGCTCGCAGCGTAGATGCCCACCTATCGCGCATGCACACACACAGGTCAAGAAGTAGCCAAGGAAGATTGGATTTATAGAAGACATGCGAGTTCATGAAAGCAAGGTATAGAAGGCAACTTATGTACTGAATTATATGCTGTCCTGCATTCGGCCATATCTCTCTCACCTGCTGAACAACGCCTTCAAGGATCGAAATGGGCGCGCCAGTGCCATAAGTTGCAGGAAGCTTTACACCAGGTTTGTTGTTGTTTTCAGACCCAGGCAAGGGTGCCAAGCGGGTGCCTTTACCCGCTGTGTGGAATCTGATCAAGAACGAAATCAAAGACAACAAATACGCGAAAGGATCAATGTTTACAGAAAGAGGCTTGGTGAGCAGATCAGCTCCAATGAAGTAGCCTGTCGCGATAAAGTGGCCAAACAAACGCCGACTCTTCCAAAGTAGCCAACACGCTAATGTAACCATTTTTCTAAAGAGATCAGCTCTGGACGTGAGCATTAAATACCTAACTTAATATGCTCACTCGATAAAAGGCCCTCATCCCTCGCACTGAGAAAAAAAAAAGAAAAAGAATCAAATAGACTAGCACTTCTCACATTGCACAGGAGACTTCGTTCGCGTTCAGTGCCTTCACTAGGTCCAATCCTTTCACAGCGGATGCCGCGCATGCCTTTTGCCATGCGTAGAGTGTGCCAAAAGCGTTTCCAGCACCGCCTGGCCAATCCTCAGCCACCGACAAAACTGTTGTCGAAGCAGGAATTACCGTGCCCCGCCCTGCTTCTAGCCGAGCGGTCCAGTACTATACAGGAAAGAGTTGCCAGAAGCAAGCGTTTCAATTGATTATACATGAGCATGGGAGGTTAAAGGAGCGATCGAGCCCGCTTTGAATAGGCGTGGGACATGTGTCGAAAATAAACCACTAAAGATCCTCGAACACTCAGCATCCTTTCATTTGAGCCGCTAATACACTACACTGCCCACACACCTGAGCCATCTTTTCAGTGTTCGTGCAAATGATGACAACGTCGAAACCATTCTCAGGCGTCATCAAGGCGGTCGAGGCCTCGAGCTGTTGCTGCACGGCGCTCATCTTGGGAGTGTGTGGGGCAATGAAAAGGAGGATAATTCGAAAGGCCTCAAGTACCGATTCGTTAATTCGAAAGGCCTTAATTTTCTCTTTGACTAGTACCTCCCTGTAATGCACAACAGTTTTTCGCGGCAAAAATGCTTCGTACGGTACGAGTACTGTATTCAGTATTCAGCATGATGTGACATGTAGGGTTCGTAAAAATAGGTATTACTTAATAATGCCAATTTCAGGAACCAAATAAGTAAATAAGTAAGTAAATAAGTAAGTACAGAGTAGGAATATTTTTTGGAGATCGCTGATGACATCGCTGAT
>Ga0307979_1000503_pt1 | contig 26621 bp, 27 predicted proteins | sample OrgLakmetage1058_FD_201833 | JGI IMG/M metagenome (GOLD analysis project Ga0307979, IMG submission 201833) | Saline water microbial communities from Organic Lake, Antarctica - #1058 | ecosystem: Environmental > Aquatic > Non-marine Saline and Alkaline > Saline | place: Antarctica: Organic Lake...
GCTCATGGGCATACGTGCGACGTGGCCAGCCCAACGAAGAATCCGATTATGAAAGTAACTGTCGATGTCAAGAATGCCCAAGCGACGGAAAAGACTCGCGGAAGTGATATGGTGGCGGAAGGTATGACCTGCATATCAAGAGATGTGTGCTATGCGTGGGCGTGGCCGGTCCTCTGTGAACTACAAACCAAGAGCATAGACGAAAAGTGCATTGCAGTACCACGAGGTATTTACTCCTTACCTGCCTCATATCTCGCACTCAAACTCGCTGCTAATGCCAGGAATAGCAACAAATTCAGGAATAGCTTATTAACATAACGAGAATTCGCTGATGACGTGAATGTGAAGTAAACTTTGAGGTGAGCTGAAGGTGGGCCATCACTTGGTTGGGTATCGCGATAAACCGTATCGTCAATATTTGCCGCATTTGTCAATATTTCGCTAAATAATACACGATTCCGCGCTATTTCGGCGTAATTGCGTGCTCTCCTTTAACGAAATCGAAACGAAATCTCGTATCGTTTTGGAAAAATGGAAGTAATTCTCAGCCAAGGGCCATCACTTATACCAAAATACGAGGTACGAGCTACAGTACTAGCTCTTAGAGCCCAGCTCTTGTTGTTTGGAACCCAAATCAATCAGTGTCCCCTGCTTCCGGTGCCATGATATATACGCACGCCAATGGGGGCAGCCCGCCGCTAGCGTGGTTGAGTCTCCTATGACCACTAGACCGCGCCTGGCTCTGGTCACGGCCACGTTCAACCGCCGCCAATCCGCCACGAAACCAACCGCGCCACGTGCGTTGGCCCGTACTGCGGAGAGCACAATGACTTCTTTTTCTCGGCCCTGGTAGCCGTCGACGGAGCTCACCTCCACTCCCCTGCATTCGCTGCCTTGCTGGGCGAGCAAATCCGTGACGAGCCGTGCCTGCGCCGAATACGGCGTTACTACGCCGATAGCCGTCGGCGCCACGCCAATTGGCGGCTCTTTCCCACCCTCCGGTCTTTCGCGACTACCTGAAAAAGAAGTAGCGCGAAGGAACCCCAGCACAGTTTCCACTACGGCGTGTGCTTCGGCGGGATTGCAATACGAAGTGCCCTCTTGCTGGGCTGTCCTGTCATCACTCGCCACAGGTGCAGTTTTAGTAGGGCGAGCATCCACCGAAGCCCTCTTTTCACTGCTTGGCCCAGGTTGCAACTCGGATTGCAGCACCCGCGTCTCAAAGCCATTGACTGAGAGGAACGCCACCGGTAAGCTGGGGTGCGGCCACAAGAAGCCAGGAGGCCGCGGCCGGTCTGCAAGGGTTGGCACCGACCGTAGTTTGCCGCCGTAGAAACGCTGCGCCGAGAAGGCGGCCAGTGGTGGGGACCTGCACGACGGACAAAAGTCGTATCACAAGTGGAAAATTCGCGGCATGGACTACAACAATTATAAATCATGCGTGAAAAATGTGGCAGAAATTACAAGGGTATGGGAAAGTATAGTAAAACAGAAATATACGCATGCTCAATATTGCCACACATGCTGATGAACACAACTTTGTGCGTAGCGCTCAAATATTTTAAAAGAGCACTCCATAGGAATGAAAGAAAGGAATAATATTGAAGCATAGGAGGTATTTTACACACATGCGATATTGGTCTCGTAGCATCGCGCCTTCGAGAGCAAGCGGCGGAGCAAGGCAGCGCTCAAATAATGATCGCCCAAAGCCGCGTGCGTTGGCTTCGGAGCTTAACACCGTTGGAGGAAGCTGGCACTGGTCTCTGGGTAGTTAAGTCCAGACAGGCAGAGTAACAGAAAGAAACATGAAACCAGAAGGCAAGCTTTCGCTTAAACAAAAAAAGACGCACATTCACACAGACACAGACAAACACACGCCAACGATCACTTTCGAATAAGGCTCCCATGGCAAACTTCTACAACCCTCAAACATAGCAACCACCTACCCGACGAGCGCTATTTGCCGAGCCCCCAGAGCAAGAGGGACGAGAGCGGCAGGTTCCGTGGCCTGAGTGGCTTCATCTAGCACCACCGACGCAAAGCGCAAATAAGGTTTCCCATCGGGGGCCGTTCCAGAGGCAACCGCAGCAGTAGAAGACTTTTTATTACTGCCTCGGCGACCGCCGCTGGCGCCACTGCTGCCCGAATCCGAAGTTGAGCGCAAGCCAGTTGCTGCCAGCAAGGGCGCGGCGCCGGCCGAGATGCAAGTGCAGACCACGACATCCATGGCCCGCAAGTGCGCCGTAGAGGCTTGAAACTCGGCTGCTCTACACTCTTCGAGGGCTCGCTTCACTGCGCTCCGGCCAGCTCCTTGGCCTCCCTCTGCTTGACCTCCACCCCGCTTCGTAGCTTTATTGCCCCCGCTTCGAGGACTGCTGCTTCTACCTTGCCCGTTGTCGTTGCGGCTGGCTGCGAGTTGAGCCACGCACAAGTCGAGCTTGCTTCGAGCTCGCAAGTAAGCTGGGTCTTTGAGGACAGCGGCTTCGAGGGTATGGCCTCGGAGCGATGCCCGTGTGGCCACGGGTAGACCGACTCGCGTGACCTTTACATATGCGCAAACACACATATGAACATACACAGTACCCCAAAAGAAATAGGTTTGAGAGTGAAAACTATAAATGTCGTCACATAAACAAGTTCAAACGCAAATAGTTCTGCGCTACTTCAGTTAAAGAGAACAAGCGCGCTCAGCCCTCCTCCATCCCTTCAAACACACCTTGAGGCCGAGCTCAAGGCAGCCTTCAAGCAAGTTGTCGGCAGCCACGTTGCTCAAAGCGCATGCCAACACACGGTCCGTCGCACTCCGCGCTGAATCACTGCGCTGTAGCGCCACTAGCGCCGCGACCAGGCGGCAGGCAGTGCGTGTTTTCCCAGTACCTGGGGGGCCCTGTATCAAGCTCAGCCGCCTTTTCAGGGCCTGGGCGACGGCTGCCGTTTGCGACGCATCGAGAGGCCCATGCCCCCGGCGCCCTGCTGCTGCTTCTGCAGAGGCTAGAGCTGCCCGCGCAGCAGTCTTGTCGCTCTTCCACGGGGGCGAAGCACGGGCCAAGGCAGACAGCTCAGGGGCAGCAGCAGCCGATAGCGGCGGCATTGCTGGTGGCGCTGCAGGCAAGGCAGCTGCAGCCGAAGCCCTCGCTGATTGGGCCAGTGAACGCGAACTGGATTGTGGTGTAAGCTCCACGAAGCTGTCTACGAGGCATTGGCGAAGGTCTTTGCAGACGACTTTGAGGTCAGGCGAGGCTACTTCTAGGAGAGCTGCTTCCATGCGGCGATAGCTCACGTCGCTGAAGTACAGGGATAAGCGGTGGGGTTCCGCTGATGCGGCTACAGGCACACTGAAAAGCACATCAACAAATCGCTGGCCAAATTCGAGAACTACGCCTTGTTGCACTTCTGCTTTCTCGTCATCGTCGTCGTCGTCCTCCTCGCGGCTGTCTAAATCGTCAACATTGTCGTCATCGTTCATATAGTCTTCCCCAGCGTCAACCCTCAGGTTCTGGCCCACAGAGTTGATCTGTTCGGGAAAAGGTGAGGCCTCCCCTTCAGTAAAAGCAATGACATCCCCCGGCTCGAGGCTATGCGGCGGCAGCACGGCGCCACCCGGAAGTGCTAGTCGCACGACGTAGCTTCGAAAGAAGCGCTCCTTTGGCTCCACCGTCAACCCAAGCACCACTAGGCCGTCCGTAACCAACGATTCGAGAGGCCGAGCTGCCAATTTCGCTTCTACTACACGTGCTTCCTCGGCACGCTCAAGCTCGAGCATGTGCGCCAGCGCAGCCGAGTAAACGTTGAGTTTTTCGTACACGGCTGTTCGCTTCGCTGCTCGGCTTCGGCCTGTCCCATCTCCATCAGATTGAGCACGACCTCTGCCGTTCGGCTTTGGCGCAGCGCGAGGTGCAGCTCCCAGGCCTAAACCTTGCGCTTTTCGAGCGCGCCCAGACCCTTTTCGTGACGCGTCGTTACTAAGCTTGCTAGTAGAGACCCCAGATGCTTCATCAGAGGAGCCCTTATTCCGCTTGCGTGCGGAGGCCTCGAACTTCACCGAATGCCCTGGAACATGGTGGAGAATGTGGGCTGGTCTAAATGCTGTAGTTAAGGCTACTATGTACAGTGAATGCCACCAGAGATTTCCCATGTTAGGCTCGCGCTCTCCGCTTCATTAGAGCTCGTCTACTCGTCAAAGTAGAAGATCTCGTTCGTCAAGTTTGAAAATGGATACGGATACCTGGATACTGTACACGAAACAGGGTGGATTCGTGGATTCAGCCGTAAGCTCTTGTGTGACTTGTGTGACCTCGACCTCGCACACCACGGGCCTCGGGAAGGGGTCGTGCGTCGTGCATCGTGGGTGGCGCCAGTGGAAAACAAATCCGTCTTCGGCACACCTGCCCTCCCTACACACAAAGCACGGAGGTGGCACTGCAATCGCCTAGTTTTTTTTTCGCGCAATCGGTGCTTTCTAAAATTAACAATTCCTTAAACCTTTACCCTTAGACTTTAGTCCTGCTTTGTGAAATCTGAAATCTATAACTAATTTTATAAAAAAAGTCGCTACTAGAAAAGAAGTCAAAGCACCAAAACTAGCTCTCAGTCCAGCCCAATGCGCGCAAAATCAATCTCAAAAGACCTTTGCGAAGGAAAGCGATCATGGCCACTTAGTTAGCCGCGCCAAAAGACGACCTTGTTTTTTCCTTCAAAAGGTAGCTCCGCGGACTCAGTCCCAGGAGGCCCGTTTGCCACGCACCACGCCACAAGGTCATCGTAGGTGCGCACTGGCTGGCCATTCGGCAGCTTGCGCGCTGGAAATTGGGCCCGGTACACGCAGCACGGCACTATCGCGAACGGCACGGCGTAAGCTGCGCTGAACGCAACGATTTCGGCCGCAGCCTGATCGGGATGCAAGCCCACCACCAACGAGGCTTGGGCTAGAGCAGAAGCAGCGTCCTCGAAACTAAGGTCGGGCTGTAAGGCTGGCAACTTTTCTAGGAGAGCTTCTCGATGCTGCCATGCACTTTGCACAGGCTCTGCTGGGGCAGCAGGCAATGGAACTGTTGACAACAACTCCTCCTCGCAAGGAGGAGCAAAAGAATTGCCGCCAGATTCTTCACCTGAATACACCACGGCGTGTTTGGGCTTTGCCGGTGGATCAGCACTCTCACTAGAATCGTCCCCACTGGCACAGCTGGTCTCGCGGAGCTCTTCAGTCGTTGGCTTCGGCACTCCTCCTTCAGTGGCGTCCTCCTCTTCTACATCTGCAGCGGACTCGTCCGCGTTTTCGCCTTCGTGCACTAGCCCCTATACCACGAAGATACAAGCTCACTTGTGAGCCATTATAAAGGGAAGTACCAGCAGTTGTAGTAAATGATACCTAACGCACGAACACTGCAACTGAAGACGCGAATCCAAGGAGGACTTTCTTAAAAAAACACCGTCTTGGCGCACCTTACGAGTCCAAGCAGTGCCTTTTGCGTGCGCCACTGCTTCCGCATAGGTGGACGCACTAGACAAAGCAGCCACAAGGCGACTGCATTGGACACGGCCTTTCTCAGTGTCGCTATCAACAAGTTGAACGCCATCGTCGACAGATGTAGCTGGGATGGGGGCCCGGCCCGATGCACTGCCCAGGGCCTGAAAGAGCACTCGCATGTGGGCAGGAGCCTTCAGGGCTCCTGGATCTAGCTCACAACCAGCGGGCAGCGACGGGTGGTTGTAGCGAGACAGCGCGAAGTTCCGAGTATACATGCCAAAGGCTGCGCACAGTAGACAGAGAGGAAAATGAATCGAGGGTCAAATAAGGAGAGAAGTGAACACATGCGCGAAGCAGCATACTAATTAGTGAAAATAAGCTGCGAACCACAAAAATGGGTAAGAAGAGAGGCTTTTGAGTCGCCCCTTATTGTACGCAATATGGCTAGAATTGCATAGGTTATGAACATGTGTTTGATACGGGGTTTAAAAAAGCTCTCTCACCGGCTTTACGAGCGAACCGCCGCAGCCGAAGCGGGCGCGGGTCGACCACGGTGGCAGGCACATGGTTCAGGTTCACCAGCTGAAAGGCGACTTCGCCGTGCCCGCCCCCTACGTCCAACACGCCACTGCAAGACGCGAAAATAAAAGACGTTTAGATGCACATTTGTGAACGCGCAATTCTCACTTGCAAATTTCAGAGATTCGCAAAGAGAGTCCGTAAGAAGCAGATTGTTGAAGTTTCGTACCTGCCGCTCGCTAATAATTCAAGCCCGAAGGTGTCAATGAGAAACGCTCGGAAAGCAAACGCCCTCGAGTCATTCGCGACAGGCTTGCGCTTGCGTTGAGCATAGCGCCCCTCTTTACCCTTCGTTGCTTTGCCCTGCGCTACAGTGGACGCCGTAGCTGAATCTAATCCTGCGGTCTCATGAGCCGAGGATGATATTGAGGCTGTGCCTTTGCCGCTAGAGCCCTCACTGCTACCATCATTGGAAATAATGTGAGCGAAGAAACAATCGGCTCCAAACTGGCAAGCGCCTCGTTTTTGCCAGTGCTTGCAGGGGGGTGGCACCAGGTCGGCAGGTGCACAGCCTGCTTGCTGTGCTGCACAAGCTCGATGAGCAAATCGCTGCCGTGGGATGCACGTCAAGGGCCAAAGAGCATCGCCCGCTACTAGACTTACAGGGCAGAGCGGGCACACTCCTCCATCGCGGTGAGCAACGAGGATCCGTTCCCTATTCGATGCAGTCTCGCTTACGCCTAAGGCAGCCGCCATCACACACGTCCTCTCTTACGAAACAGAAAGTGTCAACCAACCGTAATCCTAGATTCTAATTAGCTCTACGCTAGATCTTAGCCCCACTGAATCCCAATAAATTACTCCTGAAATCTCATTTGCTTTACTCCGTTAAACACTTGAGCTCCTGTGCTTCGCTCCGTGGCTGCCATGCTTCGCTTTAGCTTCATGCTTTTTCCTTCGTATCATTTTCTCATTGAGACAATGTTGTGGATTTTTACCCTGTAAAATACGAGTAATCTTGTGGCAAAGAAAACAAGAAAAAACTCGCAAAAAAGGTCCTGATTTTCGGACAAACGTGCTTTTTTGTGAACAGCCATATTCCACACACAAACAATGCAGGCCGCCCGCGTCCTCATCTCACGGTCTAATGGTGAGCGGGAAGTTTTTCTTGGTTTCTGCGTGTTCTCAAGGTTTATATTTATTCCCGTACCATGACTGACCTCGCGTATTTTGCTACCCGCGCAGCCACTCTGGCACGGCCGATGTCAACAATGACCGTGAACTTTGTCACCCCGCACGCTGCCATCTACAGCGGCAAGGTGTGGCACCCACAAGAATATATTCAGAATCGCAACTGAGAGGAAATAGCGCATATTACAGCTATATAGCACGCTAATCGCCAGAGCTTTTTTCATTGTCTTTCCTACTCCTCACCTTTTTTTCCGGGGTCTTCACGTTCATTGGATGCGCGTGCAGGAGGTGGCCTCGGTGAAGGTGCCAGGCGAGTCGGGCGAGTACGGCATCACTGCCGGCCACACGCCTCTTATTTCGCCAATGAAACCTGGAGTGTTCCAGATCTTCCACGATGCGGTGAGCGCCCACCTTTATCTAAGCACACATTAGAATGGCCCCTGTGTATGTGTTCGCCCAAAAACAGTCTTTTGACTAATGTTTCCATTCTTGAACAGGGCTCGGAGCCTGAGAAATTCTTCGTGAGCGGTGGCTTTGCGCTCACCCACGACGACTCCTCAACGGTAACTCCATTTAGATATGTGTCGAGATTCTGCAGCCGCCCAACAATCTCACCTATTGTATCCTTTTCCCTCGCCCCACGTTTTGGTCGCCCTCCCCCCTCAGGATATTTCGGCGTTGGAAGCCATCAAGCTGGACAGCATCGACCCGGAGGCCGTGAAGTCGGCCTACGCCGCTGCCAAAACCGCTTACGACGGCAGCGAAGCCGGCTCAGCTGCCAAGGCCACGGCCCAGATTCAAATGGAAACTTCCAAGGCCATGGCGTCGGCTGTTGGCGTGACCGTGTAAGCGGGAACGTGACCGGACAAAAAGGCCAATACGAAAATTTTTTTGGAACACGTTCACTTCAAAGGCGCTTGTTGTGTGTCTTGAGGAGCTAGTCTTTGCGACATGATAGCTCGGTTATAAGCTACTAAGGGGAGGGCAGTCGGTAGTCGGTTTATGGATTCCGGATTCGGTTTCCAGTTCCAGTTCCAGTTCCAGATTCCGGTATTGGTTTGGCAACTAGACGCAAAATGGGGCAATCGTAGCACTCCCCTCCATCTGAAGATCTTGGTCGCGCAATGGCAATAGCCAATAGCCAAGAGAATAGGGGAGTCCATATCCCAGAGGGATTAACGGTCTCCGTGTCTCCGTAGTCCGTAGGCGCAGGACTATCGACTGTTTAATTGTTAATTCGCCAATTATTAATTATTAATTCTAAAACCGGAATTGGAATGCGCAATGACTTGAGGCTAAAAGGACTTGGGACTGGGACTGCGAACTAACGACAGGCAAAGGGAAATCCTATCATACAACTCGATCCGCATCACCTTTTGGTCTTCGCGCTTTTCTAAAAACAAATTCGCCTTATGCCAACTTATGCCCCATCCACCTCCAGGTCCAAGGCATGTGGAAGCGAAAGTTCCTCAGGCCTGGGCGTTGGGATTGCCTCGCCTCTGCTGGTGCCACTGGAGGTGCGTAAGTCTAAGGAAGGGCTTGAATTTTCGTTCATGGAGGCCGGGCGCGGAGCCTCGTCATGCGGTGACGAGGGCGTGCCGTCAGCCGGTGGGGGGTAAGACGGCAGCCGCTGCCGCCCGTGACTGGCTGCGCTCGCTTCGCTAGGCGCGCTCGTGGATCGCCGCGTGCGTAAACTCACGGAAGCGCCACTTCGGCTCACAGTCGACGACCTCGGGTGCAGGGCCGTGATGGCGTTGCCCTGGAGCGCTGGCACTTCAAACCGGTCCCAAAAGTGGAGCCCGATGTGCGCAACGAGGCCATAGGCCACCACGAGCGCGAGCGAAGAGAAGCCAAAGGGAAACGAGAAAAAGTAGACGTTGAAGAGGTTGAAGTAAAGGAAGAAAAAACGCGGATAGAAGCGAATCGAGGCGGTGGTACGCACGGCTACTGCTGAGAAGACCTGAAAAACAAGAGATCAACGAGAAAAAATAGACAAACATGAAATAACAATAAGAATGCGCAACGACTCAAGAAGTTGAAAAACAAGCACGGGCTATGTTCTTCTCAAATGACGCGCGTCTCAGAAAGAGACACAGGAAAGACGAGTTTAACTTATCGCCCTCGTACCTCTGCAAGCCAAACAAGAGCGAGCACGAAAAAAGCCGAGCGTATGTCGCCGTAAAATTCTTTCAGGAAGAACAGCGTCCCAGCCATGATGGGCAAGTGAATCAGCGAATCGAGGAGGTGGGCTGCAGTCAGGCGCCGGTAGCTCATGTGGTGCCTCACGTGGTGGTGAAGCAAGAAGGTAAACTTGAGCTGCGAGCTCAAGGTCTCTCGGAGAGTGAAGGCCACCAGAGAAGTGGCACAAAAGAAGAGAAAAAGAGACGACAGCACAACGCCCACTTTGAACCCCAAAAGTTTGGTGTGGTCAGCACTAGGCTGAGAGTCGTGGGCAGCCATAAAGTCGGCAGCTTGGTGCAGGTCGACGATGGGAGCTTCGTGCCGTAGATCGGAACTGCTTGCGCCGTCACCGTCGACATTGTCTCCTACGGGAGCACTGTCAAGCCGCACGAATCCTCGCGCACGACTGAGCGCAGCCAGCCAGTTGATCACCGGGATTTCATACCCCACGAAGCCGAGGTGCAGCAGTGCGCGTTGTAGCGGGTGGGCTCCGAAGCACGAGTGGTTCGCAGCCACTTGCACCCGCCTCACCTGCACGCCCGCGCGCACCAGGGCTGCTTCACTCAGCAACAACCACCCTTTGTCGCCTGAGAAGCTGAAAGTTCTCACCTGTTGCGGGTGCGGCAAGCCTAGCAGAGCGCAGCCGAGAGGAGAGGTAGGTTCAACGAGAGGCATCTCTCCTGAGCTGCCACTCGTAGGTGAGAGCGACGAAGGCGGCTGCTTAGAACTTTGCCACCAGCTGCTGAGAAGGCCACGGGCTTTACGGTTTGAGCGATCAGTAGGAAGGAACACGTAGCTGGGCTGCTCCTCGCGAGATGTTTGTGTGGCATTTTTGGCTTCGACTGGAGTCCAGAATTGATGCCACAACGTAGCTACTGCTTCTACCTCATTCGTAGGCGGCGGTGTAATAGATATTTCTAGAACTTCAAAGTCATGTGGGCCGTCAGCATACTCAGTGATGAGACTTTTCAAACATCCGCCATCTCGCCGATGTACGTGCTCAATGTGCAGCGAAACGGTGCAGACGAGTAGGGCTAAAGATGTCGACAAGATGAGATACTCTGTTAAGCGGCGTATAGGCCGAGGCACCACCCTAGAAACAGCATGGACTGAGCGAACATGAAATTGAAAGAATACTGCTTCCATCAAAGATTTTGAAGTGCGAGTGACGCTCCTATGCCACAACCGAATAGAACTTGACGTTGCAGTTGACTAGCAGTCAGTTGTGGTGAATAAGACCTCAATATTGTAGACTTTCAAGCACAGTGCCTCATCCCACGTGGCGATCGAAATTAAAGTTGATGAGCTGACCGAAGTTTCACCAGTGACGTTTTATCTCTCAACTCTTTCCTATCCGGTGACGAAGACACGAAGACCCTACTATCTGTACAGCAATTTCTCCATAGCTTGCTATGCTTGCAGCTCGCAGCTCGCAGCTTCTTCTTTTTTCTGCTCATATCAATCAACTCAACCCTGTAAGAAGTAGTACACCGACACCCGCAACAAAAAGCAAGAGTTCAGAAGAAGATGACGACGATACGACGATGACGACATTGATACAAAAGATGTTCTGATTCTCATATACCCCTAAGAAGCTACGATGACGATGAGGGAGACAACACAGTGAGCTAAATCTTGAGTGCTGTGGCAGAGGTTATTCATCCATCTACCTCGTCAAGATTACACATAGACTTGAATCAATTCCGCTGCTCTCGTGCGATACGTCTCATGGAGGCACTATCGCTTGACATGTCGCCAGGGTTTAGGTAGCAGTTTCCAGGGCCTGACTGTATAACTTTTATCGACCTTAAAATATGTCGATGTGGGCATCGCTTCAAACCACCAAAAAAGAGTCGAATCAGTAAGTTGTCACATCTCGTGATATTACAGAATAATTACTCTAGCCAATGAGAAACGATTATCATTTGTGCATGGAGCTTACTATAGGGGGATTGCGTGGCTTTTGAGGAAGGATTTTGTGTTGATTCGTTCGAGAAATAAGTACCGCTACAAGGCCAATACTTCCACAACTGCTCTACTTTGTACGCATTGTCTATTCCTTGACTTTCCAACTTGAATTATTAGGTACTCGTTTGAAGTACATGGCGCTGTTGATACCAAATTCCTCGAAGCTTGCAATGGCGACGCAGCTAAGGCACAGGAGCAGTGGGTAGCCCATTGTGAGTGGCGCAAGAGCGAAGGCATTGAATCTATCTTAGAGCAAGCCCAGCCGCATTTTCACGACATTAAAGCCCATTATCCACATTTTTACCACAAGACTTCGCGCTTGGGCAATTTGGTTTACTACGAGAGACCTGGCCTTGCGACACTGCGGGTTCCGATTAAGCGGAAGCAAATTTCGATTCCTGCCATAGTCCGACACTACGTGTTCATGAACGAGTACATGTACAACGTATTTGACTCGCGGCCAGATTGCAAAGTAGTGTCAATCTGGGATGTCACTGGCGCAGGGCCTTACGATTTGGTGGGCAATGCAAGAAAACTGATGGCAGCGATCATGAAATGCATGAAGGACCACTACCCTGCTCGAAGCGAAATGCTCTTCATCATCAATGCACCGCAATGGTTCACTGCCATGTGGACGGTGATCAAGACCATGGCTGATCCCGCTGTGCTCGACAAAATCCAAATATTAGGCGCAGATTACACCACCGAGCTTTTCAAGTGGGTGGCGCCGAGCAATGTACCTACCGAGTTCGGCGGCGAAGACCTCACGCCCATAGGCGAATCCGACGAGGAAATTGCTTTGCGAAAGGCAGCAGATCAGCTCAACGGTGGACCTGGCGCAAGCTATGCGGTTTCGCTTGCTGCTCGAACTGATGCTGGTGCTAAGGAGCCGATGAACGAAGATGATGAGACCTTTGACATCCTTTCAACTCTTTCGTGGCTTGAAACTCCCGCTGACAAGGGAGAAGCTTTTACCAAGAAGCAAATCCCCTTACAGTCGTCACACGCTATCTCAGGCCTTCAGACCACAGTTGCATCAAAGGAGACCTCCACGTTACCATGCAACCCGTTGCCAGTGAATACCTCGCATGTACTGGAAGAGACTCCGTTGGCGGACTCGTCAGCGGACGACGTCCCACCGGCACCGCTCACTCTTTTTACGTCGCCACCACCATTTCCTGCCCCTCCAGTGCCTGCACCAACCATAAATCACCCAGAAGGTAGTCGACCCGACTCATTGGCTCCGTCAGATTTATCCCGCTTCGAAGATGAACCACCTCCCAAAAACTTTGTTGAAATGGTTTCATTGTGGGCGACAACAGCGGCCTCGGCCTTTCGAGAAGCTGTTGACTCTTCGGCTGAGCCCCAACTAGCCGGCACAATTTCAGCTTCACCTCTTATTACACCGCCTACACTACCTGCACCAGTCTTGAGTGTTTCAGATGAGGTTCCTCAGGCACCTTCACTGGCTGACATAATTCAGCCACTCATCGCTTTTCGAGACAATTTCGTTGGAGCAGCTGGAGCCTTGACGCATGATCCTGAAGTCAAGGACAGCGCAGAGATAGAGCCAACTTGGGCTCCTTTGGCGTTAGGAACTCACTTTCAATTATTCTGGGCCCCACTTCTACAGGATACAGCAGAGAACGAAGGCAAATCTGAAGCAGACGCCGAGGCTAGAGATGTCAAACCTTCTGAAGAAGCTTCTGAGTTAACGCCAAGTGAAAATTCGACATCTCCGTCAATTTCGCCACAGCCACTGGCAAATTCACCTGAAGGGCCGCAGCCTACAAAGCCAGTGTCTCCACAACCCGCATGCACTATTTCCGTCAATGTTGGATCAGAGGAACAGGCATCAGGGCTATCTCCTGATGTCATTGCGGATGCTAAGCAGCCTTGCGAGGTTGAAGGCACGAGAAAAAAGGCACCACTCAAAAGGATACTGTCCAAGTCTAAATCGCCACTGCAATGGCGAAACAAAAAGGCACCCATACCCGAGAGGGGCACCCTAAGTAATGAGTAATTCTTTAAGTGGCCCTTGGAAGGAAGAAGCCAAGGGCCCTCGAAAACTCACGTCGAACGTTTTAGGCCTAGCGATTTTTTATTCATGTACCAGTAAAACTGTAAAACAAAAACAAGAAGACTCTGCCTTTGGAACGCATACAACTGGAATGCGAATGCGTAATCCTGATAGAAAATCGGAGTGAATTGAAGGCAAGAGCAAGGGAAAATTTGAATGATAGATGTCTGGTTCCATCAAAGTTCCGCGTTTATCGGTTATCGGAGAGAGCAATATGCCAATGCCAATACCGATATTAATTCCAACACCGTGTATCGTGATTTACGAGCACAAGGGGTTCTATCAAAGCCCAGTGGCGTATACGTGTATGTAAGCCCATTGGTAACTTCAAAGTACCTAAGCGCCGCGCAAAACGGCCCCCGCTTCCCTGATTCATCATAGCTAGCACCCCTCCTTCGTTGTTAGGCCAATGCAGCGCTAATCCGTAATTTGCCGTCCGCATCGCGTTCTTCGTTGGCCCAATGAGCCTCGAGTACTGCATATCATGACGAACACTTCACACTGTACCCGATCGATTTAAGATCATTACAGTGGTCAAATGCCTTTTCAAACATCGACGTCGGACCAGCTAGCTGGAGCTCTTAACTCGTAGATAACTTGCTCCGAATCGTGATTCGGGCAAGCTGGGCACTTCTTGAGCTCAGTTACCGCGAAGCCGCGCACCTCAGCTAAGGGAATAATTTGAGGATCGCTGTCGCGAAGGGGGATCGCAAGGAGAATTCGCGTTGGCGACTGCGGTGATTTCGAATGCGATGCGGCGGCACAATCACCTCCACACAGGATCACGATCGAATCAAGCAGGCTGGTATGCAAGGACTCATCGTAGCTTACTTCAGCGCCAACGATGAGATCAAAGGGCCCTCTAGCTTCATAAACGCTTCTTGCGCTAATTCCGCCATCAGACCAGTCAAGCGCCATGGCTTGCACGCATTTGCCGGCGTTATTCCAGTCAATGTTATAGTTCATGATAGGGAGCATTTCATCGAGGTCTGTGAGCGTTACGGCCTCAAATCCGTGCCGCCACATTGCGAGCCCCAGAAGCCCGCAGCCCGCTCCCACCTCCAGTGCTGCGGACTTTTTAGAATCCTTCCAATCCCTGAGCGGCGGCTCGTCTTTCCAGTACTGAATGACTTCTAGTGATGCTGACCACAATGAATTTCCGATGTTGTACGTAAAATGATCGTTGTATGGATCTTGAACTAGCATTACAGTGCCCTTGTCTTCCCCACAATCGATGGGAGTTGCGACAAGGCCGCTCGGGAGAACAGGGAGATTATTTGAAGGACTAACGGTCCTAGCCGATCCGACCGCTTTTTCATCATCCTGACGTCGTCGTTTGTGAGGAGAACTCATCCAAACACTATTGACGAGGGCAAGAACCAGTGCGAGTCATGAGAAAGTCCTGAAAATGTGGCAACATGTCATCGTGAAAAGATTAGTTTTCTCTTGAATAGTTCAAATGTATCCACTGTCATCTATGCTGCTAGGATTCCTGACCCCTCTATCATTCAGCGGATTCTGAAAAAAAAACTCCACAAGCTTCACAGAACAAAGGAAGCGCATGAAAACTCAAGAGTATGATGACAGTGCTGCTACGACTAGAAGTGTAGGTAGTGATGGATAGTACTCTAAAGGCTACGCACCACACAGCTGTACGACGCCACGATTTGACCTCCTGCGACCGAAGAGTATCTTCTTATGATCTACGACAGATTTGCGACAGCTCGAAAGCTTGAAAGTAGCCCGTGCTTCATGCTGCGACGCCAGACCCTGTGACTTTTAAAATCGTTTCTCCAATATGATACTTTACATGAAAAATATTTTCATGCATCGTTCATTGTTGACAGACACTAACTATTTTACTTAATTTTTGTTCACGCACTATATCATTCCCATGGCGCAAACCGCTCTGTCAAAAAGGGTATATGTGTGCCGCTGAGATGAATTTTAAATAAGGCTACTGTCAAAAGCAAGTTATTGGTTTTAAAGAAGGTGAATACTGAGCACGACTTAGTGTCAACTAATCTATCGATCATCCGTAGCTTGTACAAGAAGTAAGATGACGAAGCTGTTTGGCCTTCTCTCCATTTGCCTGCTTCGGGTAACATGCGGGCACACGCGCTTAGGAAATGAAATCCTGAGAAATTCAGGTTATGAGGTTAGTCACTTTTCACCACCAATTTTAGGACGCGAGTCACAACGACCCAGCCCTACGGGTTACTCTGAGCTTAGTTTCACGCTTCATGATTTTCTGTCTGTATGCAAACAAATACAGGAGCTCCAAGGCCGCCGTGTAGCCATTCTATCAAATCCTACTGGAGTGTTTCAAGACACACTTGATCACATTGTTGATGACTCCGTGGCTAGTGGCGTGAATGTTGCATGCATTTTGTCCCCAGAGCATGGCTTCCGAGGCGATCATCAAGCAGAGACAGGAGACCCTCTGTTTTACATTGATGAACAAACGGGGCTCCCTGTTTTGAGCGCGTACAAGATGCAGCCAAGTGAGATGGCTTCGGCGCTGTCTAAACTAGGCGTGGATTGCATTCTCGTGGATTTGCAAGACGTTGGCGTGCGCTTGTACACGTTTGTGTGGACCATGTACGCGGTGATGGAGGCAGCTCAGCTCTTCGGCAGCGGCTTCAGATTCGTCATTGCAGACCGGCCGAATCCACTTGGCGGCGTCCTTGTCGACGGCCCACTGCTCAACGTGTCGTGCTGTGCCAGTGGCTACGGGCGTGTAGCCATTACGCACGTCCACGGCTTAACCATCGGCGAGCTCGGCCTTTTCTTCAACGCATCGCTGGCTGCGACCTTGGAGCCCGGCGCAGGGATGCCAGAATTAGTGGTGGTGAAAGCAGAAGGCTGGCGACGGCACCAGCAGTGGGAAGATACTGGCCTGGCCTGGGTGCCGCCTTCGCCCAACCTCCCGACGCCGCTGTCCTCTTTGGCCTATGGCGCTACCGTGTTCATCGAAGCCACTACAGTGGCTGAAGGCCGAGGCACGACCACTCCGTTTACGCTCTTTGGTGCGCCCTTCCTCGGCGCACCTGCCTTGGCGGTGGCTCTCAACAATGGTACCAGCACCAATGAAACTGACCACCGCGCCTCTTTTCGAGCTGCTTACTTTAACCCCACTTTCAGCAAGTACAACGGCACGGACTGTGCCGGAGTGCAGTGGGTGCGCGATGTGGCCCCTCTTTTTTCACTCGCTGCGCTCGTGCTGGTGACCCTACGAGACATCTCACCGCCAGGTGCTTTCCAGTGGAATGGTTCATGGTTTGGACACCCAGGCACAGAGCTGATTGATGAGTATGCAGGAACGCCAGCATTTCGTGAGATGATTGACAATGGCTCAACGGCTTTAGAAATTGCATCTGCTTTCATCGACGACGTTAAAGCGTTTCGCGAAACTCGCGCTGCTTTCCTTTTATATGACTGAGCTAACAATGAAGTCTCGAAAGCACTAATTTTAAAGTGGAGCTTTCTTATTTTCGTGTCTGTGCCTAACGTACTCATGTATCTTGCATACACAACAACAACAACAAACAGCAGTAACATACAACCGTACAAAATGCAACTGCAACTACCAAGAGAAAATTTCGTGCCTAGGATTAGGAGATCTAGATTCTAGATGCCACATACCACAGGATACACGGTGAATTGGATTGGCAAACAACGCCCGCACTTAACCCTGGTAAAATCTAGTGAATTCCAATTGGCACGTGTAACGCGCACCTACACGAAAACTCTTTAAATATGGTAGATCTAAGATCTGAGATCCAATTTCTAATCTGAAGATATGATATTTCCGATTTCCATCATTCCGCACATCATAAAAATGCACACACAAAACGCGAAAACCGATGCCAATAGGAAACCCCCATACACACACATCTCCTGGGCTCAATCCAGAGGCAGGCCGCTTGGGGATTCAAATAATAATACTTGACATTTGGGTCTACCTCTTTATCTCTGGTTGCCCAGACTCAAATGACTGGTCGAAGGTTTGGCTTTTTGAGCCTTTCCGTTGCACCGAAGAAGCTTGCTCTGCTGGCTCACCAATTTGCGCGCGGAAAGTGGTCTGAATTATATGGCAGAATGAAGACAAAAGAGTTCAAGTGCAAGAAGAAGAGCACAAGGAAAAAGATTTGACGAGAAGAGCACTTTCCCAATTGAGAACAAGCTCAAAGGAAAGGGGAGTAGAGGAAGACAACAATCGTTACCTGTGTGAGATTCTTTCTAATGTCTGTGAAAACGCGGTTTGACTCCACCGCTTGCTTCGACTCCAGCACCGCTTGCACGTTGCGGTTGCGCTGCATCAGTCGCTTGCTGTCTAAGTTCCGCTGCTTGATGTGCTCTTTGCGCCGTGCGTCGATGCGCTTCAACAACGCCTGTAACTCGGCTTGCTGCTGCTGCCGGAACTGCCCCTCTTTGCGCGCAAACACGGCAGCAACGTCGGACTCCACCCCTTTCTTTTCCTTCTCTTCTAGCTTGTCCGCCACTTTTTTGATGCGCTGCGCTTCCGCGTAGCTCTTTTGCCGGGCCAGCATGTGCTGCCGCCGGCGCCACTCCAGCAGCTCGCGGGACCACTTCGGAGGCTTTTCCCCCATTTGCGTCTGCAAGGTGCGCTGAAAGTCGAGCAAGTTTACCGCATGCCGCTCAGTCATTTGCTGGATGTACATTTGCGCCATTTTGTCGTATTCGTCCAAGTAGCGGTCCCAAGCTTGGTTGAAATCTTGGTACTGCATGTTGTGCGCAATCTGAACGTCACTGCGCTCGGCAATTTGCCGCGCACGCACTGCCTTTTGCTGCCGCTTTTCTTCCTGTTTGCGAAGTGTTTCGAGCTGCTCATGGGCGCGGCCTGCCTCTAGGTAGTCGCCTTCTTCTTCGCATTTGACGCGGTATTCCTCAAGGATGCGCAAAAATTCCATGACCTTCGGGTCCGGGCCTTCTCCAGGTTGCTGGGGCTGCCCTTTCTCCAATAGCTCCAAAAAGTCCGCAAAGCTTATTTGCGCCATGCCTTTCGAAGCTCCTAAGATATCTTCTTTGGCCGCACCTGAGTACCCAATCTTCTCGAGTAATGACTACGCGAACACGAAGGAGAGGCAAGACAGGCGAAGGTGGCGTGAGATGTAGCACTCAGTAGTACAGGCAAATGCGCTACAAATTAACATAAAAAGAGCCAAGGGTAAAGCTGCAAGTCTAGCAATGAATATCAAAATATTTACGGAGGCGAAAGGAGAACATATGGAACAAAAGTCTTTTGACCATTAGATTACATCGATGCCAAATCGTACCTCGAGCTCATTCACAGACATTGACCCAGTTTTGTCTGGGTCATAGAGCGAAAAAATGCCCTTCAGAGCATTCAGCTCATCTTGCGTATAGTTCTCGTGCGCCATCTTTTAAAGCAACAGAACTGCTTATAGCCTGACTACGGGCCCAGAACTCAAGGTATGCCACAGCGCCACTCTACTTCCAAACAACGTAAAAAGTGCGAAGTAAATCAACGAACAACGAACAAACGAACTACCCAAGCCACAGTTTTTAAAAATCGAACCCTGTAACTCTTGACGGATGACAGAATCGGGCAACATTCGTAAACATGGCAATCATAACTGCCGCAAGAAGATTTGCCCTTTGATGTCGTCGGACGACGAAAGGGGCATAAGGATGCCGGTGTTTCGGCCAGCTGCACCGCCGGCTCATCCCTGTCCATCGCGACGAACAGACGAGCCGAGCAGCGGGACCTCTAGACAGTCTGCAGCGCCACACGGCAGCAACGAGTATTCGGCAGCCCTAGAAGCCAAGATAGCGCGGCAAGCCCAAGAGCTGGGTGGTTTACTAGCGCAACTCGAAGCATCGACACAATACGCTACGCTGTGCGAGCGTCGATTGAAGGACCTCGCGCCTGCACACCCATTGCCAGTACAACCTGACCATTTGAGCTCCGGACCTCCGCCAAAGGAAATCCTTAATACCTCTAGTAGCCGAGATGGTACTCCTCTAGCAGCGCCATGTTGTGTAGCGCCACCACGCGGACTATCCGGAGTGCCCGCGTACGCAGTTGCCAAGGACGCTGCTTGGCGGCGAGTGGAGCGGGAATGTGCTGAGCAAATTTATGCTCTCAAGGGCTACGTGCGAGAGTTGGACACGAAGAATGCTGCTCTCGCGCAGCAGCTCAAGCGCACAAGCCAAGAGCGAGACCACCGCGCGCGCGAAGCTGGGGTCGCACAGAGAATGGCTTGCCACCTTCAGCAACAGCTCGACGAGTTGCAACAGCGCGTCAACGAGGGTGGCAACAATTCAGGCAGCGCCAGCACCACAGCGAACAAAAACCCATCGCGTGATTGTTACTCCAGTAGCGATGTGCCACGTGCCAAAACAGCAGTAATAGAAACGAAAGAAATATCTGAGGAAGCCACACGAGCAGGTGAGGCGTCACAACAGCAAGCCAGTGCCGACGTATCAGCGTTGAAGGCTCGCGTGGCAGCGCTGGAGGCTGCTCTTGAGCTCAAAGCATCTGATCTCCTGGAGCTCGACACAGTTCCAAAGGCAGGCGAAGAGGCCGAAGCGCCGAATAGCGGCCTAGAAGCTCTCACTTCCACAGCTCAACTGAATGGGCAAACTCTCGAAGAGCTCGCTGCAGAAGCCTTGGGTGAAACTGAAGCTGCTCCTGCCTGTGCTTCTAGTTCTGCTTCTTCTCCGCCGCCGCCGCCGGCACGCCGTCGAGCTGCTGCGCTGCTCCTAGACCATGCGCGACTTCGAGGTGAAAACTCTGCACTCACTGCTGCGCTAGCTGAGGCGCGAGCCGAATTAGCTGCCTGTAAGCAAGCACATGTAGACCTGGAGGCGCGCAACGCTGACCTTTCAAAAGAGTTAAGCAATGACCGCGTTTGCTTGCAGCAGTTGCGATCCGCCGCCGAAGCAGTAGCGGCGGGACCTCGGGCAGCAGCAGCCGCGTTAGCCGAAGCCAAAAGCGAGGCCCATCAGCTTGAGACTGAAAAGCAAGCGCTGCTTGACTACGTGCAGGTTTGTTGGCTAGACTCCTTTTAGGGGAGTATCTTCTTGGGGGTGGGTAGGGTGAATTTATGAACTATGTTTGATTTGGGTAGAAGCAGATTCAAATCCTTCGTAAGGTGCATGTCGTTTGGTGTGGCCTCGTTCTACTTCGTGTGTTGATTTTATCTCGCTATGCCGTTACAGGAGAGCGTTGACCAGGGCGCAGCATTGAAAGAAAACGCACGACGTACCAGGGAAGAGCTCGAAGCGTCCAAGCTTCAAGTGGAGGCTCTCAAAATTGAGGTAACTAAATCACATTTTAAAAGCGACATCGTTTAATACTGACCGTCTCATATATTGGAATATATGTCTGATTAGACACCGCAGCCTCTTTTGGTCTCTTTGTCCTTTCTTATCTCGACTACTGTGCATGATTCCACGTGCTGACACGGTACCTTATTTGGGGTTTATTTTTGCATTCATGCAGGTGGGCGAGTTACAGGGAGGAGCTGCTGCGCTCAAGGCCGCGCTGGCTGCCTCGGACGAACGGGAAGCATTGGTAGCTAGCCTAAGAGCTTCATTGGCTGAGGCCGAGGCCAGGTGTGCTGCCTTGCAGCGAGCCGCGACGGAGCACGAGGCGCTTCAAGCTGAGCTTCTGTCGCAACTGCGCGCCGCTGCCAATGGCGAAGCAGAAGCGCAAGAAGCTCTAGAAGCCGATCGAGGTGCCACCCACGCAGCGCTCAGGTGCGCCTATAATCCCCAGAAGAAGTGACAGTAATTTACGAAGACCTGTCACTCTTGCCACTACTCCAATAATTGCCCTCTTGCTGTTTTATGACTTGTCATTATTTCGAAATTTGAAACCTGCTCTAGCTCAGACATTTATTTTTCTCTTAAATTCTCGAACGCCGTTTTCACGCTTCTTCTCTTCACTCGTGCTTTTCTTCAACATTTGCAGCGAAGTGGCGGCGCTACGGCTGCAACTCGAGGTGCGCGAGTCGGAAGCAGCAGCTGCCGCCCGCAGTCTCGTGGAAGTTGAAGCATCCGCTCGTGCCCAGCAACGCGACGCGGCTGCAGTTGCAGCGACTCAAGCCCAAGCGTTAGAAGCCCGCGCTATAGAGGCCGAAGAGGCGCTCCGTCAAGAGCGCGCTGCAGTGGCGGCTCATCGCCCAGCTGCGGAAGCACTTGATGCTCTCGAAGCAGCTCTCGGCGATGACGAAGATGAAGAAGCAGAGAATAACGAAAGCGTTGAGGCTTCTTCCACCGCTGAGGAGTCGTCCAGCACCTCGAACTCTGACGAAAAGACCGCGTCATTACAAGCTCACCAGCAAGCACGAGAAGACAAGGCGAAGTCAAGAGGCAGGAGCAGCGGAAGCTCTAGCAGCAACAGTAGTAGATGCAAGTACGATGCGCGGCGTGCGGCCGCAGCATGGTGCGAGTCGCCAGCCCTGCAAGCATTGTCGCCGCGCCTAGCACAGAGAGCGCGCTTGCTCTTGCGAGCTTGGGACGATGCCAGCGCTGCTGCCGCTGCGGGCGAGGCCTCAACCCAAGCAGAACGCAAATGTCGCGCAGAAGAAAGAGCCGCGCTCACGTCCAAGCTTGCTGTGCTTGAGGTGAATGCCTCAGCGGCACCCGAATTGAGAGCGCGCGTGCAGGTTTTAGAAGGCGAAATAGCCGCTGCTGAGAGTCGAGCGTCAGCTGCACTAGAAGCTCAGAGAGTAGCGGAAATTGAATCGGCGCGCCTGGCTCCAGCCTTGGCGGAGGCCTCAGCCGCAGTACAGGCAGAAGCAGCCGCAAGCCGAACAGCAGAAGCCAACGCAAGGGCTGCGCAAGCTATGGCTGCAGAGCAATTGCGGTGCGCAGAAGCGCTCGTGCATTCGGAAGCTCTGGCAGCAGCGTCAGCGCGCGCTGCCACCGAAGCAGCGGTGGAGCGCGCAGCAGAGTGGGAAGCAGAAGCTGAGTCCAAGCGAGAGGCATGCCAAGTGCTACAGGGGCAAGTAGCGAGTGCCAGCGCCGCTCATGCCCTCTGCAGCTCAGCCCTCTCGAGGCTGCGCGAAGACGTTGCTACCCATCGAGCCAACACGGAGCGCGCGATCCGTGAGGCAGCTGCCGCCCTGACCGCAGCAGGGGATGACTACGCGTCAAACTTTCTGGGAACAAGAGTCGACGATGTTAGGAGACGAAGCAGCCGCAGCAGCGGTGCCAGTGACTCAGGGTCCTCAACTTCGTCGGGAGCGTCTTCTCCGAGCAGTTTCGGTGAAGATTTAGAGATCAAACACGATGAAGATCATCGATATGGTGGTAGTAATAGCAGCGAAGATTACGGTGGTCTGGATGCATTGTCCGCTCGTTTGACGAAAGTCTTAAGTGCGCTCGCTCGCCGCTCGGCTCAAGTGCCCGAAGCTCATGCTGCCGCGGATGCTGCGTCCGAGGCGTTGGCGCGGATGCACGGCGCGGTTGCCACGCTCGAATCGGCCAACCAGCGGGCTCGGTGGGAAAACGAGGCCCTTCGAAGAGCCTTGCTCGACCAGCAGCAACACCATATTGACCCTTTGCAGTTTGCACCAGCGTCGCCGCAAATGCCGCCATCCCCAACCTCGCAGCCGCCATCCCCACCGTCCTTGCCTTCACCATCAACTGGCTCTAGTGCCAATGAACTCCCGTTTCCAAAAGCCAAGCAGCAGCCTAAATCGGAAGATGCCTTCTTTCGGCCGGTGCGATCGCCTGAAGCAGAACAACACCAGTATGACCTCGAGCAGATTCAGCGCAAGTAAGTTCCACACTCGGCGCAAACTCTTGATTTGTTACCATTCATTTCTTTGTTGACCTTCTACTGCTCTTCCCTATACAATTACCTGGTTCTTGTAGACTTTTGGCGTCACGTCGCGAGCACGCGCGCTAATACTAACACACGCAGCCAATGCCAATGCCAAACATGTGCCTGCACAAGCAACAAACAATCCACGGCGCTAGTGCTGAGGGGGTTTTCAGGCGAAAAAAATAAAGGAGAGACACGGCACTAAAAAAGGAGCGTGTTTTATTTGCGATTTGAATCCATTTCCGAGCACTGTCTGCTGTCTGGCTCCCTAGCGATAGCCTAGCGACCGTTTAGAATTCCCATTTCACATATCATTGTCCAATCCACCATTTCTCATATCTTAATGGCTCAAATTACAATTGCTAAAATTTCCTTCGCGATTTTATAATCAACAATTTTTTTAAAGGAGCAGGCTAGGTCTTACCTTTTTGTTATATTCGAAATATTTCTTTTTACTCGCACTCGAGTTCGGTATCGCATTTCTGTAAGGTCCACGCCTCTTTTATTTTTCTTGTACTACACTCGGCTCTAATCTCTAAGACACGCGGCGACTAAATCGCGGGCCACTTCTATTTCTCTCTTTGCTTTTCTCTTTGTCTCTGGGGTGCTCCTCTATTTCGATCGAGCGGCTTAATACGGCAAGGGGCGATCGTCGTTGCGGTGACGGCCCGGTCCGCCACCTCCACCTGGGCTCCCGCGCTCGTCGCCGCGCCACTCGCCTGGCCTTGCCACGTCAGGGGCTTGACGATTGTCCCAGTTGCCATTGCCCGGTGGGCGGTCGGAGAACCGCGACTCCGACCGCGGCGGCTCGTTGGGGCGCCACGAGTCATCGCGGGGCCCTTGTGACGGCGGCAGATAAGACCGAGGAGCCCCCCCTCCACTCGCGCTGCCATCCCGAGGCACGACTTTCTTGACGGCGAGCATGCGGCCCCCGAAGCTTACACCATTGAGCGTATCAAGGGCTTGGTCGCGAGAGGCTTGAGTGGCAAACTCCACGAAGCCAAACCCGCGCGACTTGCCGTCGGCATCGCGCTTCAACGTAACCCGCTTCACCGGTCCACACTTGTCGGCGAAAAAATCCCCGACCGCGTCTTCTTGGTACTTGAACAGCAAGTTCTGCACGAATATCGAGCAATCATCTTGCCGGTCAGGAATCGGCTCCGGGCGCGGCCAATCACTTCCTCCTCCTCCGCCACCACCACTTGGTGCATTCATGGGAGGCCTCGATGCATAGGACGAGTTCTCGCGCTGTTCCCAGGGGCGGCCTCGCTGAGCCACCGGGATGGGGTTCGTGTCGGGAGCCGCGTCGGCGGTGCGGTCCCACCGCAGCTTAAGCTTCCGTTGCTCGGTGGGTGGCCCCACGGAACGGTCGGTCATGCCGCGAATCGCGTCCTCCGCGTGGAGCTTGTTGCGGAAAGTGGCGATCCCGTACAGCATGCGGAAGTCGCCGCTCGCGCACTTGTCCCGCGCCGACTTGGGGATGTGGAAAGTGAGCACTTCGCCGTACTCGTCCAGCATGCGCTCTACTTCGTCTTCAAACCCGGGCAGAATGCCGTTCACGTGTACCTGCGGGCAAAGTTAACATCACGTAAAAGGTGAAGACACCAGCATGATGGGGTGTCACCGGGGCGATGGCGCGCGCGCCTTTCCACGCTAAGCCTTCATCTGAAGACCCCACGAGTATCTTCTACTTAGTAAAGATCGAAGGACATGCGCTCTCACCGGATAGCCGTTATCTTGGCGAGCGCGGTCGTCTGGCATGGGGCGCTCATTCTTGGCATACCCCAGCTTCTCTTCAATGGGCGGCGGTGGGCGAGAGGGGCGTGCAGCCATGTCGCGTCGTTCGTCGAGAGGCGGCGGTGGGAGCCCGCGGTCGTGGTAGGGTGCGTCATGGCCGCGCGGCCGGCTTTCGTGCGCTTCATTGGGCCAGGGACCGTCGCGGCGGGCTGCTGGGGCTTGGTCGGGCGGAGGTCGCGGCGGGTCGATGCGGCTGCGCTTCGGGGAAGGGGCCGAGGGCGACGGCGCAAACAAGAGCTGCACAAAGAACTGATCAACACATTGCGTGAAAAAAAAGTATGCCCAGGAACCATGAAAAAGCGTCCGGATTGCCGTATGCAAGGAAAGCAAAGAGAAATCGTAAACAGAATCAAATGTGAGTGAAATAAGAACGTCGAGAGTCGAGAAGATGTCCGTGCCATCAATATTGCCATATAATTTTCTTTTACGTCGAATATTAAAATTGATAATGAACGATAGGCCTAATAATATCTGAATCCACCCAAATATCTCCTGACGTCTACAATTGATTCCATATATTGCTCGCCAAGAGTCCAGTTGTTCCAATTGTCCTCCGCACATCACACATTACCGAGTTGTCGCGGTGCACAGGGCGTTGCGGTGCTACATGAAGCTGCGCGCCCCCTTCCATGTTGCACACTTCAGCAGCTTTGCCACGCTGCCCATCGCCATTTTCAAGATGCTTAAGGTAGGCCTCCAACTCCAGAATCTGTGTACGTAATTTGTGAAACGATGCACGTCAAAATAAACAACAAGAAACAAGCGCCCCTAATCGCGGGGGTGTGAAACTGATGCAATGTTGTGTCCTTATCCCAAACAATTAGTAAATAAAGAAATCCGAGCTGATAGTGGTATCTGAGTCGATGCAAGTGCCCTCAAAGTATCCATCGTCACAATTCTTTTCTCCGTCGTAAAGGCAATGTACAAAAGTTAGTAGGACAAGTGAATAAAAACGTTTCTGTATGGGCCCAACTGAATGGTCTCGTGGCGTCATGAATGAAAGTGAATACGACGCGCTTTAGACGTTTCCTCTGACCTCAGAAGGATCCTTGCATATAAATTCTAGAGGCATCGATGTTCGAATGGCTTGTTGCATATCTCGACCCTTTTTAAAGTCCGTTCCCACGTCAAGAAAACGACGCGGCAGATCACGATCCGGAAAACCATGGGCAGTCGATGGCTTAAGAGTAGCGATTTTCACCATGGCACCATTGGCCGGAAGCCTCAATTCGTATTCAAACATTGCTCGGTTGAATTGGGCAGATAAAGCAGCAATGGCGATGTGCTCGGGAAGCGAATTGAAATGATAAAATAGGAGATCGTCTTGAGGTGCAGGGGTCAGGAGCCGGATAAGGCGGCGTGGAGTGTTTGTGAAGCCAAATGAAGGAAGCTGCGCGACCGACGCGACAGCCACACCACACACCACTCTTCCTTTTGGCGCTCGAGTGAAAGACCCTTCTGTACAGGGGAGGGGTTGTTGTCATACGATGATGATTGACAAGATGACGACTGGACACTTTCTGCATAATACTGAACTTCTTCCTTCTCTCGGCCGGGAAGCTGCGTCATCCCACTGCACCCTTCACTAGGGCCAG
>Ga0307979_1000507_pt1 | contig 26554 bp, 27 predicted proteins | sample OrgLakmetage1058_FD_201833 | JGI IMG/M metagenome (GOLD analysis project Ga0307979, IMG submission 201833) | Saline water microbial communities from Organic Lake, Antarctica - #1058 | ecosystem: Environmental > Aquatic > Non-marine Saline and Alkaline > Saline | place: Antarctica: Organic Lake...
ATCGCTGGCAAAATCGATGCATTGGCGACTGATGGTTTTGCTGCTTTGCCTTTGCCTTTGGAAGTGGTGGCTGCAACTGGCAGAGGCGGAGCTGCAGTTGCTACCACTGATGCCATGGCCGCTTTCTTACCTTTTTTAGCTGAAGGCGCCGCAGCGGCCATGGATGCTTTGGTATTTAAGACAGGCGCGTTGGCTTGGACGGGCGCGCCCCCGAGGGCGAAGGGCGCGGGGTCTGCGAGGCCGCCTTGTTGGTCACACGCCTCAAGCCAAGCTTCGGCCACGATGAAGACGTTGCCAGCCAATGCTGCAGCAACCTGAAGGAAAAGCCAAAAAGAAATAAGAATCAGAGACCTTTGCGAACACTAATTTACCTGTAGATGTCACTCAAGGAATAGTGGTCATGGAAGGAGTGAAGGTAAAATGAGAATACGATATCGTGTGTGTGACAGTAGGTAAAACACACGTCTCGTTATAGTCGCTTGCCTTGGCAGTTGGTCCCGAAAACTCCGCAGTGGTCGTGACGAGGTGAGTCACAGATTTAGTGATAGAAGATGCAGTTTTACCCCCCTTGGATTTGATTTCTGCCTCCAGGGCTGGGCGCCCCTGGTTTGTATTTGAACACGCACACGCCATTGACAAGATCGTGAAACCCGATTCAGAAGACACAACGAGCTTCAGCCATTCAAGATTACAACATCCTCGCACCTTGCTATGGGTCCCAGAAAGGCAAATTACAGCTCCTGCGAAGGGTTCTGAGCTGGCAGCTCGCTTCTTCGGTGGCATCTGTGAGGCAACAGATGAAGCAGGCACCGTTGTCAGCTTACTCTGCTATGTCGATGATGATCAGATGTCAGATTGAAGATCAGAAGATTCTCGAAAGACTCGTCAGTAGGGAAGAAGTGGAAACACGGAAAATAGGAAGAAACGAAACATGGACTTTTCAGGGATTGTTTCCCAGCAGGTGCACCGAAGTGGACGAGAAACCGGGGAAAAAGCACGACATAATTGTTTCGTTTCTCATGAAACGGGCCTGGATGGCTGAATGATTGTTTCTGTTTCCCAGGCGGAAACGAAGCACCTTGATTTTCCAGGTTTCTCCCGGGTTTCGTTTCAAATTCGCCCCTCGAAGTAGGTGATCCTAAGGGGCCTATGTTAAAGACTAGCCTCGATCAAAGGAAAAGAAGTCCGACAATGCAAATTTGCATCTGAAGTGAAGTTCGCATGTAAATTTATGGCGGTCACGTACAAATATTAATATTTCGCCTGTTCTCTGCGCCTTCCGGTCTCACCTGTGACGCCCCACATACCAGAAGATGATTAGATTAGATTAGATTATACTCCCCAATTGCAAAGAAACAACAACAAATAGCATAAAGCTGCGTTTTGATGAATCCTCCAGAACAAGTCTGACTGGGCTGAGTGAGATGGAAACGAAATATTCAGCCGGATTGCTGGAGAAACGGCGCGGGGAACCCTAATGTTTCGTTTCTCGAAACCAGAAACGCCCAGGGCGGCGCTTTTTGTGTTTCTTAGAAACGAAACACGCGCAAAATCCGGGTTTGTTTCATATGTTTCCATTTCCCTGTGTTTCGACTTCGACCCTACTCGTCAGTCGTCAGTCGTCGGTCAACTCGCACTTGTCTCGCTCTTGTCTCGCAGTGTTGCTCCAAAGACTTGTACCAATATACTATTCTTGAGAATATCGCAGAGGTTTACCGACGATGATTATGAGAGAAATGAAAAAAAACAATTCAACCGAGATAAACAACGAGGGCCCCTCGAGACTTGTTATAAGTAGCGCGATAGTACCTCGTACAGCCCTGATTTTAGATCTTAGCACATGCGATGATGAATGATCTTCCAACCAACCCCAAAACTGGCAACGGAACCAAGAGGCATTGCTTTACAAATGGCAACCATGGAAGACGACCGAGCATGGACAAGATAAACAACCCGGGAATTATTTACGAAGTGGGACACGAGGTATGGTACGAAGACGGTGTCGATGAATGGACGGAAGCTATCATCATTGAGCTACATAGCAACGAAGTTGCACTTGAATTTGTGGACTCAAATCGAAAGGTTTGTGTGTACCCTGCTTTAATATTTACTCGGAACGAGGGCGGACTGATCTCTCAATACGTTCTTAACTTTTGTTTTTTACAGTTGTACGGTGTCTCATTGAACTGCATTGCTCCAATTGAATTCGAAATGGATGACGAGCTGTACAATTTGCTAAGTGAATTCGAGTTGGAAGATCACTACGACTCCGTCCTGTCGGTGGGTTTGACCTCATTTAGCGCACCAACATGAACAATGGTACAGAAGCTACTTCGTATTTGAGATAAATTAGCGATGCAGAAGTAGTTACCCTATTCATCATTACGATTGGTTTTCTAAACCTCTTGAGTATGTATGTTATTCACTATTCTCGTGACTCATCGAATGATGCCTCTGATACACCCGCTCTTGGGATACAGTTGACAGCGGGAGCTTCAACGCTCGAAGCTCTCGTGGACGTGAAAGTAAAAGACTTACAATGGGCGCTGAAGGCTCCAGCAAGAGAAGCTCAGAAACTTCTCGCAGCAGCAAAGCAGCAGATTTCTGCCTTGACTGCTGATGGTTATGAGGCAAAACAAGTCGAAGAAGCAGCAATCCGTGGGAACTTGGGACTGAAAATTTGACTTCGATACCTAACTTAGTACTTAGTTAGGTGCCTATGCCTAGGCTGGCCCCAAATTTATTTCATGAACAGTTTCCACTTTAGAGAGAGGGGGGGTCCAAACTTCCTCGCCTCTACACACGTCCTATTTGCGATTTTGATTTGCGCGCAACGCGCGCGCTTACACTTCTGCCCGCAGCATTGGCTTCTGTGTCATTTGGGTTTGTATTAGTTATTAGTTCGAGTTCGGAGCTAGGAGATGTACGGAATCTTCTACGATGAATGTTTGGATGTGCAGTAGGCAACGCCCGATCGTCAGAACTAGGCTACTGACATCGGACTGGCTTCTTAGAAGTTATCCATGTGCAACTCGGACTTTCGAACTCGAATTCGGACTTATACCAGATACCAGTAAGAATACAAACCCAAATGACACAGAAGCCATTGTTGCGGGCAGAAGTGGGACTGCGCGTGCGGTGTGTAAACAAAAATATAAAAGACTTACAATGGACGCTGACAACTCCAGGAAAAGAAGCTCTTAAGCTCGCCTCGCAGCGGCAAAGTAGCAGATCAATTCATTTTCCTTGAGAAGTAGCCGCTCTTCAGGGCTTCGCAGTCAATGGCGAGTACCTGCAGCTCCGCCGACGTCATGTTATACATGCAGCTGTCCGCAGCGAAATAACCTGCCACTGACGGGCAATGCTCCTTGAGTTGAGCAACGGCATTGGCGGAAAAACATACGCAGTTCTGGTACCCGCGGAGCACTGTAGTGGGCACTGGGGAAGGCGCGCTCGTCGGCGACGGCGTTGGTGCGCTCGACGGCTGAGGTGTCGGCATGCTTGTAGGCGTCAGCGAGGGCAGCGGCGTGGGTGCTTCCGACGGCAGAGGCGTGGGGGCTAAAGTTGGCACCGATGACGGAATGGAGGTTGGCGCTTCCGAGGGCATAGAAGTGGGGGGTAGCGTGGGTATAGGAGAAGGCAATTCAGTCGGAGTCATAGAGGGTCCAGTTGTTGGCGCTAGCGTAGGCAGCGGAGTGGGCAGAGATGTAGGAGGTAGCGATGGGTTCGGAGAAGGCTCGGGCACAGGAACATGCGTCGGCAACGGCGTAGGGAGGTGCGTGGGGGTCGGCGTAGGGTCAGAGGTCGGAGTAGGCGAAGGCTCTGGAGTAGGCGAGCGCGAGGGTGACGGCGTCGGCAGTTGCGACGGCGGCAGGGTGGGCAGCGGCGATGGCAGCGGCGAGGGAAGCAAAGTAGGTGAGGGGGTGGGAAGGCTGTGCCGCTGCGTGGTGAATGACTTGGGCATGTGGAACACCTCATATCTGAAAGAGTGGCAAAGTGAGAGTGCGCGAGTAATGAAAAGATGAGTATGGCGAGAAAGAGGTAGAAAAAGAGGCAAAAGAAAGTGGACTGTTTCAGCAACATACTCACATAGGGCTCAAACGAATCAAAGCACTATGCCCTTTATCAAGACTAATGACCACACGCGCACCTCAAATCTGCATCTTCACCACAGCACGCCGTGCCCACGCGAGTGCCTACCAACGGTCGGTAACTGGCAGTTTGAACAGCTTCCGACAAGAATCCGTTGAATGAAAGGCCTTGATCGACCACGAACTCTTGCTTGAGAGCACTTTGAAGAGCAAAGAAGAGCTCCTCAGTGGAATTGTAGCCTGGAATAATAGGGGAAAGATAATGTTAAGATTCAAGGAACTGTGCACACGCTCACATTAAAAACAATGACCTCAACAAAGAAACTTTGAATTGCAAAGGAGTCATACATTCAGTGGAAAGCCTAGCGAAACGTTAAGAAAAGAATAGTGCGCATTACCGGGAAAGCGATCCCAAAGCACGTTGAACGAGAAAGCAACTTCAACGGCGGAGCACAGGGACGGCGCCGGCGTAGGGACGAACGAAGGCGTTGCCGACGGGTGTCCCGACGGGTGTGACGTCGGCAGAGCCGTCGGCAAGGAGCTCGGCAGAGGGGTAGGCGGCGGCGTGGGCCTAGGTAACGGCAGGAGCGTTGGCGCAGAGCTTGGAAACATTGAGGGCTGCCCTGTAGGCGCTAATGTGGTCGGCAACGGTGACGGCGGTGGGGTGGGTGAATCTGAGGGTGAGAGTGTGGGAATACTTGAAGGATTGGGAGATGGCGACATCAGCGGTGCCAGGGACGGCAGCATTGTCGGTAGCTTGCTCGGCACTGGCGTAGGAAGTGCCGAGGGCACAATGCTAGGTTCATGAGTAGGTTGAGGTGCGGGCACGTGCGAGGGCTTCGACGTTGGCAGCGAAGTAGGAGAAGGCGAAGGTACTTCCGAGCAGGTAGCCGTGAGCTCGAAGGCTCCCTCCGTCGAAGCAGTCGCGCCCTCCACTATCAGCCTGGGCGAGCGCAAGAGAAAAAGAAGGCGCCGAGCGAAAGGAAACGAAAAAGTAATAAAAATGTGTTCGAATGTGATCGAATGGGCATAGGCAAGAGCGAAAAGGTGCGCTCATTTTGAAGGCAAGAACAAACAAGTCGGCATTGAAGAAGTGAGAAGTACCCAGAAGTCTCTTACCAGTAGTCTCCAGCAGTGTGCAGATCTGCGTAGAGGAGCGAGCACACGTAGTCCGCAATTTTTTTCTCGATCAGCCCGCTGTCGCCGTAAAGGGTTGGATCTTGGTCGTACAGGGACAGGGACGTTTCGATGGCCGTCTTGATGGAGCAAGTAGTTGCTTTGAGCCGCAGCTGACAGAAATACAAGGGGGAAGGGAAGGCAACGGAGAAAAAAGTGAGAAATATGACATGTATTCATAGGTACATGCAGTAAACTGTATCAAAATTAGAACGCACGAAGGTTTCAAAAAATAAAAAGCTCTAAAAATTTTGAATTTTCAGTTAATGCAAAGATTGGATGCAGATCAAGCGTGACGACAGACACACCGGTTCGGTCGTGGTAAATTGGTATACTGCGTCGCCGCTGGCAGAGCCTACGTAAGAGGCCAACCCGACATTGCTACCTGACACAGTTTCGCCGCACGCAATCGACAGAGTGGTTGTCGAGGTCAAAAGTTGTCGTCGCCGCGCTCCCCCTCCAGTCCCTATAGTGGGTACACTCGAAGGCTGCGGAGAAGGGGCCCGGCTAGGCGACAGGGTAGGCCCATAGGACGGCTGCAGAGTCTGGGACGGGCTTGGCGAAGGCAGTTGCGACGGCAGCCCACTCGGTTGAGGCGTCGACGAGGGCGCACCCGTGGGGTGAGGCACAGGCAAGGCTGTAGGCAGAGGCCTAGGCTGTAAAGTAGGGGAGGGTGACGGTGCAGGCGTAGGCTCCACTAACTGGCAGGGCAAGGGGGCCTCTTTTACGCTACGCAGCGACACGGCGTCAGAGCGGGTGTAAGGGAAAGCTCCGGCAAAAGCGCTTGCAAAGACCGCAGCCGCCTGCCCGCTGAGTCCGTCAAAGGCATACAAATCAGCGAATTCAAGCCTCAAGGTGGCGTTCAGCGAAATTGCAGTCACGAATTCAAAGGTGGGCACGGGGGTCGGGGTTGGCGTGGGAAGCGGCGTAGGGCTAGGGGTGGTGATCCCACATGTGACAGACAGCGTGAAAGTGTTGTCACTGCTTGCAGTACTTGCCGTCGCACTCAGGTCACTGCTGTCTTTCTCCACTAGCACAAACACTTCGGTAACGCCTTGTCCCACGTCCGCTACGATTCGGGAGGCTCGGCTGGTGTAACCGTCGGAAGGGCTCAGAGCGTCAATGCCGTCGCACTGGTCGTCGTCGTCGTTGACAACAATGGCGCGGTCTTTGTAGTTGGCTTGCGACGAGGCTGCCCAAGGGTCGGGGCATTCGTCGAACGCGGAGAGCATAGTCCCAAACGACGTGTTGGCTCCACATGTAGATGCCACCACGGTCGCGGTGTAGCCCTGTAAAATGGGCACCTGCACTCGGTACACGGCAACTTCTGTGCTTCGACCATCGCTGTAAAAATTCTCCCCGACCAAATCCTGAAGTTCCGGACTAGACAAATTCAAAAAGAGGGGGGCAACCACGGTGTCCCCGCAGGAAATGTTTTGGTACCCAAATTTGCAGTTGTAATTCGTGGGGGCTGGGCTGGGCACGGCACTTGGCTCTGGCGTGGGTACAATAGAAGGCGGCGGCGACGGGAGTGGAGACGGCAGCGGCGTCGGCGAGCTCGAGGGAAGTGCAGTAGGTCTTGACGTAGGTATCGGGGTGGGCACAGGCGTGGGCGACGGCGATGGCAGCAACGAAGGCACTGGCGTGGGCACCGGCGTGGGCGGAGGCGAAGGCAATGGCGTGGGTACAGGAGTTGGCAACGGAGTCGGGTGCAGCGTCGGGAATTCTTGCAGAGGTACCAGGGACACCGACAGCGCTTCGACGGCACAACTGCACTCCGCGCTGAGCGTGGTTGCAAAATCTCCAGAGTCAATTGAATCCCCGAGGGAGTCTGAGAGGGCCACTAGGAACTCGTCGGCGGTGGTGTAGTTCATCTCGGAAAGTGATCCTACCACATCGAAGGTGACGGACACCGTTACGCCGCTCAGGAGCCGCCTCCGCCGCTGCACAATCGGCCGTGCTTGTTGTTGTTCTTGTTGTGAACTTCCAATGAGTTGGCGACGCGTGGTAGAACTAGAGGCAGTGGTGTTGCAGAACACGGTAAAGTCGCGAATGTCGTCAGCCTCAGCGCCAGAAAGCGAACCTTCAAGTGCCAACACAATCAGGGAACGTGTGACATTTGCACACGAGGGCAGGACCAACTCTAGAGTCACGGCGATGCCCACTGTGTCATCGGAAGTGGGAACCGAGGTCGGCAGTGGCGACGGCGCCAGAGTCGGTATTGGAGAAGGTAATGGCGTTGGCTGCGGCGTAGGTGCAGATGTTGGGGGCGGTGTTGGCAGCGGTGTCGGTGAAGGAGTTGGCAAGGCGGTAGGTTGAGGGCTAGGTGGCAACGTGGGCAACGGAGTAGGCTCGATCGAAGGCACTGGTGTTGGAAGCGGCGACGGCAGTGGTGTCGGCTGTGGGGATGGAATAGAAGTGGGTAGAGGTGTAGGCAACGGCGTGGGCAGCGGCGTGGGCAGCGGTGTAGGCAACGGAGTAGGCAAAGGTGTTGGTAGTGGCGTGGGCAATGGCGAAGGTGCTGGAGTGGGTGTTGAGGTCGGCGATGGAGAGGGTTCTGGCGTAGGGACAGGAGTTGGGGATGGAGTAGGCACAGGAGTTGGCAGCGGTGTTGGAACAGGAGTTGGTAAAGATGTAGGAGCTGAGCTCGGCAACGGTGATGGCAATGGTGTTGGCACCGGCGTGGGAGCTGGCGTGGGGGCTAACGTAGGAAGTGACGAAGGTAAAGGGCTAGGCACCTGCGTGGGCAGTGGAGTTGGCACTGATGACGGCAATGGCGTGGGCATAAGCGTCGGCACTGGCGTAGGAGCTGGGGTGGGCATCAGAGAAGGCACTGGGGTAGGCGCCAGTGTGGGCACAGACGAGGGCAGCGACGTGGGTACTGGCGTGGGAATTGGGGATGGCTCGCCAGACGGTAAAGGCGTAGGTGCATGTGTGGGCGTTGGTGTTGGTAGCGGTGTAGGCGAGGATGACGGCACAGGCGACGGCAGTATCGATGGCAGCAGCGTCGGAAGTGGAGTTGGGCTGAAAGAATACAATAAGGAATTGCAACAAAAGAGAAAAAAATAAGACGGACATAACACATTGAAGTATCCATATGCAACCGGTGGACGAGCGAGTATATCGTGTTTAAAAGAATACTGCCGTAGTATAAGAGTCAGCATTCTCTATTTTATCATTCATGGTTTCATTGTTCATTCGTCCTTGACCTGGCCGTTGGGGCATCAAGGCATTCCAAGTAAAGCTCATAATCGCCCGACTGTCGGCCCGAGGTGCCTTCGAGCATCAGCCAGTACGTTTCATTTGCGCGCAGCACATAAGTCAAGTAGGCGCAGTAGAAAGACGGGTTGTTCTCGGCGAGGAGCTGAGGTGAATTTTCAACGAACTTGGGGCAATTGTCATAGAGCCTCAGGTAAGCTTCAAAGGAGGTGTCCGTTTGATAAGTGATGCCGGGAAGTGGGCAATTCGTGACGGTGATGCGAGTGTCCTGGTTCATGTTGAGAGTGTACAGCCGCTCAGGCGCAGCGAAACCAACGTCATTGCGAAAACCCACAGTGGAGCCCGCATCTACATGTACGCGCAGGAAAAAAAAGAAGAAAAAAGAGACGAAACTTAATAGGCAACTGGCACAGACTATTCAAAAATCAATTCAGATTCTCCCGAGCCAAAATATGGCACTTTAACCCTAACCCGTCTACCGTAAAGGCTATCAAACGTAAAGTCAATTCAGGAAGATATGCACCTAAGAGCCTTACAAAAGCTGGAAGCGCATGCCATGGTGTCAAAGTAGCAATTGCTAGTCGTTGGCCGTGGCGACGGTGACGGAGTCGGAGCGTGCGTTGGTATTGGAGTTGGCAGCGGTGTGGGCACTGGCGTGGGCACAGGGGTGGGCAGAGTGGTCGGTGCTGGAGTAGGGAGTGACGTGGGCAGTGACGAGGGTAGCGGCGTGGGTGCTGGCGTGGGCGACGGCGAAGGCATCAACGACGGTACTGGGGTAGGCAGTGGCGTGGGCAAGGGAGATGGTACAGGCGTAGGATGTCTTGTTGGCAGAGGCGAGGGCGAAGGAGTGGGAACTCCAGTTGGCAATGAAGAAGGAGGTGGAGTGGGTTGGGGGGATGGCAATGGTGTGGGAGTTGTAGTCGGCACTGACGTAGGCACCGGGCTGGGAGACAGTGAGGGCACAGACGAAGGTAGTGGGGTTGGCGCTAGGGATGGAGTTAAGGTCGGCACAGGGCTAGGAGTAGAGCTTGGCGATGGCGTTGGCACAGGCGTTGGTGCTGGCGTGGGCATCAAGGTAGGCATGCTCGTTGGTGCAGGCGTTGGCAGCGGAGTGGGGTATTGCGTAGGCACGCTGCTGGGTAGCGGTGAGGGTACAGATGTGGGGATTGCTGACGGAGCAGGCGTGGGAGCAGGTGTTGGTAAGGCACTCGGCGTTGGCGTGGGTACTAAAGTAGGTAGAAAGGAAGGCTGTGGCGTGGGTACCAGAGAAGGTGCGAGGGTGGGCACTGGCGTGGGCGTTGATGTAGGAACAGCACTTGGAAGAGGTGTAGGCACACTGGTGGGCACCAGCGTGGGCACAGGGGTCGGTGCTGGAGTAGGCAGGAAGGTAGGCACCGGCGTGGGAACTAGAGAGGGCACTAAAGTTGGCTTTGGAGTAGGCGACTCGGAAGGCAATGGCGTGGGCAAAGGGGTTGGTTTAGGAGTGGGCACATCGGTGCATGTAAGCGACATTTGAAAGGTACCCTGATCGTCGGGATACTCAAGACCTTCGACCACGAACCAATAGTTTCTCGTTTCATGAATGTCAAAAGTCAGCACGCTGCACGGTTCAAACGCGGTCGATTGGTTCGCTAATATAATACCCCCATTGGTGGGGCACTTGTCATAGACCCGCACGTTGGTGCCAATGTGCTTGGACGAAAAGCCACAAGTGTTGAGCACGATTCGGTAGGTTTGAAACGCCACGAATAAGAAGTTGACATCGCCCGTCGGGTTGCCCTGTGAGTTCGGATAGCCTACGTTGGTGCCGCTTGCCGTCTCACCGCATGACAAGTACTCAAACGAACACACGTCCAGGGTGGGCAACGGCGTAGGCTCGTGGGAAGGGATTGGCACCGGTAGCAGTGATGGTGCTGGCGAAGGTAGCAGAGAAGGCTCGTGGGTTGGTGCAAGGATAGGCAATAACGAGGGCTGGGGCGTGGGTCGAGGGGATGGCACCGGAACAGGAGCAGAAGTCGGTGCCAGAGTGGACTGCGGTGTGGGCCGCGGCGTAGGCTGTGGAGTAGGCACGTGCGTGGGGAGAGGCGTAGGGAGGGACGAAGGCGAAGGCGTTGGAGCGTGTGACGGTTGCGGAGTAGGCTGCAGCGATGGTTTAGGCGAAGGTCGGGGGCTCGGCACAGGAGAAGGGTAAGGGCTGGGCACAGGAACGGGCATGAAGGACGGTTGTGGCGAAGGCGTAGGCGTGGGTGCAGGTATGGGCTGTGAGGTGGGCAGTGGTGTAGGTCGCGAGGAGGGAGCTGGAGAAGGCACGTGCGTGGGCTGAGGCGTAGGCTTGGATGCGGGCAGCGGTGTTGGGCTGTGTGTAGGCGAAGGCGTTGGCTGAGGAGTTGGCTTCGGGGTAGGTTGTGCTGACGGCGATGGCGATGGCACGTGTGTTGGCGCATCTGTGGTGGCTCTAGGAGTTGGTGATACAGTTGGTGAGGTTGATGGATGAAGCGTAGGTTGAGCTGTCGGTAGTCCAGAAGGTACAGGCGATGGCACGTGCGTGGGCTGCGGCGTTGGCTCTTGGGTAGGCAAAGGCGTCGGTTGGCGCGTGGGCGCGGGAGCGGGCACTGGGGTGGGCGCAGGCGCAGGCGCAAGCGTAGGCAATGGCGTTGGCACGTGCGTAGGCGCAGGGGTAGGCTTTTGGGTAGGCCGAGGCGTAGGAGAGAAGGTTGGCCGAGGCGCAGGCTGCCCTGTAGGTCTTGGTGTTGGCAGCGGCGACGGGAGAGGGCTCGGCACGTGCGTTGGAAATGGCGTTGGTTGAGGCACCGGCTTTGGTGTGGGCGCGTGTGTAGGTATAAACGTGGGCGATAACGTGGGTTTCGGAGTTGGGTACGAAGTAGGCGCAGGCACAGGCACATGCGTAGGCTGCGGAGTGGGCTCTGGTGTAGGCTCCGATGTGGGCACGGGAGAGGGCACATGCGTTGGTGTCGACTTTGGGGATGACGTTGGCACCAGCGTTGGCTCATGGCTTGGTACCCCAGTAGGGACCCCCGTCGGCTCTGGTTGTGGCGCTGGCGAGGGCAAAGGGCTAGGCACGTGCGTTGGTTCCGGAGTCGGGTTGGGTAACGGCAGGAGGGTCGGGAATACCGTTGGAGCTCCTGATGGAAGCAGGGTAGGACGCCCAGTCGGCAAAGGCACAGGCACCAAGGTTGGCTCTGGCGAAGGCAGCACGGACGGGGACGGCGTCGGCTCTGTAGATGGTTTGTCCGCGCATGAAATGCTGATTTCGTAAGTACCTTCTACCCCCGCTGATTCGCCCTCCACGACTAGCCAATAGGTACCCGGATCCGCGATGCCGTACTCCAAGAGAGAGCAGTAAAAGTTGGTGGACTCGTTGGCGACCAACACAGAACCCGGCTCGCTCGGGCAGCCGTTCCAGAGCGTGAGCGACGTGCCAATGGACGTGGCAGAGAAACATGTGGACGCAGTGAGCAAGACACGGCTAGTGGCTGCAAAGAGATAGCGCCGATCGCCCGAGGGGTTCCCAACGTATGACCCAACGCCTTCGTTGGAGTTAACTGCGCTGAAACCACAAGGAGCGTACTCGTAGGTGCAAGCTTGCAACGTAGGCGTCGGGGTCGGCTGCGAGGTAGGGTTCACAGCAGGGGGTGGCGTAGGCGGGCGCGTTGGGTAAGGCGTCGGCATCAGCGTTGGCGCAGGGAGAGGTGGCGCAGAAGGTTCTGCCGTGGGCGCTGGAGTCGGTTGCAGTGAAGGCAATGGAGTAGGCACTGGGTTAGGCTGTCGCGTAGGGAACACGGACGGCGCTGGCGTGGGCACACGCGTCGGTTGCGGCGTGGGGAGTGGCACTGGCTTGAAGGTTGGCTGATGAGTGGGCCTCAACACTGGAACCATCGTAGGCTGCGACATAGAGAGAATGAGATCATACAATAATTAGAAGCGCATGGAATCATAATGAAAAAAGCACGACTTCTGACGTAAATCATCGATAAAAACATGTTATGGCTACAAAAGAGTGGATGCACAAAAAGCAAGCAAACAAACATTCAAACATTGCGCTCATTCGTATCTCACATGAGACGTTGGAAGTGGCGACGGTTGACTCGTAGGCACATGCGTGGGCGCAGCGGTGTCAAACGAGGGCTGCGGCGTAGGCTGAGGACTTGGCACGTAAGTGGGGCTTGGCATTGGCTGTGGGGTGGGCAACAGCGAGGGTGCTGGAGAAGGCACGTGCGTGGGCGGCGGCGTAGGCCGAATCGTGGGCTGCAGAGTGGGCGCACGCGTGGGCTGTTCCGTGGGCAGTAAGGTGGGCTTTCCTGTAGGCAGCTCTGACGGGGACGGGGTTGGCACGTGAGAAGGGGCTTGTGTGTCGAACGAAGGTAGCGGCGAGGGCGTACTGGAGGGCTGAGGCATAGGTGGCGCTGTCGGCTCAGTTGTGGGCAATGGCGACGGCAACGGCGTGGGCACGTGCGTAGGTTGAGGTGTCGGGCGGATGGTGGGCTCTGGTGAAGGGCTTCGCGTGGGAGACCGAGTAGGAATCAGCGTGGGTTGTGGTGTGGGCAACGGCGACGGGAGAGGGCTCGGCACGTGCGTCGGCTGCGGGGTTGGTTTCGTAGACGGCAAAGGTGTAGGCAAGCCAGTGGGCGCAGGAATCGGCAACGATGAGGGAGAAGGCACGGGCACTGGCGTGGGCACAGGAGTAGGCACGTGGGTGGGCGGTGGGGTGGGCTCCGGTGACGGAAGTGGTGTGGGCAGAGGCGTAGGACCAGGCACAGGAGGCGGCGAAGGAACAGACGAGGGAAGCGATGATGGAGCAGGCTTCGGTGCATGCGTGGGTGCTGGAGTAGGCTGCGCCGTTGGGATTGGTGAGGGCGCTGGTGCAGGCACGTGCGTGGGCGACAGTGTGGGCTTCGGGGTAGGGAATGGAGTAGGAGAAGGCGTAGGCTGAGGCACAGGCAATAGCGTGGGCGAAGGCACAGGCAATGGCGTAGGCGCAGGGGAAGGCACGTGACTAGGAGAAGGTGTTGGCAGCGGCGTAGGTTGAGGCACTGGCAGTGACGTTGGTGCTGGTAAAGGCAATGCCGTTGGATACGGACTTGGCTTCAAGGAAGGTGTGGCGCTGGGCTCAGGCGAAGGCAAGAGCGTGGGTTGGGCACTCGGTGCAACAGAAGGCTTTCCAGTGCATGAAAGCTCGAGACCAAAAGTGCCTTCGTCATTTGCCGTCTTTCCTTCCACCACTAACCAATAGGAACCGGTAGTCGCTATACCGTACTCCAAAATCGAGCAGTAAAAGTCGCTGGTTTGGTTTGCAATTAAGCGCGACCCAGCCTCGCTTGGGCACCCATTCCAGAGGCTTAAGGAAGTATCGAACGCTGTGTTTATAAGGCAGGTCGTGAAAGTAACTGCTACACGGCTAGTGGCTGCGAACAAGAAGCGCTGATCGCTTGAAGGATTCCCGACATACGACCCTACTCCGGTAGTAGAAGCAACAACCGTGTCACCGCAGCTCAGAAAGTTGTACGAACACTGCGTGAGAGTAGGGCGTTCAGTGGGTTGCGACGATGGCGCCAAAGAAGGGAGGAGGCTTGGCTCAAAAGTGGGCCCATCTGTGGGCAACAGCGTCGGATGCCGTGTAGGTTTTAATGAGGGGTCGGAAGTAGGGACGTGAGTTGGCTCGGGCGTCGGCGAAGGGACTGGCACCGCTGAAGGCAATGGGGTTGGCACGTGGCTTGGGCTCGGAGTCGGCTGTAGTGTTGGCAGCGGCGTTGGCAGTCGAGAAGGTTTCAGAATAGGCGCTACTGACGGCGCTGGAGTTGGACGAGTACTTGGTGGCGGCGTTGGCACATGTGTGGGTTGTGGAGTAGGCTCGGAGGTGGGCAACGGTGTGGGCTGCGAGCTTGGCAACGGCTTGGGGAGAGATGTAGGCGCAGGCACCGGCAGCGGTGAAGGCCCAGGGCTAGGCACATGCGTCGGCGCAGGAGTAGGCTCAGATGTTGGCTGCGGCACTGGCAGCGAAGTGGGTAGCGGCACTGGCACGGACGTTGGTTGAAGCGTGGGCTTGGGAGATGGCGAAGGCGTTGGCACGTGTGTCGGCCCTGGAGTCGGCTCAGGTGACGGCAAAGGCGAAGGGTCATGCGTTGGAGCCGCTGAAGGAAGTTCCGTGGGCTGAGGTGTAGGCAACTGAGATGGCTCAGGCGTAGGCACATGCGTGGGCTCTGGCGTAGGTTCTTGAGAGGGCAGAGGAATAGGTGCATAACTTGGCGCTGGCACAGGCGCTGAGGTTGGCAAAGGGGACGGCATGCCCGATGGGTCAGGCGTGGGTACATGCGATGGCACCGGCGTGGGTTCTGGCGTAGGCAGTGAGGTGGGCGCCGGGGTAGGTTGAGGCATCGGCAAATTGGTTGGTTCTGCGGTGGGCAGAGGCGAGGGGGGCGGTGTGGGAACGTGGGTTGGGGCTGGTGTCGTCAAAACAGATCTCGTGACAGGTGTTAACGGTTCCGCATCCTGGGGATGACCATCGGCGAAATACGATGCGTCTGTGGAATCTACCCGTCTTCTAGCCTTTGACTCGTCGAGGACTCCAATCGAGTCCGAAATAATGGTAGGGTTTGAGGTTACTAATGGAATTGGCTCCAGTGCAGGCTGTGGCGTCAGCTCAGTCGTCAGAGTCGGCCGTGATTCAAGCTCAGGTTTCGGTTTTTCTTCGGGCAGAAGCAGGGAAGGCTTGTGCTCACCCGAAGGATTAGAAATGAACCTCTTCAAAGACTGAATTATGGGCATTAGAGTAGGTTCATAAATATAATCCATTATAGGTTTTAAGATGGATTCGCTGGGTTGCAATGTTGGTGACCTGACGAAAACTCCAGTGCCAACTGCGTTAAAATTACGCTTCGTCCTGTCTGCGTAGTACACGGCTCTAGCACCTGTGCCCGTTGCAATGTTACCGCCCACTGGCAAAACTGCTAAGGTTGTCACTTCATTCGTAATCAAATTGACCTTGCGCAAACGTGTCACCTTGCCATCTGCCACAAATAGATGCATTTCACTGGGATCGACAGCAATCCCAAAAGGGCCATCCAGTGCTGACTTCTCGCCGAATCCATCCGTAGAGTCACGCTCCCCTGACCCAACAAGTGTAGTCACTGTCTGTGTGCCCACTGCAATCTTTCGAATCAAGTGGTTCCCTGTATCAGCCACGAAGACGTTTGCACCATTGCTCGTACACGCCACAGCAAGCGGTTTACTGAAAATAGTAATCGGTGCGAGCGTAGACACCTGTCCTGTGCTGACGGCGATTTTTCGAATCTGGTTGTTACCCGTGTCGGCCACGAAGACGACAGCGGCATCCGAAGTACACGCCAAACTGTGAGGAGACCTAAAATATGCGTCTACTCCGAAACCATCTCTAGAACCGCTCGTGCCAGCACCAGCCAAGGTACTAATCGTTTGAGTGGCTACCGTAACTTGAAAGATCGTATGAGAGCCAGCATCGGCGACGAACAAAATGCCACCGCCATCATCAGTAGCAATACCCTGGGGCTCGGTGAAAGTCGAGGTGCTTGCTAGGAGTGCCACTTCATTACTGACCCCAAGGTTCGAAACTTTGTAAATCGCGTTGTGCTCGCAGTCTACGACAAAGGCAATGGTCTGTGCTGCATTCACTGCGACGCTACATGGCGATTCAAAATTGCTAGCATCACTTGAACGATGGGCTCCTGCGCTGACCAGTGTCCTGGTTTGTGCGACTTGGAGCGATAGTGGTATGTCCTGGAAGCCATCGTCCAATGAGCTTGCGACTGCACCATCGCTGCCCTTATCACGAAGTAGAGCTTTGTGGCCCTGTGCGCTAGCGTCTCCCGCCAACAACACCCAAGTCAAGAGACTCAATCTCATCATGACTACGGAAAGCGTGCGTACAAATTCAACTTTCTGTTTTATCAAGAGGCCAGAGGAGCGTGGGAATATTTGTCATGAGCTCAATACGAGAACGGATGGGAAGGGTTCATACTAAAGGGTAACATGCAGAATGCAATCGCAAGCAGAAAGCTAGATATGCCAAGCCGTGCTGACTTGATTTTAAATTCGCTAAGACGTATGTCATCGTTGTTACGCGCAAGGAATCTATGCGCGGAAGTATTTCAGAACCCCTACTGCGTCATGGACGGGTAATTTACAAAAATCCCTAACACCCGAAAGGCTTAATACTGCGGCACGAGGTGGTGAAACATGAGGCAAGCATGCATATAATATCGCAGCATCATTCATTGTTGGTAAAATTCACGATAGGGAAGCTCACCCACCAGTTAGCCTCATGCATACGCCTGAAGACTGAAGACTCATTTTCTCATCTTTCGCTCCATTCCAACCTGGAACTATTCCCAAGGGGGGAATTGGCCCAACAACTGGTGACGGAAGTAACTTAGTTGGAAGGCTCGGACACTCGTCGCTCGTCGTTCGGTTCAGTTCACTGTTCACAGTTCAGTTCATGCGCCACAACCGGCGTTACCACCAATATTATACCTTGCTAATGCTGTTTAAGGCCACGCTAGAGCTCCCGAAAGGCGTTTACTAGTTATGAGTCGTAAATAATAGCGCCCGGTACCTCGGTAGACAAAAGAAAGCTAGGTTACGATTTACGCCGTAAATTACGCGACCAATCAGACGTAAATTACGTCACAAAATCCCGCGCATACTACAGTGACGTCACCGCAGAATCCCCCTGGATCTCTTGGGTGTAACTCATCAGCACAACAACACTTCGTTATGGACTCGTTTGAACGGTGTCCATGCCGGCGAAGCGTAGCACTTCCCTCTCGGCTCTCGGCAGTGACCACGCCCATTACGGAGGATGTGGCAAAAGAAGGGCAGATCGCACACAGGCAAAAAGGCAGCGAGCTAGTGAAGTAGGAAGTAGAGAAGGGAGTTGAGAAGGGCTCAGCACCACCAAGGAATACCAAGAGCCCGGATTTTAACGATTTTTACCGCGCGTATGGCAACAAATTACAATTACAATTGCGCGTAAATATTTGCCGTAAATTGCGCGTAAATTACGCGTCAAGTGTAAAGTTAAAAATGAGCACGGCATGTGCGCCTGATTAGCTCTTAGGTATAGTTTGCGCTGCTTTGCCTATCTCTCTACCTGTTAGCCTTCTTCGGCCCATCGGGGCCTAGTGTCTCAAAATTGAGCACGAGGCGCGTAAACTACGCGTGTACGTAAATCGAAAGAAAGTCCAGGAAATACGAAATAGTAAACACATGGGTCGTGGGTGTGGGTCTCTTCACGACTCACGACGGCCCTGAAGCCCTAAAGAGCCGGAATGAGCGGGCTAACAGGTGGAAGTGAAATAAAATTCAGATTATACTAGAAGGGGAGCCGCATGGATCTCGAAATTTGCATCAGCGCGGAATAGTCCTTTGAAGTGCCTGATACCAAAACAATGAAAATCATGGCTCAGTGCCAATTCCCAAGCACCACCGTGTGCTCCGAGTATATTGTCGTCGGTTTCTGTTTTACTCGGCTTTAGGCACCTTGGCGGCGGCTTCGGCGCTGGCTTCGGCAGCCACTCCGACGCTTTCTGGTGCCTTCTTCTTTTTCTTTGTTACCATCAGAGGGGCAGCCGGAGCACTCGACGACGACGACGAGAACGAGGGTAACGCCGGGGCAGAGGTAGGAAACGACGAAGAAGCCCCCCCAAACACCGCAGGCTGCGCCGCCGCCGACGACGACGAATTCCCGAACCCAATGGTGGTCACTCCTGAGGCAGGTCCAGGCGACGACGCGCCAACTACCCATGCTGCCCCGCTTCCGTAAGTGCCGGCGGGCTGCGCAGCCACTGCTGAGGCGATGTCGCCCTTGTCCACGCGCCCGGACCCGTCCTTGAAGGCGGCAATGGTCTCCTTCAGCTCGTCCACAATTTCCTTGGAAGGCAATTTTCAAGGGAAAATACAACGGAGATAAACGCATAACGAACTAGACAGGAGCGGAAGATGAAGCCAAAAGAAGTGAGCGTGTTGTTTTCACTCATGCCATTTGCGCATGTTCTCCTTCTTACTCTTCAAGCAGCCGTGTGCTATAAAGAACTGATTTGCGCGCTCTATTTGGCGATTCGTCATTGAAGCATACACTCACCTTGATTTCGTGAAGCTCTTCGGCATCTTCCAGGGACAGAGGCTCGCTGTCGCCAATTTCCAGCGCCAGAGGAAGCGCCGCGGACGCGCCCGCAAGCAGTTGCTCCGTGGAGCCTTCGGCGGAGGTTGTTGCAATTGACAGGTTGCCGCCGTTGCGGCAGCGGCCTTGAATCTCCGCGGCAATGGCTTCAAACACTGCGCAGCACGACTCGTAGTGGTGCAAGCTCTTTTGCCGCAGCGCGCCCTGCGCGTCGGTCGCAGCGCACCCGCTGCTGCTAGAGTTGCTACTGGAGCTGCTGCTACTAGAACTGCTGCTTGAACTGCCGGCTGTGCCAGTGTCGCCGCTGGTCTCGTCTTGGGCAGAATCCAACTCGTTGGCGGCGTATTCGGCAGAAATGGCGAGTTGGTAGTGCACGTCGGCGATTCCACGGGAAGCGGCCGGCAAAAAGCTGAGCCTTAGCTCGAGGCACTGCCCGTAGTCGCTCAAGGAGTCGGCGAATTTGCCGTTGAGCTTTTGCACGTCGCCGAGTTTGAGGTACACGCGAGCGAGCAAATCGCGAGCCTTGATATTTGCATTTATGGTGGGTGTGTATTTGTTTTTTCCGGCCAGCGCGGTTAGTCATAGTTTTATCGCAACGGTGAAGAACAGGGCAAACGCCGGGATCAAAATAGAGATACGAAAAAATATGTTAGTAAATGGTATCTTGGTGCTACACCAATATCTCTGGTAGCAAGCAAGGAAGCGCTGTCAAACCATTCTACGCCCTAGTCTCTCAATTGTATTCCCCCTAGTCAAATTCCAATTACCTGCATGTCATCGGCCATGGGGCCCAAAATGTTGCGCGCCACTTCCAGCACCTCCCAAGCAATCTCCATTTCTTCCACCAAGTCCTTGTTGGCGTTCACTGTGTCCTGAACTGCGCTCTTGACGGCGTCTTCTTCGTCTTCTTCTTCTTCTTCTTCTTCCTCGCCGCCGCTCTCGCCATCCATTTGGCCCGCGCCACTTGTAGGCTCTCCGCCATGGCCTTCTTCAGAAGGGCCATCCGCGACGCCGTCTGCAAAGAGTGACGAGGCTTCTTCTGCTTTAAGAAAAAGCGACGCTCCGTACTGGTAGTACACGGGAGCTGCGGCGCTTGATAGCTCATCCGTGTCCTCGATGCTACGGAATATAGATGCAACGGTTCAAGGAAACATCAAGAATCGCGCGGTAGCGAAAGTAAAACACGACGCAGCCATCCAATGAAGTGCACAAGTTCATTCAAAGCACTTACGTTTTCTCCAAAAGATCTTGAAAGTGATCGATGGCAGCGTCAAACTTTCCACTGCAGGAGCAACAAAAGAAAAACGTGAATGTAAGGTGATAGTTGTACAAGCTGCGCGTGAGTGTAGGATTTTACGTCAAGAACACATACTCATTGATCAAGCTTCGTCCTTTAGCATAGCGTTCGTCTTTTAGCATTTCGAAAAGGTTTTGCGGGCCTTTGGGCACCGCCGTAGTAAAGGTCAACGAATCTGCCATGATCCTCACGCTTCCAACGCAACTGCAGCAGTGATTGGGAGCAGAATCGTCAGAAGCTAAGCTGACTTGAAACAAATGATACATGAAGGTAGCCATTCATCAAAAATATCGAATCTATAGAGGGTTTTGAAAGCGTTCAGACGACGTCCTCACCTGATTGACCGTGTGCTTGCCCACGCTTCAAAGTTTAGAAGGCCCGAGCGCGCGAAATGCGAAACGTAAGTAGCAAGATTCGAAATCTGCCTAACATAATATATTTTTAGTGGACCAAAAAGTTCTTCACAAGGTAAAAGTTAAGAAGTTTAGTTCACAGTATCACAGATCACAAGACTTTTTGAAAATGGAGCCACTGCAGTAAGGGAGCCGCTCCGCTAACTTACCTACCGGTAGAATTTGTACGAGCTCTTAACTCTCATCGCAAGTTGAGAGAAAGCTCCGAGCCTTTGAAATTATTTGACAAGTTCGTTGTACACCTAGCATCCTCTGTAAACTACCTCGAAATTATATTTTTGCATGGCTTTTTGGTTCGACCACGAGCTGAATATGAAATGATCGCACCACCTTTTTACAACCGGCAACATTCCTTATCTAGCGTCGACAGCATATTATTTTCATCGTTTTCTTTGCTGCATTGTAGATCATTATAGCGTAGTTCTTTTGAAGTGACATTTAACTAGGAATGTATCCTCCGCCAACACGTGGGTCTTTCTCGTCGCGGAAGCGCAAAATTCCGGGTCCAATAGCTCTTCTGGACAACAAAAGTAACCAGGATCATCTCGAATCTTCGTGGTCGAGTGGCGGCCTAAATAATCAGGAAGATGAGTCGGCGATGGAAGGGGTCTCTCAAGGTGCAGATAGCGCGTGGTGGGCGTCGGGTGCATGGATGTCTGCATGGAGTGTTCTCGGATATCCACCGATGCAGGAGCACCCGAGCGAAGCCCACGCTGCCGCAATGTGTGAAGAGTACATGGGTTCTCCACTCCGAGCCCTAGCTGCTAATCATTGGGAGCGCGAGCGCAGCGGAGTTTTTCTAGCAGTGATTGGAGCTGTACATCATCACACCGACAAAGTAACGCGCAATTTTTGACTATATTTGAATACCTTGAAATCATGCTATCGATCATATCTGTGTTTTACCATGGATACCATTTACTCTTCCTGTCCAGGACTGCACCGTGCAATTGGTCGACCCAACCGGGCGCGCCCAAGCCTACTTGCACTGCAATGTAGTTGCCGATGCTGGGCCTGATCTTACGACTGGAGCTGTGGTTCTGATAAAGAAAGCTGCGCTAGTTCACAACCGATCTGGTAATTTGCGGTTGAATTAATTGTGCACCTAAAGGTATGACTTCTATTTTTGCTTCAGTAATCACGAAAACCTCACTCTTTGGATTGCACAGAGATCGGAAGCTGGTACCTCAATGTGACGCCCGACAATCTCATGATGCTTTGGCCTGCGGCCACACGTTTCGTTCCACCACCCCCGACCACTGCGTTGAGAAGAGTGGGTGAAACCATTCGCAGAGGTTCCGATCCTAGAGAATCAGGTCGTGGAGTTGGTTCGGTTGGATCCATGGGCAGCACTGGAAGTGAGAATAATATTGGCTATGCAACGACTCCGGTTATGCGAAGGGTGGAAGGCCAAAGCATCACTATAGCAGCCAGTGAAGTTGACTCAATTTTGTCTCCGAAAGTCAGCAAGCCTTCCGTTACAATCAATCCTCAATTAGATGGTGGTGATAGAGGGTCAACGCAGCCTTCAATTCAAGCGTCCGAATTGAATGGTCCGTTCACAAGGCCAAGCCTTGGAATAGCGCCTACAAACAGCGGAAACGCGCAAATCTTATCAAACCCAAATCTCGCGCCTCCAGTTGTGGAGGTAAAGGATGACCGCGAGGACGACGGGTTGCTGTGGGATCTGACCGAAGACGATTTAAATGCATCGCCTCCTCGTCCTCCAGGCCCAAGGTCAGAACCAACGAACTCTACTGTGGCTCCTTTGAAACCTCCGGATCCAAAGACAGCCCCAATTGCAGCGGCGCAGGCAATTGCACAGGCCCTTGGCACGGCTTTACCGGCAATTCCATTCCAGTCGAACGATAGTGAAGAGGACGACACACTTTTAGACGATCTACTTGATCCATAAGATGCTTGATTTCCCCAATCGGACTTCAATACTTTGGAATTCGATTCCTTGTTCTTTCAGAGATCGGAGCCTTGAAATAATTCAACATTCCGTCTTTTGCTTTTGTCGCCCTTGGAAATGGAGAATCATGATTTTTAAGTAGGCAGTAGGCGTGTCCATTTCTTATGAACTTAAACAACACCGGAACTGGGAACTGGCCGGTATCTTTTAATACTCCACTTGTGCCTTGCAACTCGAAAATCCACGAAAATCAAATGTCACAGAGGTCATGAGTTGATCAGTGTTCAGCGCATGTGTGATGGTGATGTGTTATGTTATGGCTATGGTCTATGGTTTGATGGTCAATGGCAGTGGGTTGCATGCAGTGGATCTGTGCCAGACAGGCAGTCCGCTTAACCTATAAGTGAATAGAATACTTCAGCCAAAGCACCGGAACACTCAATTGGCGCTGCTGATGTCGCTGAAGTTCGACGGAGCAGGCGCGCGGCTCTGTGCCACGGCAGCCTGTAACTTTTGAATTTTTGCGTCTTTCAAGCGTACCAACTGCTCGAGTTTTGCCACTTTGAGCTCCAAAATCCCTACTGTTTCTTTGTGCTCGGCGCATTCCGCTTCCCGCTCAGCCAACGCTGCCGCGTAACGCGCTTCAACTGTGCTATGGCTGTGTTCGCCCAAGCCTAGGCCGCCGCTGCCGCGACTCTGAGCAGCTGTCCCGTGCCCGCCGTGCCCTCCCCGAGCTGCCCCTTCCCATCCGTTGTTATAAGGCGGTGGTACAGCGCCGCCTCCACCGCCACCCCGCCAATCTCCTTGGTACTCTGCACCTGGCCGCCCGCGACGATTGGGTGAGGAAATTGGGCTAGGTGCCCGGGCGCGTGACGCCGATGAGCCACGTGGCGTCGTTCCAGACTGCGCGCTCCCGGGCCGGCTGCCTCTAGGCACGCTGCTATGACCAGGGGCGCTGTGGCCGCGCCGTTCGGGCGTGGCGGACCGGGCACGGGCGCGGTACTGCGCCATTTTTATTTGCACTAAATTCAGCACCTTTTCCACTGCGTTGGCCCGACACTGCAGCACTGCCTCGATGTCTTCTTTGGGCATATTGTAACCAAGCTTTCGAAGAACTTTGGAATTCAAAGTAGTCCAGTTGTATAACTTTTGCTGCGTAGAGTTAGCTGCTGGATAATTGTGTAGCTCTACCATTGTCGGGAAGTAGTGTTTGATCACTTCAGCCAGCAAGACGCCATCTGAAAAGTCTCGCGCAATGTTGCGCTTTGGTCGAGAGAGCGGTATCTCGTCGATCCATGTGTACAGCCGCTGGAGTTGATCGTCTGTGAGCTCCGCCATTGACGTTACTTAGTGTTTCACAATATGGCTTAATTCAGTAATCCCTTCGTGAGTGCCCAGCTCTATGGCTACGAACTTGCTCTGCCCCTACCCTCTTGAGTGCCTGAGAGCGCCTCGCCTCGATGCTCGAGTGTTCGACCGTTGACTTCTCATATATCCCCCTGTAATTAGTGTCGAGGCTCGAGATTTGAGACCGTTGTGCTCATCGCATCAGCTCATCAGCTCAACAATGAAGAATGCGCGACATGCAAATCATTCGTAGCTTTGCCCTTACTCGGAGCACCATAGGAATGTTGGATTATCCCATCCTCTCTTAAAGTATCAATTTAACTGCTGTGAGCTCTTAACACTTATTTTGTGGGATTATCTACGTAGAGTAAGATGCATGACGATGAGGAAGACATTGACGACAAGGAGAACATCGACGTTCCTACACGGGTTAGAGAGACAGCGCGGGAGAAACGCTTCCTCGCCTCTGTGCCACCCTTGCCATTTGTCCCGTCTCTTCATGACCACAGCCGCGCTTCGGGCGTCTTCCGTTCGCTGGAAGAAGAGCGCTGTGCAGAAGAGGCAGCAGCTACTTCTGCACTCGCTGCATGCCCGGGTTTGGCGCTATGGCTTGAAACAGTGCTTCCACCCAAAAGCCCAGACGTCCACACCACTCCCCATCTGCTAACTGGCGGTGCTCTCGTAGCTGTTGTCGCGTTGCATTTAGACGGCTTTGTGTCGCACTCGACGGCGGACGCAGCGGCACTGTTTTCTTGTGTGAAAAAGATGGCTCTCATGGTGCCAACTGATAGCAGCCTCAACAGCAGCGAGCGGCGTGGGTCGCGCGAGCACCGCGTGCGGAGACGTAATTGGGAGTTGCTTCGGCGCGGCTTTGTGGCGGCGCAGCGGGGCTTTCTCTTGACCGCTTCTGACGTGTCGGCGCTGGTATCTTGCGATGACGTGGCTTGCGTGGGGCTTGGGGCTGCGGTGCTGGCGAGACTTTTCGAGTACGCGACGGCGACTGGTTTAACAGCATCTTCAGGCCCTAGTGAAGACATTCCAGTTGATCCTTTGGTAGCTAAAAATACCTCTGTGGCTGTGGTCACCGATGACTCAACGCAACCATCGATGGATGATGCAATGTTAGCGGGAGCCGCCACATTTGACCAAGCAGCTCCTAATATAAGTGCAAATAAGCTAGCACCACGGCGCAATCATTGGGCAATTGTGCGGCGGTCGCTGGCACGTATTGCGCCTCACCAAGCCTCTTCTCCGAGTGAGACCAACAATTCATCGAGCGAAAATGTGGTGCCGTCTACACCGCGCTCGGATCCAACACAGGAAGTTCCAGTAGAAGCGTCTGCTGCAGGATTTGACGACCTCAGCAGCGCTAGCAGTAGTAGCTGTACGCTGTCGGCTTTTCACACCGAAGAATCCCTGAAGCCTGTTGGCCTGCCTCCTGGCAAGCGCTTTCATTTCTTCGTGAGCCACAAAAAGTGGCACTCCAGCTTGGGCTGCAGTGCTGAAGCCCTCGCCGTGCTTCTCAAGTCGGTGCTCGAAGAGCGAGGCTTCGTTGGTTGCCTGGACTTGGACGACATTTGCGAAATCACTTCGGCTTCCTTTCGCGAGAAGGTTGCCAGCAGTGTGTGCATGCTGGCCCTCCTAAACGACGAAACAGCGCAAAGCAAATGGTGCGGTGTTATGGGCGTGTTTGTACTTGGAGTGGCATGCGATGCAGAGATGCTCGGGATGGCACTTTTTTGTTTCATGTTTTTATTGCTTTTATTATTTTCTCATCTACGATTTCGCACGGATTTTATTTTATGACCCTGCCAATTTTTTTCTTTCCTCCGTTAGGTGTGTGGAAGAGTGGAAGCTGGCGCAACAATACGGCGTCCCAGTGGTCGCCATCTTCAACCAAGACGAGCAAAGCTTGCGCGAAATTCGGGACGTCATTTCCAAACTCTCGTCGGGGGCTGCTTTTGACCACAACGGTATACGAGATAACAACAGTGCTGAGAACAGCGCAGAAGGCAGCAGCAGCAGTGGAAGCGGTGGCAGCGGAAGCGGAATGCCCTTCCTCTTTGAACACCAAACCGTGCCATTTACCTCTGGCCACCGCCGCACCTGCTTCAACAACTTGTGCGAACGGCTCAACAAATTCACTAAACTTGCCACTCCCCAGCGCCCCTGTTTCACACGGTTGGCTGCATGCGAAGAGGCTTGCGCTGCAGCGCTGGCTGATTTGCCAACCCCACTTGCGGACGCACTGCGCCTCAGTGGATCCGATAATCGAAGCGACGATCAGCACGGCAGTGGCAGCAACCAAAGCAGCAGCCGTGCTAGCGGTGATAGCAATGGTGGTGACCACCAAAACAGTTGCCCCATAACTGATGGTGGAGGCTCAATTTTCTTTACTGCCCGCTGCCAGGCTCGATTCAACGTACTTCTTCAAGCGCGCAACCGTCGGCATCGGTTGAACCACATTCATCCAACAGATTCTGATGCGCCACCGAGCGAAGCGACTAACACCTTCGAAGATGCGGCAGTTGAAGGTGAAATTTGGCCATGGACTGACGTCACGCCAGCTGTTGTGCTTGACCTCTTGAGCCCTCTTCCGAATGGATGCCGAGGCCCACCCTCGGACAATCATAGCACTGAAAGCCCTGAAAGCAACTACAGTGGCTACAGCAGCCGTAGTGCGTCTTCTCTGCCGTTACCTCTTTCGGTTGCTGCTGCTGCACAGGACGCTGCCAATTCATTGAAAAATGCTCATGAAGTAGACCAACACCGACAACAACAAGAGCCCCGAGGCGAGGATGTTGACGCTTCTGCCTACAGTCAGCAACGTGGTCACCACTCCAACGACCGCTGCTGTGGCAGCCGAGCAATAGCCGTGTGTGCCGCGCTTTTGCGTGCGGTGCTGCGTGCCTTAGGCCCGCCTGC
>Ga0307979_1000509_pt1 | contig 26526 bp, 18 predicted proteins | sample OrgLakmetage1058_FD_201833 | JGI IMG/M metagenome (GOLD analysis project Ga0307979, IMG submission 201833) | Saline water microbial communities from Organic Lake, Antarctica - #1058 | ecosystem: Environmental > Aquatic > Non-marine Saline and Alkaline > Saline | place: Antarctica: Organic Lake...
CGACCAAAGAGCAGCCCACTGCAGCACCACGGAAGGTCATCTCGGCCGCAGCCGAGGTCTCTGACGAAGATGAAGACAACGGAAGGTGCGTCGGAACAAAATCCAACGGCACGCAATGCCAACGGTTTTCAACTGAGTCAGGAGGAGACGTAGACAAGAAACTTTGTCGTCGCTGCAAAGAAAGCGCTGAGCAGATTGCTGCCCGCGCTGCTGCGGCAGCAGCTCAAGAAGGCGTGAAGCGAACGAAAGCTGCGGCTTCGGATACAAAAAGGATGGCTAAACCTAAACTGGGCGGAATGAGCGCTTTACTTAAGAGGTGATGTACAATATCAATATCATAAAGATGTTTTAGAAATAATATGGTCAACGATTTCTTTTTGTTCTTCTCTCTCTACTTGGGTAATCTGCTTTCCTGCTGCTGTACTCTTCCTTGGTCAGTGCTGCAAAACCCGTCGCAACTTGTCAGTCGTGTGCCGCGGAATACTTTGCTGAAAGAGGTGGAATTTGCCCAACAACGGGAGAAAAGCTTTGTAACAAGTGCATGCAACCGATACTTGACGCTGCTGCTGCTCTTGCCTCTGAAGCTAAAAAGATGGCTGAGAGCGCCGCATCTGCTCAGTCCACGCTACCTGCATCGATGGTACCCAGCAATGTCAAAGGCGGGCGGCCGCTATACAAGCAGACAATTAAGATGCCTTCGGCGAAATATCCCAAAATTAATTTCGCGGGGAGAATCATTGGCAAAGGTGGCGAAGATATACGCAAACTCAAAGCTGAAACTGGATGTTGTATCAATGTCGAAGACCCCATTGTATTTATCGAGTCGAAGTCGCCTGAATGTATAGACGACGCAGTCGCACGGATCACTTCAATTTTAGATGCTGCTGCTCAGTACGCGGAAGAACTTGACATTCGATACGGTCACTCGAACGACGCAGACACTTACACTGATGAATCCATGAGCTGGGGAGGCGGAGGCGCCAATGATACTGATCCTGTCGACAGGAATTCGCATGCCAAGGCTGGTGTCGATTCATCTGAGTACAATCATGGTGTACATGCAGCTGCAACTCGTGTTTCGGAAGCCAAAAACATGGATGACGGTGCCATATCTGTCCAACCCACGCAACCTACCATGGTAACCAGCAATGTCAAAGGCGGGCGGCCTGTGTACAAACAGACAATTACGATGCCTTCGGCGAAATATCCCAAAATTAATTTCGCGGGGAGAATCATTGGCAAAGGTGGCGAAGATATACGCAAACTCAAAGCTGAAACTGGATGTTATATCAATGTCGAAGACCCCATTGTATATATCGAGTCGAAGTCGCCTGAATGTATAGACGACGCAGTTGCACGGATCACTTCAATTTTAGATGCTGCTGCTCAGTACGCGGAAGAACTTAACATTCGATACGGTCACTCGAACGACGCAGACACTTACGCTGATGAATCCATGAGCTCGGGAGGCGGAGGTGGTTCGCTCACCGACGGTGGAAATAATCAAGGAATGCCGTCCGATGGTACTGATCCTGCCGACAGGAAATCGCATGCCAAAGCTGGTGTCGATTCATCTGATTACGATCATCATGTGAAACGAAGTTCCGCTAAGCCCGCTTTTATGCCTGGATCACGATCGGCCTCTGAAGCTGAGAGACATGTGTCGCCACCGCTTGGACTACTTGCGGCCACTAAGGAAAAAGCACGCTATGAGATACCCGTCGAGTCAGCCCAAGCAGCTGCCGTAAACGCGCTTTTGGCACCTAGTGACGATGAATGCGCAATTTGTATTGAATCTCTGGTAGGAGCTAGCACCAGTATGCTTCCTTGCGGGCACACCTTCCACTCGGCATGCGTCGAGAAAATCAAGGAATACAATACCCTAACGAGTGCTTCGAGTGTGTGCCCTCTATGCCAGCAGACGTTCAAGTCGCCAGTTATACAGCCTCAAGAATCAGTGTCAGTTGCGCCTTTTTCCCTCGACTCAGTCCAGGGCAGTCAAGGGGCTAATGACGAGAGCAGCAGTGGCTGGCAAGTCAAGCCGACGAAGGAAATGCGCCAAGCTGATTTGCTTCGAAAGCGCCAGGGCGCTGCGCTTCCAGACTTTCGACAAGAAGTTCCTGCCACTCAAGTAAATGCCGCGACTGCTCGTGCTCCAGCGGCTGCGGAAGCTTCTCGAGCTCCAGCGGCTGCAGAGGCTGTACAACACAACGGTGCCGCGGCAGATGCTACTGCAACACCTGCAGTTCCAGAAGCGACACCTGAGTTGGCAAAGGCGCTGATTGAGGCCGGCCCAACCATTGGGTTGCTGCGTGATGGCGGAGTGAGCGACGCCACGCTGCAGCAGCTAGTGGAAGCGAATTTAACGAGCTTGGAGCAAATCATGGCCGCGCACGATGATGGCTTGAACAACTTGGGTATCAAGAAAGGGCCTCGAATTCGCATCCTTCGGATTCTCAGTCCGCTCACGCTAGAGTCCGAAGACGAGGGAGTCAAAGAACTCTTTGAGCGATTTCGCCTCGGAAAGTATCGAGCGCGCTGTGCTGACGAACAGATTGACATTGAGGCACTTACTTTCTTTGCGGAAGAGCCCGACGAAGCACTGGCGAAGGATTTGGGAGTAAAACCCGAGGACTTTCAGGCCTTCCGCGAGGCCATTGGACATGCGAGCGAATAGAATTGTAGAAGAGAATTGGAAGTGATTACCTGCGTGCCCGTTGTAGTGACATGAGGAATGATGGCACTAGGAGAAAGAAATAAAATCGATTGCTGCCTATGGCCTATGACTGCTGACTGAATTACGAATCACCCTGCTACTCTTCTTTCAGAGGAAGTAGCTCAATTCAGGTAAAGATTAATGAAGTGTACCGCCAACCGTCAAACAGCACAGTGATGGTGATGCGTAGGCGTAGATGCGTGGTGGTACTCTGTAAGCTTTAAGCTTAAGCTGTATAAGCCCTACAACACAGAACACAAGTTGGACTTGGCTTCTCTCGGCTGAATGAACCTGGAACTGAAACCGAAATCAAAGTGCCAGAGTGCCGCCGTGTCCCTCTTGTGTTTCTCATAAGGCTTGATTATTCAACAAAGATCTTCCCCATTCCGCTATTTGTGCGTTCTGCGTTCTGTTTTAGCTTCGGAATCCGAATGTCCTTTTTGTCTGTTGTCTATAGGAAAAATAATTGGTGTTTTTAAAACCGCGTGCTAAGATTCAACCCCAATTCAACCCATCAATCCGCCAGATCCCGGGGCAAGCCTGCGTCTTCGCGGCGGTCCATCACGTAAGCGGTCACTTCAGCCCAAGTGTGCGTGGTTTTGGACGGCTTGTTCTCTGGGTTGATCATGTCGGCGCACATGATCATGGCCATCTTTTGGAACCCCACTAGTTTAGCAAGGCGCTGCCCTTCTAATGGTAAGCCCCACATCTCTTCGGCCGTGCGGGTCTTCTCGGGGACCTGCGGGTCGTGCAGCAACAGCTCCATCGCCAAAAACTCGTACCCGTCCACTTCCGAAAAAGTTTCCTGCGGAGGGGTGCCCTCGGGGGGAAAAGCTTTCTCGGCGAGCACTTTGGTCATGACGCGGCGGTGCCGTTCCACTTTTTCCGCGGCGCGCGCTTCGTCTGCACGGGCTTGGTCGCTCTGCACGCGCGCGTCAAGTTCGCTGAAGCGCTGGGCCGTCTCTGAGAGCAACTGCTCGAGCCCTTGCTCCAGCCGCGAATCAAACTCTTCTCCGGGAGCGCGCAATGGGTGGCACGAGCACGCTAACGCGCGCATGTTGAGGTGTTCGCCTCCGCCACTGAAGAAGGCAGCCGCTACTTCGTCTGTGGACCTGGCTCCAGGCACGTCTTGCTTGTTGCACAGGACCAGCACGGGTTTTCCACTCACCACTCGGGCACAAGCTTTTGCGTCAGCATCCCCATCGCCGCTGCTGTCGCCACCGTCACTCAAGCCCACCGCAACCCGAAAGGCCTGTTTGGCCACCTCAAAGGTCGCATCCTCGGCTGCCGCGTCCACCACAAACACCACCGCGTGCACCTCTCCCAAGTAGCCGGCCCATTTCGATTGCCACCCGCCCGGCAAGTCGTACCAGTGCACCAGTACTTCGGGAGCGCAGGCAGCAGCGGATGCGGCGTCCGGGTTCAGCTCAAAGGGGAGCTTCTTTTGGCCAAAGCCTGTGGTGGGCCTCGGCTTGGGGTCTGGGTCTCCGCCCATGGCGCGCAGCAAGGTGGATTTCCCTGCCCCCTGCACACCCAAGAGCGCCACCACCATTTTCAGCTTCGTCGCGGGAGCAGCCGCTGGAAGAGCGGCGCCAGAAAGGGCTTCGTTGCTCATTAAGGCACTTGTTGCTAAAGGTGCAGCCGCTGCTGTTGTTGTTGATGGATCAACGATAAGCTTACCATCAACTTTAATGTGCTCGCTTTTCACCGCCCGTTCGCTATCACCGTCATCGTAAGCTATGTCATAAGTGCCGTTCGCGCGCGCCACAGCAATTTTACCAGGGTACCAGTTGCCGCTCTTGCGGTAGTTGACCGTTACGGCGGTGCCTACCTCTACCCCACCGCTTGATGCTGGCTGGTTGTCTGCCTCAGTTGGCACCACAGACACGGGAGATGTAGGGGTTGGGGCAGCTGGAGCAGCTCGGGCATCCACGGCAGCTGACTCGCCATCTGAAACAAAAATGTGCTCACGTTTTGCAGCTTTTTCGCTGTCGCCGTCGTCATAGGCAATGTCGTACGTGTTGCCGGTGTTCACTTTCGCAATTTTGCCCGGGTAAAAATTGCCGCTCCTTTTGTAGTTTACCGTCACTCGGGTGCCCACTGCCAGCGCACCAGCTGCGGGTGCCACCGACGACTTTACTGGAGGAGTTTCTCTCGTGGCCACTGCTGCTGCTGCAGGCCCCGGTGCAGCTGCCACGGGCGTGGGCGTTGCTGCTGCTGTTGCTGCTGCTGGAGGCACAACTTGCTGGACAGGCTCGAGTGCGACGGCTGGCATGACTACGGGCTGAGGGCGGACGGGCGGCGCAGCGTTGATTGTCTCCGGTGCTTTCGCCTCAAGTGGCAGGTGCTTGCTGAGGAGAGGCGGTGACTTGTCGCCTACAGGGAACCACTGGTCCGCCGCGTCCACCGCACTGCACATGACGGCAAAGAACGCGTGCTTGTTCAAGCGGCGTGCTTGGTCGTCGACTCGCACGCTGAGCCAAAAGCTCGCGGCCGTGCTCTCAATCGGCACCCCTACCGCTCGCAGTGACGTCATCCGCGCCACCAGCGTCGCGGCCTGCATCCATCCTTCGCCGTCCTCGTCCAACATGCGAAAGAGTGCATCACAGGCGTATCGGTTTGGGGGCGATGGCAGAGGCGTTGGTGTAGGAAGAGCAACATCAGCAACCACAGGAGCAGCCGGAGTCGGAGTGTCTCTGTTCCACGATGGTGGCGCAGCAACCTCGTTGGCAACCGCAGGGGCCGCCGCTGAGGCCGGAGGGCTTCTCACATGATGCGCCCGCAGCTGCTTGATAAAGTGTGCCGGCACGTCCTCGGGCTGCTCTTCTACCACGCGCCGCATGAGCTTCTCCAGCACTGGCTGCACGCTGCGTGCCATATACAGCCGGTCCCTCGTCACCGCGTGCCGGCTCCCGTCACCTGCCCGGCGGGCTGTCACGCGCGGTGGCGGTGCGCCGCTCCGTCGTGCTTCAAGAAATTGGAGAATAGCTTGGTCTGCCGCTTCTGGTTGCTCCAGGAGCAAGTAATTGATGATTTCGCTCATGAGAGGGTCCACGCGCTCGGCAAGGTACCGCCGGGCCAAGTCTACTTTGCCCACGCCGCCCCGAGGCCTGCGAGCAGAAGCGCTGCTCGGTCGGTCGCGCTCAGAAGTGTTACGACTTGAATAATTATTTTGATTTGAAAGTGGCGAGAGTGGCGACCGTTCTCTATCACTTGCGCCAGTTGCTGCGTAGGACGTTGACGCCCCATCGTCGCGCTGCTTGCGCAAGGCGCGGATGCCACGGGCGCCCCCGCCTAGAATTGGATCTTGACTAGGGCCCTGGTTATCCTCACTATCACGAGATCGCTGGCGTGAAGCACTGTGAGAACGGCGCTCCTGTGAGGCCGAAGCCGGCCTTCGCGGATTGGCAAACATTGGCGGCGCCACCTTGAAGGTGTTACGAAACCCCTGCGAGGGTGGATGTCCGGATGAGCAAGCAGAGCATTTGAATTAATGAACAACTACGAGAAAATAAAGTCGTAGCCTTTGAACATGTGAATCATTATCGTACCTTGGATTTACCAGGCGGGGCCAATTTACAGTTACGAGCAACGACGAGCGCGTCGGTTTAGTAGCCAAAGCTGCAACGCCCGAGAAACCGAGAAAGCTCCAACGGTTTCACGATAAGTACATGCATACCATCCCGTGATCCCAAATTTTCCCAACGTCGAAATTTCTTTTGTATTATATTGGTGTTGTTGTCAAGGAAGGCTTTTTGGCACAGGCCCCGAGCCCCGAGCCCCAAGGGGCCGGGATTAGGAGGTTAACAGGTAGAGATAAAACGCAAAGCAGCTCAAACTTCAAAAGGTAATCAGGCAAACATATTGGAGTGGCCATGGAATTGATGATAGCAGTCCAAAGAGGCACGCTCCTCCGTGCTCTGAGAGTGCTGCTCAAAAGAGGAGTTTCAACCTCCAGAGAAGGGGGGCCCTTTGGTCACTTCCTCTCCACTGCAGAAAGTACCGTTATCGCTGATTAGATTGGATTATATTCCCCCAATGCGAAGAAAAACATGGGCAAAAAAAAAAAAACTTCCATTGAACATGTGGCATGTATGCGCGCGCTCCAGAAGGCTCTACGAGAATCTTGCTTCTTTCCTCGGAACACGTTTGCGGGGTCTGAGTGTTGGAGTGCCCATTGCGTGTCACTTTCCAGCTTCACAAGGAATTTCTCCGCGGTATTGCTGCATCCATACGTAGACGCATCGTAACTAATTGCAATGTGAACGAATTCATAACAACCCCAGCTCAATGGCAATTATGGCTAGCATTATCGGGATGAGAGGGAATTTGTGCCGCACTTCGGTGCCCCAGCAGGCTAATTTCGCTACTGAGAACCGGCCTCAAGAGAAGCACGCCAGCTCATCACCTTTCTTTTTTAATTTTGACTAAAATTGTTCATCCAATTATGCTAAGTGTGAACCACACGCGACGCAAGTTGGACCCTCTTTGACTTTTGCGGCCTGGTACACGCATTACGCATTCGCCATGCACCAAGTGCAATACAAATTATTTCACTCGGTATTCAGAAAACCAGCGCTACTACCGATTATCTACTTCGCTTGTGAGAGAGCACAACTCAGTGGGCCTTAAATCCAATTAAGCCCCCAAATTAAGCCTAAATAAGCTTAAATTAAAGCAGGCTCAATTTAAGGGGAAATAAGCTTTGGGCTGTGACTATGAATGCCGTGGCCTGGACCCTTCAATTTACCTTAAATTTAGGCTTATTTTAGACTTAAATTTAGGCTTAAATTAAGCCCTTAAATATGCTTAAGTGCACGACAACCGAGAAATTCAAGAATGCCGTGGCCTGGACCCTTCAATTTACCTTAAATTTAGGCTTATTTTAGACTTAAATTTAGGCTTAAATTAAGCCCTTAAATATGCTTAAGTGCACGATAATCGAGAAATTCAAGAATGCCGTGGCCTGGACCCTTAAATTTAAGCTTAAATTTAGGCTTATTTTAGGCTTTAATTTAGGCTTAAATTAAGCATCACAAATATGCTTAAGTGCACGACCACCGAGGAGGTCAAGAACGCAATTTAAGCTTATTTTAGGCCTAAATTTAAGCTCATTTTAGGCTTATTTTAGGCTTGAATTTAGGCTTAAATTTAAGCTTCCGACTTCCGCTTCTCTAGATCAACAGAATTGACCGTAAATTCAAGGCTAGAACAGGCTTAAATTTAAGCTTATTTTAGGCTTAAATTTAAGCTCATTTTAGGCCGAAATTTAAGCCTCCCCGCTTTTCCAGATAAACCCTAGCCCTAACCCTAACCCCGAGAGGGCAGTGGCCTGGACCCTTAAATTTAAACTCAAATTTAGGCTTAAATCAGGCTTAAATTTAAGCTTATTTTAGGCCTAAATATTTAAGCTTTTAGGCCTAAATTTAAGCTTATTTTAGGCCTAAATTTAAGCTTCCCACAATTTAAATTTAAGCTTATTTTAGGTCTAAATTCAAGCCTCCCCGCTTTTCCAGATAAACCCTAGCCCTAACCCCGAGAGGGCCGTGGCCTGGACCCTTAAATTTAAGCTTATTTTAGGCTTAAATTAGGCTTAAATTTAGGCTTATTTTAGGCTTAAATTAGGCTTAAATTTAAGCTTATTTTAGGCTTACTTTAAGCTTCCTACTTCCGCTTCTCCAGATCAACAGAATTGACCGTAAATTCAAGGCTAGAACAGGCTTAAATTTAAGCTTATTTTAGGCCGAAATTTAAGCCTCCCCGCTTTTCCAGATAAACCCTAACCCTAACCCTAACCCCGAGAGGGCAGTGGCCTGGACCCTTAAATTTAAGCTTAAATTTAGGCTTAAAATTAGGCTTAAATTTAAGCTTATTTTAGGCCTAGATTTAAGCCTCATAAAACCTCTTAAATTATTATTTTCCTTAATTAAGCCTAAATGGATTTAAGCCCGACTGGGTTGTGTTATGGCTTGTGATTAACCAGCTATATTTCAGGTATCAGGTATCAAGCCAACTGACTGACTGTTTTCTGTGCCAAATGCGGTTTCTGAATATGTAATGTAATTAGATTAGATTAGATTATACTCCCCCAGTGCAAAGAAAGACAAGGGCAGAATATGTAATTATGTATGGTGTGCCTGCTAAGCGCACCGCAGTTGCCAAGCAGAGAATTTCGAGAACACTCACTTAATCAATCGTATTATATACAGAAAATCCTGACAAAACTCATTGAAGTATGTCAAAATTTGAAACGATTCGATTGCTGCTGCTCATTCCAAAGCTCCCGATGGGTGATGCTGTCGAGAACGAGACCGGCGAGAAAGGAGCCGGCGAAATTACTGTGGGGATTTTACGAAAAAGCGATGAGCTTGCGGGCGCAAAGGGTAAATCGTCGGGGTCCATTTGAGAAGAGTCCGAGCGGTCGCGGTCTTTAGAAGTTGGAAGACGTACTTTGGCGCTCTCTACCCATCCAGTGAAAGTCTGCCGGAGTTGCCGCTCGAGCTGACTTGGCGGCGAGGCGCGCCGGTGACGCGTAACTTCATGAAGTCCTGGTGGCGATTTGGCCTGAATTCTCAATAGACCTTCGCCAGGTGTTGTTGCCAGGGTATTTGACTGAGAAAGGATAGGAATAGCTTCGGCCACAGGCTGTTCTTTCAGCTTCTTTAAGGTTGGCGCTGGTCCCGATTTGCTGAAGGCAAAGGTGGAAAAGATTCCCATACTCGGCGTGGGAAATGCAAATGCGGACGATGTCATGACATCAAGTTGGCGGCGGCAATGGCCTAGTCGATCAGAAAACATGCAGTATTCACCGGGGAAATTAATTTCGTTTCAATTTTCAGACAGGAAAGCACGCCAAAATTTAGGTGGCTCGGGTGTCAAGCACAAATCAAATTGATCACCTTGAGCAGCAAATACAGACTGAAGAAGTGTGCTCCAGAGGCATAGGCTGAAGAGAGATGAAAGCGTGCTTTGACGGACTGCACTCAGCCGCTGAATGAAAAGCATTGTCTTAACGTGCGTTTCGCGCAATTTGTTTCGCAGCACCTAACGTGCGTATGTTGTAAGAAAGTTGTAAGATACCTGAGAATTGTCGTGTCAAAGGACGTCACGCTGATGTTGACATTCTGGAACAAAAACCAAAAAAATCTATTCCGAAGTCCAGTTCTTGCTTCTTGCTTGTCCGTACAGTTTTTGAACATCGTCGCTCTCTCATCTCTCTCTCTCTCTCTCATCACTTCGTCCTTTCGCCTTACCTACCGCTCGCTAAAGCATCCTCAACAACATCTCTTCGCTACGAAATACAACAACTATAGGTGCAAAGCTCGAGAGGAAATCATTTTCAGAGCACTTGTGCTTCACCTTTAGTCCTTCGTTCGACTTTTCTATCTTGCAAACATACAAGATAAATATCTAGCTAGTGTTTCGGAAATTGAAATCTGGAAACACATAGCACATAGCCCACACCTGCCAACTTCACTTTGCGATCATTCCGCTCAAACACACGGAATTTGTTCGTCATTATGTCGGCATACATAAAGATGAGCTTGGCCTGAGATTTCTGTTCCGATTAACGCGCGGCTATCCATCTGCGCGCGGGGAGAGGTCTCAGCTGGCCTTGATGTGTCCACCTGAAGTTTTACACCTGTCGCTGCCCTCCCCGACGTTTTGTCGGGTCGAGCGCGGTGGCCACGTTGTTGAGAGTTTTCACTCCCTTCAGTTCTTAACACGTTGAGCCTAAATTTGTCATACTCTACAATGTGAAGCTCATTTCTAGATATTACCTGTTTACGCAGCACAACATGTCATCGCAGACACAATTTCACTCTCTTCTCGGACTTTGCTCAGATTCGCAACCTCACCATGGCAGCACGTGATTGAGCTCCATGCAGCTCGTGAGCGCAAATGTATTGCTATGATATATAATAAGATGCGCTTTGTGTGACGCGCTGCAGTGCCCTGGATTTGGATGAGTCACGTGAACTTTGCTGCATTGATGTGCAGCCTCCAAGGGTTTACCTTGTTTTTGCATGGTCCTGCCACACCCTGACCTTCCAACACAAGAGTGTGCACAATTTCTCGTCAGAATCCTCTGGGGTCGATAAGTGCAGCACGAGCCTGGTACGAAGCAGATTCATGCAGGCTCTTTGTGCTCACTGCTGCCAGGACGCCAATTCGTCGAAAGTACAACGAATCACGAACCCTACACAGGCGGTTCCTCTTTCGTTCCAGAGTCCTCCGTGCAAAGGGAAAATGTTAACACCGATTCGCTGTCCCGAATGTCTTCTATATAGGGGCCTTGGGGAGTGCATTCCGCTTTATGAGGATAACGCTCAACATGCGGATTAAAATTAAAAGCCGTCTCGGAAACGCAGCGCAGAAACCACCTGACACCAACACTACTACTAATTTAGTTACGGTATGGAGTTCGAGTATTGGACTATACAGAGGGGAGATTTCCCCCGTAATTTCCGTTTTAAGAAATGGCCGAGTGAAGTTCCGGGATTAGGGCGGAAATCTTGATGGTGATGGTGATGGCAATGGCTTGATGCCCTGGCCCTGTGCCATGTGCCATATTAAATATTAAATTCCAAAGAATGAAATGTGAAATGTAGGCGATAGAATTGAATTTGTATTTTCTTTTTAAAGCAAATCAGTATCTTTTGAACCCACTCCGTAACAATATAGGTTCTCTCGTATTCGTCCTAGGCTCTGTACATCTTTTCTCATTGGAGCGAAGGGCGCCATAGGAATCCCGAAAGCTGATAGGCTGATAGGTGATGGTGATTTCTCGCTGGCACAAAGAGAAGAGAGAAGGGTAATATTGCTACAGCCAGCCCGAGCGCAGGACTAGAGGCCGTTTCTGTTTTGGAGCAGGCAAAAGAAGTCTATATTTCTCGCCATCCCAAAGCACGTCCCAGTCCTTTTTGAAGTGCTTTAAAGCTTGCTCGTTGGCCTGGACACGATTGTTGGGCTGCTCAATTTCCACCCATCCCATCAGATAAGAGGCAAGAGAAAAGAATGAATCAGGGGAGTTCGTAAAGCAAGTATGCGCATATTTGTATTTGTAGTACACTTCCAGGCATTGCCAAGGAGTGTAATTGATGATGGCGAAAGCAACATGGATCCAGAGGGTTTGTGAGAGAACGAGGGGTGTGACATGTGTGCCTTCAGTGTGGTGGCGTAAATCACACGTAGTGAAAGCAGCATTTACCTTAGGCGCTGCTAGTAGGCGCCGCCCACCGCCAATGTTCAAGGTGCCCTGATGTATGTCCTGCTCGTTTGTCATAACTGCGCTACTGCTAGTGCTGCTGGCGTGCAGGCTACTCGTCGCAACTTCAGGCAATGAAGCAAGGTCGTTGACTGTTTCAGGGGCTGTGGAGGGCCCCGCAGGTTTCCTGAGCTCGACATGGTCTAGAGTGGTCACGTTGGACAAGTTGGGGGTCATGGTGAACTGGTCCTCGTCAAACGGCACCTAATGGAGGTGGAGGTGCAGGAAAAAGAGGGCGATGGGAAAACAGATAGAAAATCACGCTAAGACACTATTCAAACAGGGTTAAGGACCTGTGAAGGGGAATGAATGGATGAATATCATGAAGGCACACTCTTACCACAAATCGCTTCACTTTTGCGTTGGCTAAGCGGCCGCTAATCCACACGTCGTCCATGAAGAAAGCACCCGGAGGCGCATTGGAATAGCCCAACCATAATTGGTCGTCGAAAAACTTGGATTGCACCAGGTACCTGCCGAGGAAAATAGTGGGGCTTGGCGGTGACAGGGTCACGAGGAATGGAAGTGTGAAGGTGAGACAGCTTTTAGCACAAGGGAAAGATATTGTGAAAAAGGACCTCTACGGGACATGTAGAATTGAATCTAACACGAGTTCAATCAAGGGAAAGCAATTCGACAGAGGCCATCCAGAAACAAAGTTTTGACTTATAACATGTGTCGTGTGTGAAAAAACCTTACCCGGTGTTGCCGCGGATGATGGATACAGGGTGGGGCGCGAACAATTCGTTGCCGTACACCAAGTAGTTCTCGGACCAGTGCGGGTAGCGGTAGGTCTTGGCCACCACTGGCCACCCGCTGAAGGCCAGGGCGGCGTGTGGCAAGCGGGTGTGCCATTCCAGCAAGGTCTCGAGCAAGCGGGGCGGGTACAGGGTGTCGTCGTCGCACACTAACAGGAGCACGTTGCCGCGGCCACGGGCATCACCAGTGCTATCAGTACGGCTGCTGGCTGATGTTGATGTTCCTCTTTCGCTTCCGTCTCCTCGGCTCAAGGAATGCGCTTCCATAACGGACGGGATCAGTTTTGTGGCAGGGCCGTAGTCTTTCTCGATGTGCCGCAAGCGCACGAGCGGCCGAGCCTGAGAAATGCGGCTAGAATTCACCAGAGCGTTGAGCCAAGATGGAGTGACGTATGCGCGGCCTTCGCGTTCGCTGTGGGCAGGCACGCTGATGACCACCTGTTCACAAGGAAGTTTGGTCATCGAATCAAATCAAGAGAGGAAAAGGAAGTGGATACGAGAAATAAATAGAAAAGAGGGTGTTTGGATAAGGTTAGCGATCATTAGGAATGGAGGAAGAAGATAAAAATTACAATGGTGCACTCGACGAAATTCCATTGCACTCTATAATGGGAGGAGACCCTATTAGCTGCACGGACACAAAGGTACATCATCCTCACCTCATCCGCAGGCACCGTTTGTTGCACCAGGCTCATCACTGTCCGCTCAATCTGATCGATGCGACCTGGCAGGGTAGTCAAGCTAATCCACACCGGTGTGCGGCCTCTTGCCGACGGCTTCGTCGGGCCCGTCGGCTCTGCCGGTGAGCCGGCCGACGCCCCAGCAGCACTAGCCGTTTGAGAGGCACCGAGGCTCCACCGGTAGGTGCTGCTACCACCACTACTGCTGCCACCGCGTAGCAAGCTGCTTAAACTACCCCCAAGGGACGAGGATGATGAGGTAGCTAGACTTCCACCGCTGACGCCACTGCTGTCGTTTATGACTCCAAAGTACGAGGCCTCTACGGTGGCTCGGTGCGCTGGCAGTGCATCCCACTCAGGGTCCTCGGGCCGACGATGAGGGTCCGTTAAGGGAGGACTCCCAGACCACGGCGCTTGCTCCAAGTTCAGGCATGGCCTTTTTGCTCGGAGTCGAGACGCCCACGGTGACGTGTACTTCGCTCGCAGCGCTTTCGCCTCAGCGTCTTCGTCTTCTTCTTCAGCGGCGGCAGGGGTAGCAGCAGCATCGGTACCTGCGCCACCTCGACGCTTGCGCTGGTCGCGGTAGCTGCTGCTGCTGCCAGGGTCGTCGTTGTTGCTCTTATGTGCTCTCAAGCTCGGCGTAGTCGGAGCGTCCACTTCTTGTCCGTTGATGTGCGTCGCCTTTCCGAACTTCAGCCAATTCGGGCGCTTCACGTAGAGGAACACCCCTCTTGGAGCTTTCTTCTCGAACCTCTGCAACTTCAGCCGCACGGTCTTGCTAGAGTAGTCCATAATCTGCAGTAGTGAGTTTAGTGGGGTGGACAATGCAGGCATTAGAGATAGAGCGCGACTATAATCACAACGAAGCATCGTGAATATCATGCTTTGTGTCGTGGAAAGGATTTACTATTGTGTGGTGAACAAAAAGTGCTTTTTAAAAATGCAGAAGTTCTCACAAATGCGTGCAACATGCGAATCGCGGTAATTTTTATTTTTCCTCCTAGGCAGCTATTCTACCTTGATTTTCTTCCCCAGGAGGCCGGCGCCGTCGCGCGCTCGAAACACGAATCCGTGGCACTCGTCGTCCGCCGCGCACGCCGCCTTCACCGCGCAGATGCCGCCGTCAATGGTTTCGGCCTAGCAGAGCGTGAAATTCAGAGGTGTTTTAAAGCTTGACGTGAGCTTTTCCAAGGTGTAATATAGCACACGGAAATATCCATCCTCTACTCCTTCATCGTTTTGAGTTTGTTGACTTCTATAAATGCAAGTGTTCAGCTTTTCTTCTTCACTCCTATGCCCTCTTCTCCTCAAGCCAACTCCTCCTCCTCCTTTCGTTAGCCCCCTTCACTCACTCGGTTCATGTCGGTCCACCACTCCCCAGCGGTGCGGTACACGTCGTACTCCGCTCGAGGATGGCCTGGCAGGCCAGAGCCACTGCACACGGATGCATTAGCAGCGGTGCGCTTTTCGGCTTCCTGGGCTGGGGCTAGCACGCCAGACATGGCCACTTGCAGCTGTGGCCTTGACAACAAGACGAGCGAAAGAGACAAAGAGAGAGAGGTTTCAAGAAGTCTGTGGAATTTGTGGAAAGAATTGAAAGAGAAAAGCAAAGAAAATAAAGAGCAAGGTGCATAGGAGGCTGATGATTTATTTGTGGAAAGAATTGAAAGAGAAAAGCAAAGAAAATAAAGAGCAAGGTGCATAGGAGGCTGATGATTTATAAATCATCAAAAATAAACATCTTCTTGGCTCATGTTTGATAATCTATTGAAATACCTGCGGTCGTAGTGCCCAAGGAGGTGGGTTAACGTGTCGCTTGAGGCTAGTTTCGCATAGAGCACGGGCCCCAGCCCTACTTGCTGTTGCTGTAAATTCGACGCCATCGCTTGGGCTCTGTCCTTGGCTTCCTTCTTCAACTCTGCCGAGGATTTCCTCTTGTGCCGTCCTTGCGGCATTGGTTCGCTACCACTGCCAGTGCTGCTACTAGTGCTGCTAAGAGCCTGCCTGGCATGTGACAAAGCGACTTGACTCTGGTCAGGGTCGACTTGCCCTAGCAATTGCCGTCGCGGTGCCGCTGTCTTCGTGCCTTCCGAATGGCTCTTCCACTGGTCTTTTGGCGGTAAGCGCCTCAAAAGCTGTGCTTCCTGCAGTGCTGCCCACCACACAAAGCCCGCACATGACACAGATGCTTGGCACTTCGCTTTAGCCGCACACAACTCCCCCGGAACGACTTCGAGCAGCAGCGGGGTTGACGGCTGGAGCTGTGGTGGAGTGCTCGAAGACGGTTCTTGCCCCACCACGACGTACGTGTTTGGGATCGCTCCATAGCCATCGTCAAGCAAGACCCTTGTGCAAGACGACGACTGCTTCTTCTTTGCCGCAGGCCCCGACCCTGCTTCGCCAGATCTCGCGACGCTTGCAGTCAGGACGTCTTCTATGCGAGCACTGCTTCCATGAAGCGCCGAGCCGGCTAAGGTTGGTGCATGTGGTGGCAAAGTTTGCTTGAGCACAGAGAGGGGTGTGTGCAGGTCTTTTGGGCTCGATTCGTCATACTGCAGAGATACTGAAGCAGCACCGGGCATGGAGGTTAGTTTTGCAGGGATGGTAGGTTGGCTTTCGATTCGAATTGAATCTTTTCCATCAACGACCAAGTCGCCCGCGGTCAGGACCTCTTCTGCGGCTGCGCTGCTTCTAGGTAGCACTACGCCTGTTGTGGCTGCATGCGGCACTGACGCTGGGTTGAGCGTAGGAGGCGACGAGTGCTGGTCTCTAACATGCGATTCATCGATCTGTTGGGATACTGAGGCGGTAGCATGCAAGGCAGTGCCGGTCGACATGGCAGCATGTCTTTCAATAGGCGCAGCTATGATTGATGGATCCTTCGGCAAATCTTGAGGCAACTTCAGGGCCAGGGATTCCTGAACCTGGGGTAGGCTCTTCGGCTCAACCTTCGATCTTGACGAAGATTTCAAGATTGGCTTGCTCGTACTTGAGTGCGCAGGCTTGGATTTCTGAAGAGGTTCTTGACTAAGCACAGAGTTACCAGCCAAGTGTTCCATGAGCTCATCCGCGAGTCGCGCGTCCTCGGCCGCCCTCGTCAGCACCTGATGCTTCAGGTCGCCTACAGGCGGGCCACCCTTTTCAGCAATGTGGAGCTTGCCACTTGAGTCACTCCAAATCGTAGATATGATATAGGCTTGGTCGTGGTATCGGGCTAGGAGAATAATCACAGTGATTAACCAGGCTAGTATGAGCACTGAAACGATGCTGCGCAACCGCATGCTTTAAATCCTATACAATGCGCGGCGAGCAGCTTCAAAACATGCTTGAGAAGCTATGAAATGGACTTCGATAATTTGACTCGAGTTTAGATCTACTCCGGGAATCTTTTAGGTGCTGCCAGAGCCTCCAATATCATAACCGTACCACGTGAGAATACACTACCAATTTTGGGTAGACAACATGCTAATTATAGGAGACCAGCTACCATGGGAACGCTCTGCTCGACATAAGTTCGAACTCAGAGTGCGAGGCGATGGGAAGTTGTCGGCGGAGCAGCTAAGCTTAGCATTTTATCTCATACTTCATCGCTTCATTGGGAGCTTGCGGCTTGAGCCCTCGAGTCTCGAGGTCTCGTGAACAGATGATGATACGGTGCAAAAGGTGTTCCCATTTCAAAACACTTCACAAAATCACTTGTATTTCACGTATACTGGTTTTCATACCGTATAGTATGATTAGGTGTTTCTATTTTTACATTTTCACCGTTGTACATGTCTTGTTGGCCCAATGGATAAGGCATCGGTCTACGGAACCGGGGATTCTGGGTTCGACTCCCAGGCAGGACTTCTTTTTTCGATTTCATTCCTCCAATTCAGTGTAAGCACAGAAATTTTTGTTTTCGTGCTCCAAGTGATGATAAGCCAAATTTGCTGATTATGGAGTATGGGAGTATGGGCCCAGGCCACAGAAGATCTGCTGCTGTGGAAGAGCTTTCAATTTCATCGTGTTTTGTTCGTGGTCAGAAAGACAACACATGTGTTGTGCAAGTTGCGCCTTCCTCTGTGTTGCGAAATAACCCAAATTCACCTAAAACGTGAAAGCCAAATTCCCAACAAATCCCCGTTATCTCTCTAGTTCTCGATAGGCTTATTCCGTAACACTCTGTACAAATATGTAGTTTGGATCCGATATACCATTCATTTGTTGTTTGATTTCAAGTGCCCGTGAGCAGTTCAATCGAGTTTTTGATGGCATGAGCCAAGCTGCCTCCTCAAGGACTAAAAGCATATCCTTGTGCTATCCGTTTCTGTGGCTCTGTAGCCTTCTCAAGCGATGACCTCTGAAGATTCCCGTGATATCGTGCGCGTAAGAGCCGAGTAGCTTGAGCTACGGAGAAATGTCAACATTTCAAAAAAAATACCCTCAGAGGGTCCCTGAAAAAAACATCATACTCCCAAGACCTTAACACCTTTCGAGTAACAAGTCCCTTTCTCAGAATCTTCGAATTGATGCGCACAATGTTCTTGCCTTTATAAGCATACTAGTGTAAGGCTCTTGTCTGATCTACTTCACTTCACGGATAGCGTTTCGTCATTTGTGAAGATTTATTTAGGTGACTTGAAGCCTTCCTCAACGGGTGGATTTTCAGATATTGAGGGTCTAAGTGAAGCTACTGATACCTTCCCCATTGATCTAGAGCTCTCACGGCGGACGAGAAGATCTATTTAGAGCTTCAGTAGCGCCCATCATGGCTCCTCGGTGGACTGAGATTAGAATCCTTGCTGATCTGGCTGATCTGTTTCGGACTTCTTTTGGCTCTTGCTTCCCCCTCTCTTTATTTGCTACCCAATGGGCTATGAATTGAGCTACCTTATTCGGCATGCTCATGGTACCCTTCATCACTTCCTAATGCACTGGCAGTTTGGTTGGGTGTTACTTCGGGCTCTGTGTTGTAAAAGTGTTGAAAGGCCTCACCGAAGAAGTCATTTCCTACGGCCCACTGCCAGAGGATCGGCCAAACGTAGGGCCGATCCATAATGAACCGAAATAAAATCTAGCCTAGCTCTTGGTGTCATGATGACCTGAAGTAGCGCCTCTTCTTAATCATTGGAGCTTTTTCTCAAAGCAGCGCAGGACTCTCATGATGTTGAAGAGTTACGTTCGATCAAGGGTCTCATGGTTCATTCGTCACCATTACTTCCACTTCCATCAACGTTCGCTTCTGCGCATCTTTAGTTAAAGTATGGTACAGATAGTATGGGTACAGGTGCGAAGGTCAGCAATCGGATTTATCTCTCGAAAAATGAAAGCTTCAATCCGGGTGCGAGCATCTTAGAGGACTTGATCTATCCCCATTCTTTCCTGCACTCAAGTTCGTAATATGATTTCTCTCCATAAGGGCGCTCTAGTTTTAGTATTCTTGAATTCCCTTATGCTACAGATTAGCCCTCGAATCTGGCCCTTCGGCGTCGAACTCATACCTCGCACATATAAAAGCCTTTCTGAACATCCGACACCAAGTTTAGATCATGGGTACACGCACAGCCTGGTCATCCCAATGGAATGACTTATTCGTATTGCAGCTACCAAGTTTAATCATGACGTTCAAACGTTAGAAAAAGCTCGCCGAATTGGTGTGGTGCCGGAATCTACGATGGAAGTTGACTCAGTACTTACATGTTACGGACACCAAAGGACACGGCGGGCATTTAAGCCTCGGAGCCGATTGAACGAATCTCGTAACACAAAATTTTGCACCTGTAAAGTGTAGCACAGAACACAAAAGCGTTCGTGTATGTGGCATGTGTTGAAGACGTACCAATTCCCCGAGGCATCCTGCTGACCCAGGCATCCTGCTCCATAACTCAGTTCCCCTCGGGGGGCTCAAAATGTTTCATGCGGGGGATATCGGATTTTTTTCTAAGTTCCCCGAGTGGAAACCGCATTTTATAACTCACAGAGCAGGGCGCTATATTATTTGTGTTTACGGAGTCCAACTTGACTGAAGACATGGCTTGGGATTCATGCGACTTTCAGGAGTTTTTTTTTGGGATGTTCCGTACCCACAGCTGTATTCAGAGATAATTTTGCACGAGAACTGGGTCACGCAAATGTTCTAGCTAGGGTAGCGACCCTAAACCTTGATAGTCTCAGGGTCTTCGTTGCTCCCTCCTACGGCCCGGGGAAGTTCTCTTCCGAATTGCTTTCAGGGCATGGTAGAACGGGCTGATCAGAACCGTTATCGCCACTTTCATGGCTACTTCGGCCTTGTGTAATTCGTCGATCAGGCTTGTGTGCTTAGAGCATTCGTCTCGCTAAAGCAGCAGCATGAAAATTGCCCTTTATTTTCCATGTCGGCGTTTTTCACGCAGGCCCCGAAGGGCCGGATTTAGAATGCCAGCACAAAGGAAATCAATAATTCAACAAGTGTACTAGTATGCCTTAAGCACCTCTAAGGAGAAAGCTCCCACAGCGACCTTGAGAGCCACAAAGAGGGGGCGTAAAGCAATTTCCAATAGATAACTCTAATCAGAATTCACCGGGATCAAAGCTAGAAGGCTACAGGTAGAGAAAAAGGAAAGTAGCGCAAACCAAATCCAAGAAGTTTTTCACACAGGCCAAGAGGGGGCTGGAATTAGAAGGCTAACAGGTAGAGATAAAAAACTAAGCCTTCTTGACTTCCGGCCATTACATTCTGCTTCCTCAGAGCCAGTGCCAAGTAACCAAGCAACTTAAGGAGCCAGAGCGCAATGTATATGGTAATAGTTGTACAACGTGGACGGTCAATCCACCTCCTGAGAGCCATATGTACAACCGATCAAGAGACGGCTCCTGCATAGTCTTCATGTCGATCAAGAAGAAGAGAGGCCCATCCCGAAGCAATAGTATGGCCCCGTTTTCGATCGAGCCTCTCTCTACGTATTAGTAGACATCAGGCTTCGGTTTCGAAGAATACGAGGTTTCTTACTATGTCAAGTCCCCTCGGGGGGGGGGGCTTAGAATAATGCTTGCACATGTGTGCCGAATTTGCATTGTCTTCATTTTCTGCCTGTTAGCCCTCTATTTCAGGCACTTCGGGGCCCGTGTTAGAAACGACACGCAACTGGGGTCAAGCGATTATTCAGGGGCGGGAATATCTTCCTCTGGATCGCCTGAGGGACTTTCTAGTAGCCCCCTCCCGGGTGGGAATTCTTCTCTTGAGCTCTTGAGCAGCACTCTCAAAGCACGGACGCGCCTGCCACTTTGGACTGCTTCCATCACTTCAAAATCGATTTGGGCACGTGCACCTGCTTAGCCCCTATTCTGGTACTAACAACTCGCTAGTATGAGCTGCTTTCCTTTGTATTTGTTCCTCTTAGTCTATGTTAAAGTCCGGCCCTTCGGGGCTCGGGGCCGTGTCAAAAACGGCTTTCCGTGGCGAACACGAAGAGAAGGTTGCATATGGAGGCTACGTGAAATTCGAGTCTCTACCTTCCAGGCCGAGCTCAGGGACCCCTTTGAAGCCGCCTGACAGTGCCCAATTTCGTGTAGATACGCACACCATTCCTCTCAGTCCTCCCCCAGCAGGAACTCAGTCTGAGATGCAGAGAAGCAGTGACGCAGTCGTCTTTAACACCTCACCTCGTACTATATTAGCAACAACACCGGGGATTTCAACGAGCTCACGAAAGAGCAAAATAAGAGCAGAAGAGCATTAATTAGTAGGGTAGTGATAAAAAAGGAGGAACTTTTTTTCAGGGTCCCCGAGAAAAAAAAAGGAGCATAAAAGGAGCCCAACGGACAAATCTGGAGTCCAACGGACATATTCGTAGTCCAACGGACAACTTAAGATACGCCCAACGGACATATCCAAGGCCATTTACGGGATTATGTACATAAACATACGCACAATGCGTACAAATCCGTTGGGCTCCTTTTGTTCCTCCTTTTTTTAGGTCTCCGAACTCCTTTTTTATCACTAGCCCGGCCTATTAATTAGCGCATTGGCGCTGGCGCCATCGTCTCGTCCGCTATAAAGAAGCTTCCCTAGCTAGGCCTCACTAAAATTCTATAAGAATAAGAGTCGAACCTTACAACCTCGATAGGCTTGTTTATTCATGGGGGCTGCAGCGTCAGTGGACCACCAGTCAGCTGCACAGCGGATAGTGTCTGTGTTTGAGAAGGTGAGCTCAAAGTCGCGCCACCAAAACTTGAATTTCGTTGCACGATTTCAGGAATAAAGGTTGTCTAGCATTCATATGAGAAATAACTCTAAAATTCATGCTGCTTTGTTGTCACGATCTTTTTCGAAGATTGACCTGAATAACAGCGGGAACATTGATGCTGCGGAATTGGGTGCATGCCTTCGTGGAGCGGGCAATGCCAAATTTGAAGCCGCTTTGCTGGCCCGGGAGTGGCTCACCAAGATGGACGGCAACGGTGACCAGAAGATCAATGTGGATGAATTCAAAGCATTCTTTACCCGTACGTTAGAGGAGAATGGTGCAGCCGAGGCCGAAAAAACACTCCTGTTTTTCGAGGAAGCCGCTGACATTCAGGTAGCGTGGACTCAAACTTCCGCTAAAACTTCAATGCAAGTCAAGGAAGAACGCGCCACTGAAGAAGCTGCCCGACTAGGAAATGAAGACGACTTGGAAGCAGCAAACAGTAGCGATGCTGATGGCAGCAGGAGCAGGAGCAGCAGCAGTAGCAGCAACAGCAGCAATCTGAATGCCAAAAGTAGCAGTGACGACGAACACCCACTGGGAGCAACGTGCAGCCTCGCGACTCGGGGCGCCTACTTGCTGGCACTCGACGCGGCAGGCGTGGCGGAGCAAGTGGACTTCGTGAAAGCCACCTTAAAAGAGCGGGAAAAGCACCGCAAGCGCGACGTGAAGGCAAAGGTAGCAGAGGCGAACTTGGACTACAGCAAGACGGTGTCGGGGACGTTAGCCGACACGACCACCGAGAAAGCGTTTACGGAGCTCATGAAAGAAATGGACGGCAAGTCCGAGCTTCCCGAAGATCCTTTTGCTGACACTTTGAGGTTCGAAAATCGTTTTGTGTTTGAAGCACATCCTAACAATGTACGCTCAGGCATACACCGATTGCTATTATTTATTTCAAAATATCCTCAGAGCTTTTATTGCGTCTTGTTCTTGGTCATCTTATAATACACAGAGTCATAACGGCGAGGGATTGGCCCGAAGGCCACGCGGCCCTTCGAGCGCACGGGAGGTGGCTCAAAGTGGAGGTCATTCACGCTGATGGCCTCCCTGGAGTGGGCTACATTCACGCTTTGACGTGCGAAGAGGACTTTCGCAAACCCGAAGACTACGTCGAGGAAGCCGCGGCGGAAGCGGCCGAAGATCCTTACGCTGGCTTGAAGAGCTGCGACATGGAGGTATGGGGTTGATCAATAAACACCCTGTATGTCGTACTCGTAGGAGCTGATCGAGGCTGTACTTGTATGCTGAACGTGTGCTCCACTTCCGAACAAATACCTACTTTATATGTACGTTTTTCATTTTTGAATCTACGTTTTTCTTTTTCTATTCTCCCAAATGAATGCTAACTTGAAGGACATATCGGAGTGGATTTTGGCGTGCATCGCTGGCAATGAAGACGATGGCACGAAGCCTCGGACCCCTTTGCTCATTGACACGTCAGAGGACCGCAAAATGGCAACCTTCTTCAAGTACTTGCTAGCCCTAACTTTTGTTGGCTTCATCGCGTCTCGATGCTTCACCGCTAGGCCTTTGAGTTTAGTAGCATTGGACATGATCGGAATACGCAAGACTCTGCCCTATACTTCGTCTTCATTATTTTTCTTTCTCGCGCCATATTAACACGCGCAACGCATCTCGGCCTCGTGTTTACCTTGTGTCACTCCGCAGGTACAAGGGCGTGGTGGTGGAGCTCGAGCCTCTATCGTGGAGCCGCAAGAAGCAAAGCGCCGAAAAAGTGGTGGCGAGCAAGGCCATGGAAGAGGCGCGGCGGCGAGCGGTGATCGCCATGAAGCACGGGAAAACGCTGTGCTTGGACTTGGGGGCTATGGGAGCAGGGTCGAACTTCGTGGAGGTACACGGTACAGTTATCGTGCGCGGACCAGGCATGCTTACACGGAATACTCTCTCTTTCGTTCTCTGTTATTTATTCCACCTTCAACCTACTTTTTCAGGTCTTTTGCAAGGAGCACACCTTACCCGAGATGGTGTTCGAAGAAGGAGGCCAGAAAATGGTGCGGGGCAAGCCTCAGCCGTTCTGCAAGAAGATGTGGAAAGAGGGCGAACGCACGCCGCCGGGCCCAGAAGGCATGATTGTGATCGGTAGGTGATTTGTTGAATCATCAATTGTTTGTTGTTGCTTGATAGTGCTAACTTTTTTGATGCTAGCAATTTCATTACCTGGTGTTTGACCGAATTCCTTTCACTCACTCCATTGAATGCATAATCCCCTCTTTTATTCAAATTGCTTTTGTCAGATCCCGATTTCAAAGTGGTGGTGCTCACGAGCCACGCGCCGTCGGATGCCATCCGGGAACTCACTGAGCCGCTTGGCACTGCTCTGCCACACTTAGAACCCGTAGTGGTAGTCACAGGGAACGGATGATCAAGCATCACATACCGATTTCATCCAGTCCGCATCTCATTACGCTTTTGCCTCCTGTAGGATACCTCTACTTAAAAAAATCGAGGCAGACTTCATTTGACTAATGGCTGTGCAGCTCCGGTCTGCATATTCTACCATTTCTCTGTTCAGTTCAGTTTGGCCTCTACTGCATACGGATAAAAATTATGCTTCGGCTTCGGGAGCCCCTTGGCATCATAAGCCGATTACTCCACCAAGGGGGCAACAGCCGCATCGCTGTGGCGTTTGAGCAATTTCATGTCGCATTGCTGGTTCCGAGAGGGCAAAGGCGTAAATCACGGAGTCGACTTAAAAATGATTGGGCGAAAGGTTCCAGGTTCGGCATTCCCGTATTCTAGTCTGGTCAAGTTAATTCTCTCCCAAAAACAAAGTAAGGCAAGTACACAGCAGTCACAGAGGCAAACAAAGAAAGCACTTGAGTTGCACATGCGCTAGAAAATTCGCTCAAGAAGGCCAATTAAGGCTCCAACTGGCGCCTTATTCCCTTCATCATAAACAATTCGAAACATCTAATTGGTAATTGGTTATCAGTTATCAGTTTTTAGTTTTATCTTTTATAATACCTCTCGAGATCTTCTCGTGTGGCGCATAGATGGAACTCCTTTTGGCACTTGTGTGTTGGCGCTAGGTAGGCAAGTGCACAGCGAAATTGAGTTAAGTTTTATACAAATATACATCAAAATGAATGGAAGATCGTCACAACGTAGCTGTAGGAGGGCCATCCGTGGCGGAGTCGGGGATGTATCCTTGGGGCTCGTCGTGCTCTTCTTGAGGCAATTGGGGTGGGATTGGAGGATAAGTTGGAGCTACAGGTCCATTTGGGTCCGCCACTGGAGTGTCGCATGCCGCAGCAGCGTCCACCAGAGGATTGCGGCAAAGCGGGCACACGATCAAGTCAAGACGGCGGCACTGGTTCACGAAAGCCGCGAGGCAGTCGGCGCAAAACATGTGCTGGCACGAGGTCACCCGCACGGGCGTGCTGCCTTCGAAGTTGACGAGGCATACGGCGCACAACGGCTCGTGATCGCATGAACTGCTCCTCTCGGTGCCACCCGCAACGCAATGCGCGAAAGTCGTGACCGGATTCACGGCTAAGGCCTTCTCCTTGGCAGCGACCAGAGCTGCCTCCAAGGCGCGCTGACTCGAGTCGCTCAAGGGTAAGATGGTGTTGGTACGATCATAGTCTCGGGTGTGCGAATTGCATTGGGACGCCCACATGGCCATCCAGAGGGCCCATATAAAACTGATGCAGAGCCATATAGACGCACCTGAGCGAGACGCGAATCACAGAATATTTTTTTAAAAGCGGTTTTGAATACTGAAGCAGCAGACAAAGACTCGAGGCACTCACCGAGCGGATTTGTTTGCCAAATGTCTGAGCCCCAGAATAAGTGACGATTTAAGACAAAAAAAGTTATTGAAAATACCACCAGCACCTGTACAGAAGATACGATAAGGTGGAAAGGACGGACAACAGCAGTTAGTGCAGGCTACAAGAAAAGAATAGTTGAAAGTGGAGGGAAAAATGCAAACCTTGAGAGCTCTTCTAGCTCGATCCATTCTTGTGGGCCCTGCACGGACATTCTCATTGATCACATTGATGGCGGTGCACAATAGAGCTCCCATTTCAATAAAATTGACGACAAAGATATCACAGCACCTAGAGTTGGTATAAATGATATGACAGCTTGGGCTGTCACCCTAGGACCAATATTAAGCTTCGAATCCTTAAGTGACTTTAACTAAATATGAAAATTTAATCTCTTCTAGCTGAATAAGTTGCCTGATGTGCCTTGCACACTCGATCAACTAACTTATGGAAAATTGCCAAAAGCTTCGACGGGACTGGATGACAGATGAGGGCTTATCACTGGATCAATGTGATTGCGCAGCTCATTTCACGTCGAGAGCATCACTGTGAAGCAGAGTGGATTGATGCTCTGTCGCTTATGCTGCTGTCTTTTGTTTCGACCTGCCCGCAGTGCAGTATTCTTGAGGTTTGGCAGGGCTGTTGAAAGAAGTCAAAGCTTGTTACCCAGATGTTGTCAGATGCCGCAATATGGCCGAAGATTTCCGAACAACTGAACTTCATGTTCTTGGATCTTGAAGAAGAAGAAGAATATGACAAATCACCTTGCAAATCACAACAAAAAAGCCCCAACTGCCCAAACGCTCAATAGGACTGGGTTAAACATATTCTGGTGCTGGTTCACTACTAACTACTAACTACTTTAATGTCTGGGATCTGGTAATCGGTTACTAGTACTATATAATTGGGCATAGGTACATAAAGTCGTTATGGGCGGCACGGGAAAAGGTTTCTATGCGAATGTGAACTCGAACTCGAACTCGAACTAATACAAACCCAAATGACACAGAAGCCAGTGCTGCGGGCAGAAGTCTCAGAAGTGTACGCGCGTGCGTTGCGCGCAAGTCAAAATCGTAAAGAGGATAGTGTGTAGAGGGCAGGAA